>FRDC01000873.1_pt1 | contig 22878 bp, 22 predicted proteins | sample 1106171 | NCBI WGS metagenome assembly FRDC01 (sample SAMEA3930566, study PRJEB13176) | freshwater metagenome | biome: Drinking water system; feature: drinking water; material: water | place: Singapore | collected 2014-12-20 | reverse complement strand
CGCCGCCGTCGAGCCCGCGCCGACCCCGATCGCCGAGGTGGAGGGCGCGCGCCCCGCGATCGTCTTCGCCGCGCCGCAAGAAGTCGTGCAGCCCTTGCCGACGCGCGCGTCGCGCCGCGCGCTCGCCGCCAAGGCGCCGGGCAAGCCCGCCGTCGCGCCGGTCGCGGCTCGGGTGGAGCCCGAACAGGTCGCGGCCAAGGCGCCGGCTTCGGGCAATTTCTATCTGCAGCTGGGCGCTTATCCGAGCGCGGCGGTGGCGCGCGACGGCTGGCTACGCGCGACGCGTCGCTTCGCCGGCTTCGGCGGGCACACCCCCTCGGGCATGGCGTTCAAGAGCGCGGCGGGGAGCTTCTACCGCCTGTCGCTCGGCGGCTTCGCGCGCGCCGACGCGGTGGCGCTGTGCAACGCCTATCGCGCCAAGGGCGGCAATTGCTTCGTCCGCCAGGGGGCGGGGGATCAGGTGGCGGCTTGGGTGAAGTCGGGGCGTGAACTGGCGGCGCGTTGATTCATTCACACGCGAAGACGCTGAGGGGTGGCGCGTGGCCGAGGGGAGATTTTTCTCACACGAAGCCACGAAGCCACGAAAAGGGACCCGCCGCGTAGCGGCTCTCTTCATGATCAGCCGTATCGTGTGATTACCCTTCCTTCGCGTCTTTGCGTCTTCGCGTGAGGTGTTAAACAGTTGCCGCGAGCGCGAATTCGGACAGTATAAAGCGGCTTCGCCGCCTTGTCTTCGTGTCTTCGTGGCTTCGTGTGAGCCCAAAAATCTCACACCAACCGCGACCCGCCCTTCCACAGCCCCGTCACCCGACCCTGCACCGGCAGCCCATCGAACGGCGTATTCCCCGCCTTGCCCGCGAAGCGATCCGCGCTGATTTGCCACGGCGCCTCGGGATCGATCGCGACCAGATCGGCGGGCATCCCCGGCGCAAGCACGCCCGCTTCCACCCCCAACAGCCGCGCCGGGGCCGCGCTCAGCAGCTCGAACAGCCGCGGAAGCGTCACGCGCCCATCGCGCACCAGCCCCAGGCCGAGCGCGAGCAGGCTCTCCGCCCCCGCCGCGCCGGGGCTCGAATCGGCGAAGGGGAGGCGCTTTTCTTCCGGCCCGCGCGGATCGTGGCCCGAGGCGAGCACGTCGATCGTCCCATCCGAAAGCGCCGCGAGCGCCGCCTGGCGATCGACCTCGCTACGCAGCGGCGGCGAGAGATGCGCGAAGGTGCGGAAATCGGCCATTGCGATGTCCGACAGCAGCAGATGCGCCGGGGTGATCCCGCACGTCACCGCCACCCCCCGCCGCTTCGCCGCGCGGATGAGGTCGAAGGCCGCCGCCGTCGTCACCTGGCGGAAATGGAGGCGCGCGCCGGTCTCCTCGGCGAGCATCAGGTCGCGCGCGACCGCGAGCGCCTCGGCGATGGCGGGGGCGGCGGGGAGGCCGAGCCGGGTCGCCGTCTCGCCCTCGGTCGCGACCGCGCCGGCGGCGAGCCCGCCATCCTCGGCATGCGCGATCACCGTCAGCCCCAGGTCGCGCGCATAGCCGAGCACTTTGCGCATGGCCCCGGCGTCGGCGATCCAGCCGCGCCCGGTGCCGACCGCCTTGGCGCCGGCTTCCGCGCAAATCGCCATTTCGGCCAGCTCGCGCCCGGCGAGCCCGCGCGTGGCGGCGGCGATCGGGTGAATCCACAAGCGCGGCCGGCCGATCAGCGCCGCGCGCTGCACCACGCCGGGATCGTCGAGCACCGGCGACTGATCGGGCATCAGCGCGATCCGCGCGATGCCGCCCGCGTGGCACGCCGCGACATCGACCGCGAACACCCCCAGATCGACGATCGCCGGCGCGAGCAGCCGCCCCCCCAGATCGATCACTTCCGCGCCCTCGGGTAGCGCGATGGTGCCGAGCGCGGCGATCCGCTCGCCCTCGACGATCAGGGCGCCGGGGCGCTCGCCTTCGGGCGTGACGAGGCGGGCGTTGGTGAAAGCGATCATGCCCAGCCCTCCACGCCCCGCTGTGCGCGCGTCAGCACGTCGAGACAGGCCATGCGCACCGCCACCCCCATCTCGACCTGCTCGGTGATCGCCGACCGCTCATGGTCCGCGACCGAGGAGGTGATCTCCACCCCCCGGTTCATCGGCCCCGGGTGCATCACCAGCGCATCGGGCCGCGCGAGGGCGAGCCGTTCGGGGGTGAGGCCGTAGCGCTTGTGGAATTCGCGAGTCGAAGGAATGAAGGCGCCGTCCATCCGCTCGTTCTGCAGCCGCAGCATCATCACCACGTCGGCGCCCTCGAGCGCGGCGTCGAAATCGGTGAACGGCTGCACGTGCATCGCCTCGATCGCCGGCGGCATCAGCGTCGAGGGCGCGACCACGCGCACCTCGGCGGCGAGCGCGGTGAGCGCGAGGATGTTCGAGCGCGCGACGCGGCTGTGGAGCAGATCGCCGCAGATCACCACGCGCTGCCCGGCGATGCTCCCCCGCCGCCGGCGGATGGTGAGCGCGTCGAGCAGGGCCTGGGTCGGATGTTCGTGCCGCCCGTCGCCCGCGTTGAGCACCGGGCAATCGACCTTGCCCGCGATCAGCTGCACCGCGCCCGAGCTTTGATGGCGGATCACGATCGCGTCGGCGCGCATCGCGTTGAGCGTCATCGCGGTATCGATCAGCGTCTCGCCCTTTTTCACGCTCGATTGCGCGGCGTGCATGTTGACGACATCGGCGCCCAGCCTTTTGCCGGCGATCTCGAAGGAGAGCAGCGTGCGGGTGCTATTCTCGAAAAAGGCGTTGATCACGGTGAGCCCGGCGAGCTCGTCGCTTTTGCGGCGCGCGCGATTGGCCTCGATCCATTGCTCGGCCTCGTCGAGCAGGAAAGTGATTTCGTGCGGCTGGAGTCCGGCGATCCCGGTCAAATGCCGGTGCGGGAAAACGGCGCGACCGGGGATGAGGGTCGCGGGGCGGTGACCGGGGGCTGGCATTAAAGCCGCTGGCTAGCCGTTGGACGGGGCGGGCGCAAGTTTTGGTTCGCGGGTGAGCGGTTGATTTGGTTCGCGCGGAGGCGCAGACGCGCGGAGGACGCTGGGATAACCGCGCGATCGATCACGCCCGTCGCCCCAGCGAAGGCTGGGGCCTCGAGCAAGCGGCGCGCTCCGGTTCATAAAGGCCCCAGCTTTCGCTGGGGCGACGGCTTGGCAGGAGAGTCGCGCCGCAGGCGCTTTATCCGCCGATCATCGGGCGATGGCCGATCCCTCTCGGCGCCCCTCTGCGCCCTCCGCGCCTCTGCGCGAACCAAAACCTCCGCGCCTCCGCGCCTCCGCGTGAACAAAAGCTCACACCCCCGGCGCGAACCGCCCGTCTTCGCCCAATACGTGCAACACCCCGTCGGCGATCGCGAAATAGGCGCCGCGCAAGGTCAACACCCCCGCCGCCTCGCGCGCGGCGACGGGCGGGAAAGTGCGCAAATTCGCCAGGCTCACCCGCACCGCCTCATGCTCCAGCGCGCGCACCGCCTCGGGGCCGGTGCCGTGCGCGGCGATCACGCGCTCGCGCGCCTCGTCGAGCAGATCGACCCAATGCGCGATGAAACCGCCCGCGCCCGGCGCCGCGCCGTCGAAGCGTCGGCTGAGCGCGGCCGCCACGCCGCCGCAAGCGCCGTGGCCCAACACCACGATCTCGGCGACTTCCAGCTGCGTCACCGCGAATTCGACCGCGGCGGAGACGCCGTGGCGCGCGCGATCGGGCTCGAAGGGCGGTACCAGATTGGCGACGTTGCGCACGACGAAGATTTCGCCAGGCGACACGTCGAAAATCTGCGCGGGATCGACCCGGCTGTCCGAACAGGCGATCACCATCACCTTCGGCGCTTGGCCGTGCGATAGCTCGGCCCAGCGGCTGCGCTGATCCGCCCAGCCGGCTTGGCGAAAGCGGCGATAGCCGGCGAGCAATTGGTCGAAAGCGTCCATTGTGAAGGGCCTAGGCGCGCGAGCGGGCGCCCGCAAGCGCGGCGGTTGTGCGGCGGGCGGGGCGTCGCTATTTCGCGCCTATGACCGAAATCGCTCCGCTCGCCCGGCCGCCGCGCACGCGCAAGCCCGATTGGATCCGGGTGAAGGCGCCCACCAGCACCGGCTTCGCCGAGACCAAGGCGCTGATGCGCCGCCTGAATCTCGCGACCGTGTGCGAGGAAGCCGCTTGCCCCAATATCGGCGAGTGTTGGACGAAAAAGCACGCGACGGTGATGATCCTGGGTGACACCTGCACCCGCGCCTGCGCGTTCTGCAACGTGAAGACGGGGATGCCGCGCGCGGTCGACCCGCTGGAGCCGCAGCACGTCGCCGACGCGGCCGCCGAATTGGGGCTGGAGCATATCGTCATCACCTCGGTCGATCGCGACGATCTGCCCGATGGCGGCGCCAAGCAGTTCGTGAAGGTGATCGAGGCGCTGCGCCGCACCACGCCCGCGACCACGATCGAAATCCTCACGCCCGATTTCCGCAACAAGCACGAGGCGGCAGTCGAGGCGATCGTCGCCGCGCGGCCCGATGTCTATAATCACAATCTAGAGACGGTGCCTCGGCTCTATCCGACCATCCGCCCCGGCGCGCGCTATTATGCCTCGCTGCGGTTGCTCGAGAGCGTCAAGCGGCTCGACCCTTCGATCTTCACCAAATCGGGGATCATGCTGGGTTTGGGCGAGGAGCGGCTGGAGGTCCACCAGGTGATGGACGATATGCGCTCGGCCGACATCGATTTCCTGACGATGGGGCAATATCTGCAACCCACCCCGCGCCACGCCAAGGTCGCCGAGTTCGTGACGCCGCAGGCGTTCGGCGCCTATGCCCAGATCGCCCGCGCGAAGGGTTTTTTGCTGGTCGCGAGCTCGCCGCTCACCCGATCGAGCTATCATGCGGGCGATGATTTCGCCAAGCTGCGCGCCGCGCGCGAGGCGCGGTTGGGGAGGCGGTGATGGCCGGCCAGTTGGAGGCCGCGCTGCGGGAGACTTCTTGCCCGTCGGACGTGGCGCGCGGGGCGGTTGAGGAAGTGGCGGCGATGGAGGTGCGGGTCGATCGCATCGTCCGCGATGTGCGCTTGCTGAAGTGGATGACGGTGCTGACGACGGTTCTAATCATCGTCGAACTCGTCATGGTGTTCTCTTAAGCTCATGCCCAAGCACAACGAAACCCGCGCGCTGCCTTATGCGCCCGAGCAAATGTATGCGATGGTCGCCGATGTCGCGCGCTATCCCGAGTTCCTGCCCTGGGTCTCGGCGATCCGCGTTCGCTCGGATAGCGAGACGTTGATGGTCGCCGACATGATCGTCGGCTTCAAGGGGCTGCGCGAGACTTTCACCTCGCGCGTTACCAAGGAAGCCCCCCGGCGCATCCATGTCGATTATCTCGACGGCCCGCTCAAATATCTGAAGAACGACTGGATTTTCCGTGATGATGGCGAGCGCGGGTGCCTCGTCGATTTCACGGTCGATTTCGCGTTCAAGAACCGCGTGTTCGAAATGATCGCCGGCCAGGTGTTCGATCGCGCGCTGAAAAAGATGATCGGCGCGTTCGAGGCGCGCGCCGCCGCGCTCTATGGCGCGCCCAGCGTCGCCCCCGGCAGCAGCAGTTCGAGCGCGCACAGCGCCGCCTGAAGCCGCACCCCGCCGCGTCCCAAATCGCCGAAGTGGCGCTTGTCGGCGACGACGTGCGCCGGGTCCTCGCCGCGGACCGCGCGCGCGAAGACCACCGTGCCGACGGGCTTCTTGGCCGAGCCGCCGCCCGGCCCCGCGATCCCCGTGATCGCGACCGCCGCATCGGCGTCGCTCGCTTCGAGCACGCCTTGCGCCATCGCCCACGCGGTCGCGACCGATACCGCGCCGAACGTCTCGATGATGTCGGGCGAAACGCGCAGCGTGCGGATCTTGGCCTCGTTCGCATAAGTCACGAAGCTCGCGACGAACACGTCAGAGGCGCCGCCCACTTCGGTGAGCGCGGCCGCGACCAGCCCGCCGGTGCAGCTTTCGGCGACGGCGATCCGGCGCCCGGCGGCGCGATTGGCCTCGATCACGCGCGCGGCGGCGGCGACCAATTGGGGAGGAAGGATCGTCTCGGTCATGGCTTGGGGCAGATCGACAGGCCGCCGCGCGCGGGCGCGTTCGGATCGGGCTTCTTGCGCGCGTCACCCAATTGCCACGCGGCGACGAGCAGCCCCGCCAGATTGCGCGGCGGCAGCGGCTGGGCGAGGGTGATGATCCGATCATAAGCCGGGCAATCGCCGGGCTGCACCGCGCGGGTGATCGCCGGCGCCAGCAGCGAGGCGATCAGCGGGCGCGCGAGATTGCCCGAAAGCAGCCCGCCCACGTCATTCCCCGCCAAACGCTGCACCGCGCGCTGCGCGCCGGGCCAGGCGGTATCGGCATCGGCGCGGTAACGGGCGATCAATGCCGCGGGCGGCTGGCGGAGCAGCGCGCCGGGCGGCAATTGGCCGGCGCAGGTGGCGCCCAATTGCTCGATCGTCTCGGGCAGGATCGAGGTAATCAGCGCCTCCGCCTCGGGCGCCGAGACGCAGGGGAGTTGCATGGTGATGGTCTGCGCGGCGTTCGCGCCCGAACCCAGGCACAGCAGCGTCGCGGCGATCAGCTTCTTCATGCGTGGTCCTTTCCGCTTGCCCCGCCGATCGGTAAACGCACGGTCGCGCAAGCTTGCGCCGCGATCCCCTCGCCGCGCCCGGTGAAGCCCAGCCGCTCCGTGGTGGTGGCCTTGATGCTCACTTGTTCGGGCGCGAGGTTCAGCAGTTCGGCGATGCGCGCGCGGATCGCGGCGCGGTGCGGCCCGATCTTGGGCGCCTCGCAGATGATCGTCAGGTCGACGAAATCGATCACGCCGCCTTTCGCCGCGATCAGATGAGCGGCGTGCTGGAGGAATTGGCCCGAGGCCGCGCCCTTCCACTGCGGGTCGCTCGGCGGGAAGTGCGTGCCGATATCGCCTTCGCCGGTCGTGCCCAGCAGCGCGTCGGTGAGCGCGTGGAGCGCGACATCGGCGTCGCTATGGCCGGACAGCCCCTTGTCGTGCGGGATGAGCACGCCGCCCAGCCATAGTTCCTCGCCCGCCTCGAGCCGGTGGACGTCGAACCCGGTCGCGCTGCGGCTGATGAGCGTCGCGGCCTGGCGCGCTTCGGCGGCGGCGATGTCGGCGGGATAGGTGACTTTGTCGAGCATGATATCGCCTTCTACCAGCGTGACGGCGCCGCCGAAACGGCGAAGCATCTGTGCGTCGTCGGTTGCTTCCTCGCCCGCCGGCCAGCGCCGGTGCGCGTCGAGAATCGCGTCGAAGTGGAACGCCTGCGGGGTTTGCACGCGCCACAGCCCGTCGCGCGGCACGATGTCTCCCAGCGCCTCGGCGCCGCGCGCGAGCGTGTCGGCGACGGGGAGCGCGGGGATCGCGCCGGGCGCATGGTCGAGCGCGGCGAGCAGCCGGTCGATCACGGCGGGGGGCAGGAAGGGGCGCGCGGCATCATGGATCAGCACGCGCGCGGGGGCCTCGGTGGCGATTGCCTCCAGCCCGCGCCGCGCCGAGTCGCGCCGCGTGGCGCCGCCGATCACGTGACGCACCGCGCCGACCGCCTCGGCGAGCAGCGCTTCCTGGCCCGCGCCGATCACCACGACCAGCTCGTCGATCGCCGGGTGCCGGCCGAGCGTGGCGACGCTATGCGCGAGCATCGGCTTGCCGGCGAGCGGCGCGAATTGCTTGGGGATCGTGCCGCCGATCCGCGTGCCGCTGCCGGCCGCCACGATCAGCGCGATGGTCTTGCTCATGGCGGCGCGCCCTAGCGGATGCGCCGGGGCGCATCTAGGCCCGTTGTCCGAGGGCCGGGGCAAGGGACGAAGGTTTTTGGTGCGCGCGGAGGCGCGGAGGGCGAGGAGAGCGTTGCGAGAAGGGGGCGCGAAGCGCTTTTCAACCAAGGAAGAACGGCGGTGGACCCGCCCACTTCATCGCCGCCGCACCGCGCGCGCCTCTTTCTCTGCGTCCTCTGAGTGCTCTGCGCCTCTGCGCGAACCAAAAACCTCCGCGTCTCCGCGTGAACCCAATTTGCCGCTATCCCTTGCGTCGATACGCCGCCGCCCTTACAGGCTGCTCACTTTTTAGGCAGATCATGACCAAGCTTGCCCCCATCCACATCGGTCCGGTGCGGATCGAAACGCCGGTGATTCTGGCGCCGATGACCGGCGTCACCGATATGCCGTTCAGGAAGCTGGTGCGGCGCTATGGCTCGGGGCTCAACGTCACCGAGATGATCGCGAGCCAGGCGATGATCCGCGAAACGCGCCAGTCGCTGCAAAAAGCGGCGTGGGATCCGGCGGAAGAGCCGATCTCGATGCAACTCGCCGGCTGTTCCCCGCATGAAATGGCGGAAGCCGCCAAGCTCAACGCCGATCGCGGCGCGGCGATCATCGACATCAACATGGGCTGCCCGGTCAAGAAGATCGTCAACGGTTTCGCCGGCTCGGCGCTGATGCGCGATCTGAAACACGCGGCGAGCCTGATCGAGGCGACGGTGAAGGCGGTCGACGTCCCCGTCACGCTCAAGATGCGGATGGGCTGGGATCATGCGAGCCTCAACGCCCCCGACCTCGCGCGCATCGCGGAGGATTTGGGCGTCAAGATGATCACCGTCCACGGCCGCACCCGCAACCAAATGTACAAGGGCAATGCCGATTGGGCGTTCGTCGCCCGCGTGAAGCAAGCCGTCACGCTGCCGGTGATCGTCAATGGCGATATTTGCGGGATCGAGGATGCCGAGCGCGCGCTCGCGCTTTCGGGCGCGGACGGGGTGATGATCGGGCGCGGCGCCTATGGCCGGCCGTGGCTGCTCGGCCAGGTGATCGAATGGTTCCGCAGCGGCCGGCGCCTCCCCGATCCCTCGCTCGACGAACAATATCATCTGATCGTCGAACATTATCAGGCGATGCTCGGCCTTTATGGCACCGAGACCGGCGTCAATCTCGCGCGCAAGCATATCGGCTGGTACACGCGCGGGCTGCATGGCTCGGCCGATTTCCGCAACCGGGTGAACGCCGAGGCCGATCCGGCGCGGGTGCTGGCGATGCTCGCCGATTTCTACGCGCCGTGGCGGACCAAGGCGGCGGCCTGAGCGCGCCGCCGGGCTTCGCCGAGCTGATCGGCGCGATGCCCATGGCGGTGCTGCTGCTCGGCCCCGATGACGCGATCCATTATGCCAATGCCGCCGCCGAACGGCTGCTCAACCAATCCGAACGCGCGATGCTGGGCACGCGGTTGGCCCAAGTCGTCGAGCTGCCCGATGATCATGCGCTCGCGCGCGGCGGGCGGGGGTTCGCGGCGTTCGATACCGAGCTGCGCGCGCGGCGCGGTGGGCGGTTGCGCGTCGATTTCGCCGAGACGCCGGTGCCCGATCAGCCCGGCTGGCGGCTGGTGACGCTCGCGGAGACCGCCGCGCACCGCATCGCCACACCCCCGGGCGGGGGCGCGCGCGCGGCGATCGGCGCCGCCGCCATGCTCGCGCATGAGATCAAGAATCCGCTCTCGGGCATTCGCGGCGCCGCGCAATTGCTCCAGGGCGCGGTGTCGGGCGAGGAGGCGGCGCTCGCCGCGCTGATCGTGCGCGAGGTCGACCGCGTCGCCGCGCTGATCGACCGGATGGAGGGCTTCACCGACACCCGCCCGCTCGCGCTCGCGCCGCTCAACCTCTATCCGCTGCTCGACGACGTGCGCCGCGTCGCGCTCGCGGGGTTCGCGCGCGGGGTGCGGTTCGAGGAGCGGTTCGATCCCTCGCTCCCCCCGGCGCGCGCCGATCGCGGCGCGCTGGTGCAAGTGATGCTCAACCTCGTCAAGAACGCCGCCGAGGCGACCGCCCACCAGGCCGATCGCCGCGTCACCCTCGCCACCGCTTATCGCCACGGCATGGCGGCGAGCGTCGCGCCCGGGCGCCCGCGCCAGCCGCTGCCGATCGAACTGAGCGTTATCGACAATGGCCCCGGCGCCCCGCCCGACATCGCCGAGCATCTGTTCGACCCCTTCGTCTCGGGCAAACCCGAAGGGCAGGGGCTGGGCCTCGCCTTGGTCGACAAGCTGATGCGCGACATGGGCGGTATCGCCCAATATGCGCGCGAGGGCGGGCAGACGATTTTCCGCCTGCTGCTGCCGAGGGCGGCATGAGCAAGGTGCTGGTGGTCGATGACGACGCGGCGATCCGCACCGTGGTGAGCGCGGCGCTCCGTCGCGCGGGACATCAGGTGAAGACGGCGGCGAGCCTCGCCGAGCTCGACGCCGCGCTCGCCGCCGCGCCGCCCGACGTGCTGATCTCCGACGTCGTGCTGCCCGACGGCGACGGCATCGCGCGGGCCGCCGCCTTGCGCGTCGAGCGGCCGGGGCTGCCGGTGATCATCCTTTCGGCGCGCAACACGCTGTCGACGGCGGTGAAGGCGGCCGAAGTCGGCGCGTTCGATTATCTGCCCAAGCCCTTCGATCTGGGCGCGCTCGACGCGGCGGTGCGCGCGGCGCTCGCCCAGGCCGTCGCTCCGCATGATTTGCCCTCGGCCGAACTCGCCGAGCCCGAGCTGCCGCTGATCGGTCGATCGCCCGCGATGCAGGAGGTGTATCGGCTGATCGCGCGGGTGGTCGGCAATGATCTGACCGTGCTGGTCACCGGCGAATCGGGCACCGGCAAGGAGCTGGTCGCGCGCGCGCTGCACGAGCTGGGCGCCCGGTCGCGCGCGCCGTTCGTCGCGCTCAACATGGCGGCGATCCCGCGCGAGCTGATCGAGGCCGAGCTGTTCGGCCATGAACGCGGCGCCTTCACCGGCGCGCAGGCGCGGATGGCGGGGCGGTTCGAACAAGCCCATGGCGGCACGTTGTTCCTCGACGAGATCGGCGACATGCCGATGGAGGCGCAAACGCGGCTGCTGCGCGTGCTGCAATCGGGCGAGTTCACCAGCGTCGGCGGCGCGCGCCCGATCCGCGCGGACGTGCGCATCGTCGCCGCGACCAACCGCGATCTGCACGCCCAGGTGCGCGCCGGGCTGTTCCGCGAGGATCTGTTCTACCGGCTGAACGTGGTGCCGATCGCGCTGCCGCCCTTGCGCCAACGCCGCGCCGACGTGCCGCTGCTCGCCCGCCATTTCCTCGATCGCGCCGCTGCGGAAGGGTTGCCGGCCAAGGCGCTGAGCGCGGCGGCGGCGGCGGTGCTCGAAGCGCATGACTGGCCGGGCAATGTGCGCGAGCTGGAAAATGCGATGCGCCGCGCCGCCGCCCTGGGGCGCGACGCGGTGATCTCGGGCGCGGAGATGGCGGCGTTGCTCGGCCCCGCCTCGGCGCCCGAGCGCGCGACGGCCGCCCCCGATTTCGCCGCGGCGGTCGACGCGCTGCTCGATCGCCTCGCCCGCGAGGCGCCCGACGCGCTCGACGACGGCAGCCTCTATGACCGCGTCATCGCCGAGGTCGAACGCCCGCTGATCGCGGCGCTGCTCGCGCGCCACGGCGGCAACCAGCTGCGCGCCGCGCGGGCGCTGGGGCTCAACCGCAATACGCTGCGCAAACGGCTCGATGCGCTGGGGCTGAGCGCGCGGGGGGCGTAAGGCCTTTATTGCGAGGATTTTGCAGGAGGAGAAAGCCAGATTTCGACATTACCCGGCCGTACCCCCGCATTATTATTATAGCGCGCCGATAGATCTTTAAGAGTTAGTTGATATCCAGCCTGTCTTGCTCTGGCCACGACTTCCTCACACGCGGGCAGGTCGGTCTCCTTAAAACAGCGGACGGAATTGTCCGCCGGTGCATCCACACGTTCGACCCCCTGAAATGCTGCTATTCTCGAATTTATTGGCGGCGTGCTTAATTTTTGACCTAGATCAGTTGCCGCTGCTCGCTGCGCGGGATCGTTAATTTGAAGAAATATTCTAACGGGATCCGAAGGTTTTGTTGGGATTGGTGCCGGCAGAACTTGGTTGCCCGAAGCGGCTTCGTTGCCCGTCTTTGAGAGTTGGTTGGCCGTTTCCGTAAGCGATTTTGCGGAATTCGAATTTGGATTGATCGCCGCTGCGGCAATCGCCGTTTCCGCTACCGATGCCGATATCGGCAGCCCCGCGTCGGGACAGACGACGCGGATCACACTGGTTAAAGTTATTACCTTCTGCTGAAGGATGTCAGCTCTAGTATCACTTTTAGGCTGTGCGATTTCGCCGTTCATGTCGATCAGGCGCATCTGGAGCGGAAGGCATGTTAGTCGTGCCTTCGCTAGTTTTTCGGCTTTTGTGAAGCAGGCGGTTGCACCCAAGAGCGCGATCGGTCCAAAAAAGGCGAAAATCGGCGCGGCAATGCTCGCATTTTTCGCCCGTATCGAAGCTCGTTTTTCAGCTGCATCCAGATCGTCAAGGCGGGAATGCTCGTTCATAGCCTCACCCCCTCATTACGCAGGTATTATCTTATATCTGAGCCGAAACAATGGCCATCACATTTATAATTAATTTGACGTAATTTTGGAGTATCCGTTTGGCGGGCGGCCGTGGCTTTTTGCCCGAGCTGGTCGGCGAGTGCGACTATGCCGCCCCGCCATTTTCCTGCCACCAAGCGCCACGATAGCCGCCGGACGATGCCGTGCCGCAACTCCCCGCTATCGGTGAGCGCTTGACTGTTGTAATGATGCCACGATGCCAGCGCGCGCCGCGATGACCCTTGCCGAGTTCGGGGCCCCTCAAGCCCGCGCGTTGATCCGCTGGATCGAGCTCGGCGTGATCGCGCTCGTGGTCGCGGTGCCGCTCGCCAGCTGGTGGATCATCGCGCGCGGCCCCGATTCGGCATTGCTCCTCACCCCGCCGCTCGTCGCGCTGATGCTGGTCGCGAATTTGCTTCCCGGCATGGCGCTGCTCGTGCTCGTCGGGCGGCGAATCGCGATGCGGCGCGCCGCCGCCTCGCCGATCGGCGGCGAGGGGCGGCTGCACGTGCGTCTCGTCGCGCTGTTCTCGGCGGTGGCGGCGGTGCCGACCCTGTTCGTCGTGATCTTCGCCTCGCTCTTGTTTCAATATGGCGTCGAATTCTGGTTCTCGGACCGCGCGCGCGGCGTGCTCGAAAACAGCTATGCGATCGCGCGCGAAGTCTATCAGGCCGAGGTCGATCGCGTCACGCGCGAGACGCGGACGATGCGCGACGATTTGCGCGGCTATTTGCGGCTGGTGCCGATGGAAAGCCGGGCGTTTCAGGAAGGCTATGCCGTTCAGGTGCTGAAGCGCGAGCTTTCCGAGAGCATGATCGTCCAATTCACCGCCGGTCAGCCCGCGCGGCGGCTGATCATGGTCAACCCCTATGAGCGCAACGACATCGAGCGGCTGGTGACCCCCGAACTCGTCGCCAAGCTGCGCGCCGGGGCGCCGGCGGTGGTGATCCCCGAGCGCGACCGGATCGGGCTGCTCACCGTGTTCGATCCGCGCGCGGGCACCTATCTTTATGCCGCGCGCGTGTTCGATCCGCAGATCAACGCGCAGCTGCGGCGCGGCGAGCGGGTGCTTTCCGATTATCGCACGCTCATCGACCGGTCGCGCTCGCTGCAGCTGCAGTTCAACGCGGCGCTGCTGCTGATCTCGCTGTTGATCGTGGGGCTCGCCGTCTGGGTCGCGCTCGCGGTCGCCGATCGGCTGGTGCGGCCGGTGGGCGAATTGGTCGCGGCCGCGCGCGCGGTGGCCGAGGGCGACCTATCGGCGCGCGTCGCCCAGCCGCGGCGGCGCGACGAGATCGGCACGCTCGCCCGCGCGTTCAACGCGATGACCGGCCAGCTCGAGGCGCAGACCGGCGCGCTGGTCGCCGCCAATGATCAGCTCGAAAGCCGCCGCGCGCTGATCGAGGCGGTGATGTCGGGCGTGTCGGCGGGGGTGATCTCGATCGACCGCGACCGCGCGGTGCGGCTGATCAATGATTCGGCCGCCGCTTTGTTGGGGGTGCGCGGCAGCGCGGTCGGGCGCCCGCTCGCCGCGCTCTCGCCCGAGCTCGACGCGTTGCTGGGTGGCGACGCGCGCGAGGCGGTGGTGCAGATCGTGGCCGGGGGCGAGGCGCGCACGCTCGCGGTGAAGATCGCCTTCGCCGACGCCGGACCGATCCTGACCTTCGACGACATCACCCAGCAATTGCTCGATCAGCGCCGCGCCGCCTGGGCCGATGTCGCGCGGCGGATCGCGCATGAGATCAAGAACCCGCTCACCCCGATCCAGCTCGCCGCCGAACGCCTCCAGCGCCGCTATGGCAAGAACGTCCCCGCCGACGACGGCACCTTCGCGCGGCTGACCGAGACGATCGTCCGCCAGGTCGGTGATTTGCGGCGGATGGTCGATGAATTTTCTTCCTTCGCGCGGATGCCCAAGCCGGTGTTCCGCGACGAGGCGCTGCTCGACATCGCCCGCCAGGTGATGTTCCTCCACGAAGTCGCGCATGCCGGCATCGCTTTCCGCCTGAACCATGACGAGCCGCCGCCGGTGATGCGCTGCGACCGCCGCCAATTGGGCCAGGCGCTCACCAATCTCGTCAAAAACGCGGTGGAAGCGATTGAATCGAAGGGGGATGGCGGCGAGAAGCTGCTCGAAATGACGCTCGCCGAAACGCCCACCGCCATCACCATTTCGGTCGCCGACAGCGGCGTCGGCCTGCCGATCGAGCGCGACCGCATCGTCGAGCCCTATATGACGACGCGCGCGCGGGGGACGGGGCTGGGGCTCGCCATCGTCAAGAAGATCGCCGAGGAGCATGGCGGCGCGATCGCCTTCGCCGATCGCCCGGGCGGGGGCACGATCGTGACGCTCGCCTTCGACAAGGCCGCGCTGGCCGCGCTCGCCTGCGGCACGCCCGATCAACCTTGCGGGGACGATGACGCGCGCCCCGCCATGCTCACCCGGTTTCGGAAGTAACTATGGCTTTGGACATTCTGGTCGTCGACGACGAGCGCGACATTCGTGAATTGGTGGCCGGCGTGCTGGAGGACGAGGGCTATGAAGCGCGCCTCGCCGCCGACAGCGACGCCGCGCTCGAAGCCGTCACCGCGCGCCGCCCCTCGCTGGTGCTGCTCGACGTGTGGCTGCAAGGCTCGCGGCTCGACGGGCTCGATCTGCTCGACGAACTCAAGCGTCGCGACCCGAGCCTGCCGGTGATCGTGATCTCGGGCCATGGCAATCTCGATACCGCCGTCGCCGCGATCCGGCGCGGCGCGGCCGATTTCATCGAAAAGCCGTTCGAGGCCGAGCGCCTATTGTTGCTCGTCGAGCGCGCCACCGAGACCGAGCGGTTGAAGCGCGAGATCGCTTCGCTGCGCGCCGCCGCCGGCCGCGAGGACGAGCTCACCGGCAATTCGGCCGCGATCAACGGCGTGCGCGCGACGCTCAAGCGGGTGGCGGCGACCGGCAGCCGCGTTCTGATCATGGGCGGCCCCGGCACCGGCAAGGAAGTCGCGGCGCGGCTGCTCCACGGCTGGAGTACGCGCGCGGGCGCGCCCTTCGTCGTCGTCAGCGCCGCCCGGATGACGCCCGAGCGCGTCGAGGAGGAATTGTTCGGGGTCGAGGAAGGCGGCCAGGTCGCGCGCCCCGGGCTGCTCGAACAGGCGCATGGCGGCACCTTGTTCCTCGACGAGATCGCCGACATGCCGATCGCGACCCAGGCGCGCATCCTGCGGGTGTTGACCGATCAGAGCTTCGTGCGCGTCGGCGGGCAGCGCCAAGTGCGCGTCGACGTCCGCGTCGTCTCGGCGACCGCGCGCGACTTGACCGCCGAGATCGCCGAAGGCCGCTTCCGCGAGGATCTCTATTATCGGCTGAACGTCGTGCCTGTGACGATCCCCGCGCTCACCGATCGGCGCGAGGATATTCCGCCGCTCGTCGAACATTTCGTCGCCCATTATGCCGCGCAGCGCCGCGTGCCGACCCCCGAGGTCGCGCCCGAAGCGCTGGTCGCGCTGCAAAGCTATGATTGGCCGGGCAATGTCCGCGAGTTGCGCAATCTGGTCGAGCGCACGGTGATCCTGGCGCCGGGCGACCGCATCGGGCGGATCGACCTCGATCTGCTGCCGGCCGAAGTGCTCGGCGATCCGCGCGACGCGGGGCTGGGGTCGGCGGCGCATGCGATCATGGGGGCGCCGCTGCGCGAGGCGCGCGAATCGTTCGAACGCGAATATCTACGCGTGCAGATCAGGCGCTTTTCGGGCAATATTTCGCGCACCGCGAGCTTTATCGGGATGGAACGCTCGGCGCTGCACCGCAAATTGAAACTGCTCGGCATCACCGATACGCGGGGCGAGGAATAGGGGCGGGGAGTAGACGCGACCGCCCCGGCTTCCTACATCGGCGCCGCGTGAACGCCACTCCAATTCGACGCTGAACCAATACGGCGCATCGCGGGCAACACCCGCCAAGAACAAGGATGAACCCCATGGCCGATAAACAGCTCTCGCTGCAGGATTTGTTCCTCAATTCGCTGCGCCGATCGAAAACGCCGGTCACCATGTTCCTGGTGAAGGGCGTGAAGCTGCAGGGCATCGTCACCTGGTTCGATAATTTCTCGGTGCTGCTGCGCCGCGACGGCCAGTCGCAGCTCATTTACAAGCACGCGATCTCCACGATCATGCCCGCCCAGCCGATCGACATCGACCAGATTCTGGAGACGATCGGCGAGGCGCAGAAGAAGGCGCCGCTGCTCCAGGAGATTTTTTTGAACGCGGTGCGCAAATCCGAGGAACCGGTGACGATGTTCCTCGTCAATGGCGTGATGCTCCAAGGCTATATCTCCGCATTCGATTTGTTCTGCATGTTGCTCCAGCGCGACGGGCTGGCACAGCTGGTGTACAAGCACGCGGTCTCCACCGTGCAGCCCGCCCACCCGCTCAACCTTGCCGACGAGGCGGACGCCGATTGAATAATGGTTTCGAGCGCGATCGCGGCGAGTTCGCCCGCGGCGCCAAGGCATTGGTGGTGCTGCCCGATCAAGGCGGCGCCGCGCGCGACAGCGAGGCGCGGCTGGCGGAAACGGCGGGGCTCGCCGAGGCGATCGGCCTCGTCGTCACCGATCGGCTCGCGCTCAAGCTGCGCGCGCCGCGCCCGGCGACCTTGATCGGCCAGGGCCAGATCGATCAGATCGCCGCCACCGCGCGGATGGAGGAAGCCCAGCTCGTGATTTTCGACGCGAGCCTCACCCCCGTGCAGCAGCGCAATCTGGAAACCGCGCTCGAGGCCAAGGTGATCGACCGCACCGGGCTGATCCTGGAGATTTTCGGCGAGCGCGCGGCGACCGCCGAGGGGCGGTTGCAGGTCGAACTCGCGCATCTCGATTATCAAGCCGGGCGGCTGGTGCGCAGCTGGACTCACCTCGAGCGCCAGCGTGGCGGCTTCGGCTTTCTGGGCGGCCCCGGCGAAACCCAGATCGAGGCCGACCGCCGCTTGATCCGCGACCGCATGGCCAAGCTCAAGCGCGAGCTCGACCAGGTCCGCCGCACCCGCGCGCTCCACCGCGATCGGCGCCAGCGCGCGCCCTGGCCGGTGATCGCGCTCGTCGGCTATACCAATGCCGGCAAATCGACGCTGTTCAACCGGCTGACCGGCGCGCATGTGATCGCCGAGAATATGTTGTTCGCGACGCTCGACCCGACGCTGCGCCAGATCGCTCTGCCGGGGATCGACAAGGCGATCCTTTCCGACACGGTGGGTTTCGTCTCGGACCTGCCGACGCAGCTCGTCGCCGCGTTCCGCGCGACGCTGGAAGAAGTCGTGTCCGCCGATATTCTGATCCATGTCCGCGACATCGCGCACCCCGATAGCGAGGCGCAGCGCAGCGACGTCGAGGGCGTGCTCGCCGAACTGGGCGTGGCCGAGGCGACGCCGCGCTTCGAGGCGTGGAACAAGCTCGATCTGCTCGACGACACCGCGCGCGGCGCGCTCAGCGCCGAGGCATCGCGGCGCGAGGACGTGATGCCGATCTCGGCGCTCACCGGCGAGGGGTGCGAGGCGCTGCTGCGCGCGGTCGCCGACCGGCTGACCGAGGGGCATCGGCGCTATTCGGTGACGCTCGACGTGGCCGACGGGGCGGGGGCGGCGTGGCTCCACCAGCATGGCGAAGTGCTCGATCATTGGGTGGAAGGTGAGTGGGCATGGTACGAGGTCCGCTTGTCGCCCGCCGATCACGAGCGATTCGAGCGGCGAGGTTAAAGCCGCTACAGCGTCGCCTCGATCGCGCGCGCGGCTTCGGCCGGGTCTTCCGCCTGGGTGATCGGGCGGCCGATCACCAGCATCGAGGCGCCCGCGTCGCTCGCCGCGCGCGGGGTGACGACGCGCTTTTGGTCTCCCTGATAGGCGCTCGCCGGGCGCACCCCGGGGACGACCAAGAACCCCTTGGGCCAGGCCTTGTGAACGGCGGCCACTTCCTCGCCCGAGCAAACGATGCCATCGACTCCGGCCGCGCGGGCCAAGTCCGCCAGGTGCAGCACTTGCGCGTGCGGCTCGCGCGACACGCCGATGGCGCGCAGATCCTCGCCGTCGAGGCTGGTGAGCGTCGTCACCGCGACCACTTTGGTCCCCGTGGGCGCCGCCGCCTTGGCATCCTCGAGCATCGCCCGCCCGCCACTCGCATGGACCGTGAGCACCGCCGGCGCGAGCGGGCGCAAGGTCTGCACCGCCTTGGCGACGGTGTTGGGAATATCGTGCAGCTTCAGATCGAGGAAAATCGGCAGGCCGAGCGCCGCGATCTCGTGGACGCCCGCCTGACCATTGGCCAGGAAGAATTCGAGGCCGAGCTTCACGCCGCCCACGTGCCGCCGCACCGCCGCCGCCAGCGCCTTGGCGCGGGCCAGATCGGGGGTGTCGAGCGCGACGAAAATCTTGTTCATGCGCCCCCCGGCGGCACCGCGCTAGGAATGGCGGCGGGCGGGGCGGGGGGCTCGGCCGCCGGCAGCATGGCGCCGCGCAGATCGGCGATCGCGCGCTCGGCGCTGTTGAGCCGCTGCCGCATCCGCCAGCGCACCGCGTGATGCCACAGCAGCATCGGCATCAACCCGGCGAGGAAGGTCGCGATCAGCAGCAGCGGGAGGTTCACGTCCGCGACCAGATCGGCCCAGAGGTTGAGCCGCACCGTCGTCCAATTGCCGTAGATGAACAGCGCGACGACCACCGCGAGCAGGAACCAGAGCAGGGTTTTGAGAAACTGCATGAACCCCTGCTTAGGCAAGCGCGGCGGGCTTGACCAGGGCGTTTGCCTCGCGCGCGGCGTCCGCCTAAGTTCGGCGCCATGCCGCCCAACAGCCCCACGCCGACGCTGATCGCCATCGCCATCGTCGCTTTCGTCTTCGCGCTGCGCTTGCGGCGGTTGCAGCGCGGCAAAAGGCTGCGGCTCGAATGGCTTTGGCTGATGCCGGCGCTGTTCGGCGGCCTCGTCGTCGCGATGTTCGCCGCGAGCCCGCCGCCGCCGCTCGGCTGGGCGGCGAGCCTGGTCGCGCTGGCGATCGGCGCGGGGCTGGGGTGGCAGCGCGCGCGGCTGGTGCGGATCGAGATCGATCCGGTGACGCACCAGCTGAGCCAGCGCGAATCGCCTTTGGCCTTGCTGTTCCTGCTCGGCATCTTCGGGGTGCGCGCGCTGCTGCGCGACGTCGGCGCGCAGGAAGCAGCGGCGCTCCATGTCAACGCGCTGGTCGTCACCGACGTGCTGATCGCGCTCGCCTTCGGGCTGATCGCGACCCAGCGGCTGATGCTGTTCCTGCGCGCCCGCGCGCTGCTGGCGGCGGCGCGGGCATGAGCGACCCGACCCCCTGGATCGCCGCCGAAGACGGCGGCCAGGCGCGCAAACACGCCCCCGCCACCTTGCGCAACCGCGACGCGATCCTCGACGTGCTGCGCCGCGTGTTGCCGAGCACGGGGCTCGTGCTCGAAGTGGCGAGCGGATCGGGCGAGCATGTCGCTTATTTCGCGGAACGACTGCCCGGGCTCGAATGGCAGCCGAGCGACCCCGAGCCCGCCGCGCGCGCCTCGATCAGCGAATGGCGCGCGGGGCTGGGCAACGTCCGCGCGCCGCTCGCGCTCGATGCCGCCGCCCGCGATTGGCCGATCGAGCGCGCCGATGCGATCCTGTGCATCAACATGGCGCATATCAGCCCCTGGGCCGCGACGCTCGGTCTGCTCGCGGGCGCGGCCCGGCTGCTCGCTTCGGGCGCGCCGCTGTACCTCTATGGGCCGTTCCTGCGCGAGGGCGTGCCGACCGCCGCGAGCAACCTCGCCTTCGACGCCAATTTGCGCGCGCGTGATCCCGCCTGGGGGCTGCGCTCGGTCGAAGCGGTGACCGCCGCCGCGCAAGGCTTCACGCTCGCCGAGCTGATCGAGATGCCGGCGAATAATCTGAGCTTGGTTTACCGGCGAGTTTGACCGCGCCGGGGACGAGCGGGGCTTAACCGATACTCACGAAGCTATCGATCACCCGTTTGCGCCCAGCGGTCTCGAAATCGATTTCGAGCTTGTTGCCCTCGATCTCGGCGATCGCGCCATAGCCGAACTTCTGGTGGAACACGCGCATCCCGACCGCCAGATCGTCGCGCCCCTTGTTGCCGAGGCTGACGGCGGACGCGCGCGCTTCCACGATCCGCGCGGGCTCGCGGACATATCCCGAGGTCGCGCGCTGCCAGCCGGGGCCGCGCGTCTGCCCGCGCGCGACATCGGCGAACGGGTCGGCCTGAGTCGACCAATTGGCGCGCCACAGGCTCTCGCCGCCGGCGAGCGTGGTTTCGCTCTCGACATGGGCGGGCGGCAGCTCGCCGACGAAGCGGCTGGGGATGCTCGACGTCCATTGGCCATAGATGCGCCGATTGGCGGCGTGGAGAATGATCGCGCGGCGGCGGGCGCGGGTGATCGCGACATAAGCCAAGCGCCGCTCCTCCTCGAGCGCCGCCGTGCCGCCCTCGTCGAGCGAACGCTGCGAGGGGAAGACGCCCTCCTCCCAGCCGGGGAGGAACACCGTGCCGAACTCCAGCCCCTTGGCGGCGTGGATCGTCATGATGGTCACCCGCCCCTCGCCGCCGGCGGCGTCATTGTCCATCACCAGGCTCACATGTTCGAGGAAGGCGCCGAGCGACTCATATTCCTCCATCGCGCGGACGAGTTCGTTCAGATTTTCGAGCCGGCCCGCCGCCTCGACCGATTTTTCGGCCTGGAGCACGGCGGTATAGCCGCTTTCGTCGAGGATTTGGCGCGCGAGATCGGGATGATCGAGATCGTTCGCCAGCCCGCGCCAGCGCGCCAGATCGCCGACGAAATTGCCGAGCGAGCGCCGCGCCGCCGGGGTCAGCTCGTCGCTGTCGAGCAGGCGGGCGGCGGCGATCGAGAGCGGCACGCCCATCGCGCGCGCCGCCTGGTGGATCTTCGCCACCGCCTTGTCGCCCAGGCCGCGCTTGGGGACGTTGACGATCCGCTCGAACGCCAGATCGTCGGCGCCCTGATGCACCAGCCGCAGATAAGCGAGCGCGTCGCGGATTTCGGCGCGTTCGTAGAAGCGCACGCCGCCGACGATGCGATAGTTGAGCCCGATCGCGATGAAGCGATCCTCGAACTCGCGCGTCTGATGCTGCGCGCGCACCAGGATCGCGATATCGTCGAGCGAGGTGCCCGCGCGCTCGGCCGCCTCGATCTCCTCGCCCACGCGGCGCGCTTCCTCGGGGCCGTCCCACACGCCGATCACGCGCGGCTTGTCGCCGCCCTCGGCCGCCGTCCAGAGCGTCTTGCCGAGCCGGCCCGAGTTGTTCGCGATCACGCCCGAGGCGGCGGCGAGGATATGTTCGGTCGAGCGGTAATTTTGTTCGAGCCTTATCACCTTGGCGCCGGGAAAATCGCGCTCGAATTTCAGGATATTCTCCACCTGCGCGCCGCGCCACGAATAGATCGATTGATCGTCGTCGCCGACGCAGCAGATATTCTTGCGCTCCTGCGCGAGCAGCCGCAGCCAGAGATATTGGACGCTGTTGGTATCCTGATATTCATCGACCATGATGTAGCGGAAGCGCTGCTGATATTGCTCCAGCACGCCGCGCTCGCGCTTCAGTATCACCAGCATGTGGAGCAGCAGATCGCCGAAATCGCAGGCGTTCAAAGCGATCAGCCGCGCTTGATAGGCGGCGTAAAGCTCTTGCCCCCGCCCATTGGCGAAGCCCTCGGCGTCGCCCGCGTCGAGATCGGCGGGCGCGAGCCCCTTGTTCTTCCACCCGTCGATCAGCCCGGCAAGTTGGCGCGCGGGCCAGCGCTTTTCGTCGATCTCGGCGGCGACGATCAGCTGTTTCAGCAGCCGCAATTGATCGTCGGTATCGAGAATCGTGAAATTGGCCTGCAGCCCGACCAGCTCGGCATGGCGGCGCAGCATTTTGGCGCCGATCGCGTGGAAAGTGCCGAGCCAGGGCATCCCCTCCACCGCTTCGCCNNCTTCGCCCACATGGCGCCCGACGCGCTCGCGCATCTCACGCGCGGCCTTGTTGGTGAAAGTGACCGCGAGGATTTCGCTCGGCCAGGCCTTGCGCGTGAACAGCAGATGCGCGAGCCGCGCGGTGAGCGCCGCCGNNTCTTGCCGGTGCCCGCGCCCGCCAGCACCAGCACCGGGCCGTCGGTCGTCAGCACCGCCTCGCGCTGCGGCGGGTTGAGGCCGGCCAAATAAGGGGGATCGTGACTCATCCGCGAACGGGTAGGGAACGCGGGCGCGCCCCGCAATGGTCAATCGTCGGGCGCGGCTCAGGCGAAGGCGGGCACCCCGCGCGCGACGCGGCGCATCACCGCCAAATAGCCCAGCGCGCCTTCCTCGAGCGTGAAGCGGCGGACATGCGCGTGGCGCGCGGCGGCGGGCGCGGGGGCGGGCGGGGCGGCCATGGCGGCGGCGAGCGCCTGGG
>FRDC01002707.1_pt1 | contig 22879 bp, 15 predicted proteins | sample 1106171 | NCBI WGS metagenome assembly FRDC01 (sample SAMEA3930566, study PRJEB13176) | freshwater metagenome | biome: Drinking water system; feature: drinking water; material: water | place: Singapore | collected 2014-12-20 | reverse complement strand
CCCCCTCCCCCCTCACCCCTCACCCCTCCCTACTGATCATGCCCCTGCCCCTTGGGCAGATCGTGCCCTGCGTCGCGGAGCGTCTTCTCCCGCCGGGCCAGTTCCAGGTCGTGCTCGACCATCATCTTCGCGAGCTGCTCGACGCTCGTGCGGGGCTTCCAGTGGAGCGCCTTGCGGGCCTTCGTGCTGTCGCCCAGCAGCAGGTCCACCTCCGCCGGCCGCTCGTACCGCGCGTCGTGGGCCACGTGCTTGCGGAAGTCCAGCCCCGCGCACGAGAACGCCAGCTCCGCGAACTCCCGCACGCTGATGGTCCGCCCCGTCGCGATCACGTAGTCGTCCGGCGTCGGCTGCTGCAGCATCAGCCACATCGCCTCGACGTAGTCCCCCGCGAACCCCCAGTCGCGCTTCGCGTCCAGGTTCCCCAGGAAGACCTTGTCCTGCAGGCCCAGCTTGATCCGCCCCACCGCCCGCGTGATCTTCCGCGTGACGAACGTTTCGCCCCGCCGGGGTGATTCGTGGTTGAACAGGATCCCGCACGAGGCGTGCATCCCGTAGCTCTCGCGGTAGTTCACCGTTGCGTAGTGCGCCATCACCTTCGCGCACGCGTAGGGCGAGCGGGGATAGAACGGCGTCGTCTCCTTCTGGGGCGTCTCGACCACCTTGCCGTACTGCTCGCTGCTGCTCGCCTGGTAATACCTGACCACCCGCGGCTGCCCCGTCCGTCCGGTCTCCATCTGGTACTCGCGCACCGCCTCGAGCAGCTTGAGCGCCCCCATCCCCACGCTCTCGCCCGTGTACACCGGCAGGTCGAAGCTCACGCGGACGTGGCTCTGCGCCGCGAGGTTGTACACCTCGTCGGGGTGCACCTTCCGCATCAGCCCCGCCAGCACGTTGCTGTCGCACACGTCGCCGTAGTGCAGCTTCAGCCGCTTGCCCCGCGGGTCGTGCGGGTCGGCGTAGAGGTGATCGATCCGGGAGGTGTTGAACGACGAGCTGCGCCGGATGATCCCGTGCACCTCGTAGCCCTTCTCCAGCAGGAACTCCGCGAGGTACGACCCATCCTGCCCGGTGATCCCGGTGATCAGGGCGCGCTTGGGGGCACCGGCGGACGCGGTTCCCGACATCGACGGCACGGGCGTGGCCAAGGCAAAGTCCTTTCCGAACCCGGGCAACACCGCCGCCCGGCGAATTCCCTCTATCGACACAATCCGGCCCCCGCCTGCCCACACCCCGGGCCGCGGTCCCCGCGGCGTCCCGCCGGGCCCGCATTCTTGGCCCCCGGGCCCCTCAACAATCGCCCGTGCCCGCCGACCCGCCCGCCACGCCCGCTCAGCCCGCCCGCAACGCCCACCCAGAAGCCGACCCGATCGTCGGCATCGACCTGGGCACGACCTACTCGCTGGTCGCCTACGCCCCGCCCGGCCAAGCCCCCGCGATCGTCACCGGGCCCGACGGCCGGGGCCTGCTCCCCAGCGTGGTCCGGTTCGACGAGCACGGTCCGCCGCTGGTGGGATGGCCCGCCCGTCACACCGCCGCCCGCCACCCCCGCACGACCATCGCGAGCGTGAAGCGCCTGATGGGCCGGGGCCTGGCCGACGCCGAGGCCGATCGGCCCTTCCTGCCGTACGAGGTCGTCGAGGGCGAGGGCCGCACCGCCCGGGTCCGCCTGCCGTGGGGCCGGGTGGTGTCGCCGCAGGAAGTCAGCAGCCTGGTGCTGGCCGAGCTGCGGGCGATCGCGTCGAGCGCGCTGGGCGTACCCGTCCGCCGGGCGGTGATCACGGTGCCGGCGTACTTCGACGACGCCCAGCGCCAGGCCACCCGCGACGCCGCCCGCCTCGCGGGCCTCGACGCTGTCCGCATCGTCAACGAGCCCACCGCCGCCGCGCTCGCCTACGGCCTTGGGACCGCCGCGGCGAGTGCCGCCGCCAGCCGCGTGATCGTCGTCTACGACTTCGGCGGCGGAACCTTCGACGTCTCGGTCCTCCGCCTCACCCCCGGCTCCGCCACGCCGAGCGAAGGCCACAACGCCGCCGGTGCCGAGTTCTTCGAAGTCCTCGCGACCGCCGGCGACACGCACCTCGGCGGCGACGACCTCGACCGCGCCGTGGTCGCGGCGCTGCTGGAGCGACTCCGCGCCGACCACTCAAGCCGCTTGGCCGACCCCCTCGACGCCGAGACCGTCGCCCGACTGTCCCGCGCCGCCGAGGAGGCCAAGATCGCCCTGAGCACCCGCGACCAGACCGACATCCGCCTCGAACTATCCCCCCCCGGCGGCCCGCCGATCGCCTTCGCGCACACCCTCACCCGGGCCGAGTTCGAGCGGGTCATCGCGCCGCTGGTCGACCGCACGCTGGACGCCTGCCGCCGGGCCCTGCGCGACGCCCGCCGCGCCCTCGCGGGCGAGCCCGTGTCGGCGGTGGTGATGGTGGGGGGGTCGACGCGGGTGCCGCTAGTCCGTCGCCGCGTCGCCGAGGTCCTGGGGCTCGAGCCCTACACCGCCCTCAACCCCGACGAGGTCGTCGCGCTCGGGGCGGCGGTGCAGGCCCGCCTGCTCGCCGATGGCGGCGGGAAAGCGCTCCTGCTCGACGTGATCCCGCTCTCGCTGGGCCTCGAGACCGTCGGCGGCGCGGTCGCCAAACTGATCGTCCGCAACTCCACCGTTCCCGCTCGCGCCACCGAGCTCTTCTCCACCAGCGTCGACGGCCAGACCGCCATCAAGCTCGCGGTCTATCAGGGCGAGCGCGAGATGGCTTCCGACTGCCGCCTGCTGGGCACCTTCACCCTCGCCGGCCTGCCCCCCATGCCCGCGGGCATCCCGCAGGTGCAGGTCGATTTCCACGTCGACGCCAACGGCATCCTCTCGGTCTCCGCCCGCGAACGCCGCAGCGGCCAGCAGGCCTCGATCCAGATCGTGCCCAACCACGGCCTCAGCCGCGAGGAGGTCGCGCGGATCGAGCACGACAGCGTCCGCTTCGCCCGGGCCGACATGGCCCGCCACCGCGTGGCCGACCTGATCGCCAACAGCCGGCTGGACGTATCGATGATCCGCCGCCAGCTCGCGCGTCACGCCGACGGGCTGAGCCCCGCCGAACGCACCGCGCTGGAAACCCACCTGGCCGAGGTCGAGCGCTTCGTTGCCGGTGCCGAGGCCGACTGGCAGGCCGTCGACGCCGACGCGTTCCAGCGCGAGAAGGAAGCTATGGACCGCGCGAGCATGCGCCTGCACGAGGTGGCCATCACGCGCACCCTCGCGGCCCGCGATCCCGGCATCTAACCGCCGCCGCGGGCGGATTACTCAGGCTTGACCGCGACCTCGGCCATCGGTTCACGCTCGACGCCCGGTGCGGCGGCCTCGGCTGCCGCGGGCTTCGCGGGGATCGAGCCCGGGCGATAGCCCGAGTAGATCGCCGCACGGTTGGCGTAGCCGGTCAGCGGCACAAACGCCAGCACCACCACCCCCGCCGCCGACAGCACGCCCGCCAGCCCGCGGAACGGGAACGGCGCCAGCCGCACCTCCGGCTGCCCGGGCCGCGTCTCGGTGGACTCCAGCCACGCCGCCCCCGCCAGACGCAGGTAATAGAACGCCGCGATGGCCGAGTTCAGGCCCAGGATGATCACCAGCCCCAGGTGCCCGGCCGAGATGCCGCTGGTGAACAGCGGCAGCTTCGCGAAGAAGCCCAGCGTGGGCGGCAGGCCCAGCAGGCCCAGCGCCGACACCACCAGCGTGTACCCCAGCACCGGCCGCGTCCGGCACAGGCCCTTGAGGTCGTCGAAGGAATCGATCTCGTCGCGCTGCCCGTCGCGGGCGGTGGTCTCCAGGCACGACAGCACCGCGAACGCACCCAGGTTCATCACGCCGTAGGCCATCAGGTAGAACAGCGTCGCCGCCAGCCCGTTGCTCGTGAACGCCGCGAGCGTCCCGTCCTTCCCCGCCGGCCCGGGTCCGGCGATCACGCCCACGAGCATGTAGCCCGAGTGGGCAATCGACGAGTACGCCAGCACGCGCTTGACCGACTTCTGCAAGATCGCCAGCACGTTGCCGACCGTCATCGTCAGCGCCGCCATCACCCACAGCACCTCGTGCAGCGGGCCGGGCAGGCGCCCGTGCCCGTCGCCGGCGATCCAGCCCACCGTGCTGCACAGCAGGATGATCGCGATAAACCCGGCCGTCTTGGGCACGAACGCCAGCATCGCCGACACGCTCGCCGCCGCCCCCTGATAGACGTCGGCCGTGTAGAAGTGCATCGGCACGGCGGCGATCTTGAACCCGATGCCCACGATCGAGAGCACCAGCCCGGCCATCGCGATCGGGTTGATCGCCCCGTCGCGGGCGATCTGCTCCCCCAGCACGCGGCTGATGTCGGCGAAGTTGGTCGTCCCCGTCCCGCCGTAGAGCAGCGTGAAGCCGTACAAAAACGTCGCCGCCCCCAGCGCGCCCAGGAAGAAGTACTTGACGCCCGCTTCCATCGAGCGGTTGCGCGCCGTCGAGATCGACACCAGGATGTACGTCGGCAGGCTAGTCAGCTCGAGGGCGAGGAACAGCCAGACCAGGTCATCGGCCCCCGCGCACAGCATCAGCCCCGTCAGCGAGAACAGGAAGAACGCGTAGAACTCGCCCCGCGTCCCCTTCATCGGGTCGAAGCCCTCGCCGCCCGTGGCCACCACCGCCTCGTAGTCGCGGTCCGCCAGGCCCTGCATCAGCAGCACCAGCGCGAGCCCGACGCCCGCGATGACCACCTTCAGGTACTCCGGCATGTTCGCCAGCGCGAACGACGCCGGCGGCGTCGTCACCACCGCCAGCGCCAAGGCCACCCCCAGCCCCAGCAGCGTGATCGGCCCGCACAGCTTCCGCACCGCGAAGCTCCGCGACAGACCCACCACCATCACCACGCACGTCGCGGCGAACAGCGCGATCTCCGGCCACATCCCGGCGATCTTCGTCGTCATCGCCTGCACCGCCAGCGTCGTCATCACCCGTTCACCTCCGCCGACGCCTGCTCCACCGGCCGCCCGGGCACCGCCGGCGGGCTCAGCCGCGGCCGTGCCGTGTCAATCACGCCCGCCGTCCGCTGCACCGCCGGCTCCAGCAGATTCAACGCCGGCTTCGGATAGAACCCCAGCACCAGGCACAACGCCGCCAGCGGCAGCAGCACCGCGATCTCACGCCCGCTCAGGTCCCGCGGCAGGTGCACCGCGTGCTCGCCACCGGTCGCGCCGGTGGCACTGGTCGCACTGGTGGCACCGGCGTCCCGCCGGTGCTCTTCATGCCCATGTCCAGACCCGTGATGCCCGTGTCCGTGCGGCTCGACCACCGGCCCGAAGCACACCCGCCCGACCATGTACAGCAGGTAGATCGCCGCGATGATCATCCCCGACGCCGCCACCGCCGTCAGGTACGGCCCGAACGAGCCGGCCGTCCCGGCCACCGACGTCGGCGCGATCATCGGCCAGTCCGTGTACGCCTGGAACGACCCGAACAGGCATAGGAACTCGCTCACGAACCCGTTGGTCCCCGGCAGCCCGACCGAGCACATGGTGAAGAACACCATGAACGTGCCCCAGATCGGCATGACCTTCGCCAGCCCGCCCAGTTCCTTCATCGAGCGCGTGTGGTAGCGCTCGTAGATCATCCCGATGCACAGGAACAGCGCCCCGGTCGAGAGGCCGTGGTTCACCATGTACAGGATGCTGCCCTGCAGGCCGCTGGCGTTGAACGCGAACAGCCCGAGCACGCAGAAACCCAGGTGGGCCACCGACGAGTACGCCACCAGCTTCTTGACGTCGGTCTGCACCCAGCAGATCAGCCCCGCCACCAGGATCCCCAGCACCGCCAGGATGCCGACGTACGGCGCCAGGTGCAGCGCCCCCAGCGGCGCGAAGGGGATCGCGAAGACCAGCATGCCGTAGGTGCCCAGCTTCAGCAGCACGCCCGCGAGAATCACCGACCCCGCCGTCGGCGCCTCCGTGTGCGCCAGCGGCAGCCACGTGTGCACCGGGAACAGCGGCACCTTCACCGCGAAGCCCGCCATGAGCGCCAGGAACACCCACTTCTGCGTCTCGAGCGGCAGGCCCTGGGCCGCCTGCCGGAGCAGGTCGATGTTGAACGTCCACACCCCGCCCGCCGCCTGGGCCCGCACCCACGCGACGTACACGATGCCCGCCAGCGCGAGCACCGACCCGGTGAACGTGTACAGGAAGAACTTGATCGCCGCCGCCTTACGGTTGCTCGAGCCGTAGAGGCTGATCAGCACGAACATCGGGACCAGCGTGAACTCGAAGAAGATGTAGAACAGGATCACGTCGCGGGCGAGGAACACCCCGCACATCGCCGACTGCAGCACCAGAAGCCAGAAGTAGTACGTCTTGACCCGCTTGGTGATCGCCGTCAGCGACGACCACACGCACACCGGCCCGAGCAGCAGCGTCAGCGCGATCAGGATCAGCGACACGCTGTCCACGCCGATCGACAGCTCCAGCCCCAGGTCGGGCGCCCACGCCCAGCTCTGCGCGAACTGGTCCACCGCCCCGCTCCCCCAGTCAAACTGCCGCGCCACCGGCACGAACAGCCCGATGGGCACCAGCGTCCCCACCAGCGCAATCGCGTACGCGTGCTTCCGCGGGGCCAGCGCCACGGCCGCGGCGAACACGAGCGGGATGATCACAAGGCTCAGGAGCAGCATGGGGAAGAAGGGATCAAGGGATCAAGGGATCAAGGGATCGAGGGGTCGAGGGATCAAGGAACGGGGGACCAAGGGCAAGCGACCGACGGCCATTTCAGAACATCAGCATCACCACCAGCATCGAGATCACCGCCAGCCCGGCGGCCATGCCCACGGCGTAGCCGTTGAGCACGCCCGACTGCGCCGGCCGCAGCGACCACCCGGCCGCCCGCGGGGCGTTCCCCACGCTGTTGACCAGCCCGTCGATCACGAGCTTGTCGATCAGGTGGAACACGTGCGCCGCCGCCAGCAGCGGCAGCCGCACCACGGCGTTGTAGAACTCGTCCACGTACCACTTGTTCTGCGCCCAGCGCGGGATCGGCCCCAGCAGCGGGAGCAGCCCGTCGGCCCGGCTTCTCGCCGCCGTCGTCCGCCCCGCCAGGTGCAGCCACCACGCCGCCAGAATCCCCACCGCGCCGATCCCCGCCGACACGTAGTACATCACCGCGTGCGGATCGAAGCCCAGGAACGTCCCGTGCGCGTGCGGCCCGCCGTGGCCCGCCTCCGCGGCATGCCCGGCAGCCTCGGCCGCATGGCCCGCCGCCGCCGCCGCGTGCGAACCCGCCAGCGCGAGCCCCGCGCTCGAGTGCTCGATCAGCCCGGGCACCCACTTCATCGGGTACGCGACCGCCGCCACGATCGACCCGACCGCCAGCGCCGCCAGTACCGTGTTGATGGCCCACTTGGGCGCGTGCGGCTCGCCGTGACCATGCCCATCGCCGTGCCCGTGCCCGTCACCATGACCGGTGGCACCGGCGTCCCGCCGGTGCGCCGCATGCTCGCCGTGCGAGTGCGCGTGCCCGGCATGATCGCCATGGCCATGGCCCGCGTGCCCGTGCTCCTCCCCGTGGTGCTCCTCGCCCATCTCGAAGTGCTTGGGTCCCAAGAACACGCGGAAGAACACGCGGAACGTGTAGTACGCCGTCAGCCCCGCCGTCACCAGCAGCAGCCACCCGATCGCGTGCGTGTGCGGGTTCACGAACGCCTCGGCCAGGATCATGTCCTTGCTGAAGAACCCGGCCGTGAACGGGAAGCCCGCGAGGTTCAGGCAGCCCACCAGCATGCCCAGCGACACGACCGTCCACCCCCGCATCCACATCAGGCCCGAGAGCTTCCGCAGGTCCAGCTGCCCCGCGAAGCCGTGCATGACGGCCCCGCACGAGAGGAACAGCAGCGCCTTGAAGAACGCGTGCGTGAACACGTGGAACGGCCCCGCTGCCCCCGCCCCCGCGTCGCTCGCGCCGGGCATCAGCACCGCCAGCCCCACGAACATGTACCCAAGCTGGCTCACGGTCGAGTACGCCATGATCCGCTTGATGTCGAACTGGGCCATGCCGATGGTCGCCGCGAGCAGCGCCGTGATGCACCCCACCCACGCCACGATCGGCATCGCGTACTCGCTCACCGCGAACAGCGGCAGCGTGCGGGCCATCAGGTAGACCCCGGCCGTCACCATCGTCGCCGCGTGGATCAGCGCCGACACGGGCGTCGGCCCCTCCATCGCGTCGGGCAGCCAGACGTACAGCGGGAACTGGGCCGACTTGCCGAAGCACCCCACCATGAACAGCAGCGCGATCGCCTGCACCGCCATCGGGATCTCGGCAAAGTGCCCCTGCTTGGCCAGCTCGAGGTACGGGCCGACCTTCTCGAACAGCACGGCGTACTCGACCGTCCCGAACTGCACGAACGTCAGCATGATGCCCAGGGCCAGCCCCAGGTCACCGATGCGGTTCATGATGAACGCCTTCTTCGCCGCCGCCACCGCCGCGGGCTTCTGGTAGAAGTACCCGATCAGCAGGTACGAGCACAGCCCCACGCCCTCCCACCCCAGGTAGAGCAGCACGAGGTTGTCGGCCATCACCAGGCAGGCCATGCTGAACACGAACAGGTTGAACGCCCCGAAGAACCGGCAGTAGCCCGCCCCCTGGTCGTGCTCCATGTACTCGCTGGCGTACAGGGCGATCAGCGTCGCCAGCCCGGTCACGAACAGCATCCACAGGATCGTGAGCGTGTCGAGGTACAGCCCGAAGTTCGCGACGAACGCCTGGCCCGGCGCCCAGTGGTACGAGATCCAGTCGAACAGGTGCACCTTCGCCGCCGGCCCGGGCGTGTAGCCCGAGTAGACGCTCAGCGTGCTCAGGAACGCCAGCGCGAGCAGGAACACCGTCGTGAACGCCGGCAGCTTGCTCTTGACGCCCAGCACCGCGTAGATGAGGCACAGCACCGCCCCGAGCATCGGCAGCGCGACGATCAGCTTCGCGACCGCCGGCCCATCGGCCAGCGCGCCCGCGGCCGGGGCCGCCTCCGCCGCCAGCGTCCACATCCCGCCGAGTTGCCCGATCGCGTCCACCACGCCGTTCCTCGCTGGTCAGTGCCCGATGCCTGTTCTCAGTGCCCAGTGCCCAATGCCTGTTCTCAGTGCCCAGTGCCCGATGCCCAGTGCCCAGTGCCTTCTCGTCAGCCCTTGAGTTCCGCCCACCCCGTGCCGTCCAGGGTCTCCTTCCGCCGGAACAGCAGCACCACCAGGGCCAGCGCCATCGCCGCCTCCGCCGCCGCCACCGTCAGCACGAAGATCACGAACGTCTCGCCCGTGTGGTTGAGGTGGAACCGGCTGAAGGCAATCAGCGCGATCCCCGCCGCCTGGAACATCAGCTCCGTGCACAGGAACATGATGATCAGGTTCCGCCGGGTCAGGAAGCCGATCAGCCCGATGGCGAACATCACCGCCGACACCACCAGATAGTGGTACAGCGTCAGCCCGTCCATCGCCGCCGGGGCCGCGCCCTGGGCGAGCACAACGGGAAGCCCGGGAACAGCCGGAAGCGTGCCGATCACCGCGCACCCCCCCGCGCCGCCAGGCGCTCGGCCGTCGATTCCCGCGCATCCGCCCCGGCGATCCGCTGCCCGTTGCCGCCGTGGTCGTGGTGGCCCTGCGTCACCAGCCGCGTGTGCCCTTCGACCAGCGGCCCGTGCGCGTGCGCCTTCAGGGCCTGCTCGTCCAGCTCAACCTTCTTCCGCGCCAGCACCACCGCCCCCAGCATGGCCATCAGCAGGATGACGCCCGCGATCTCGATCGCCCCGGGGTGCCCGCCCAGCAGCGTGAACGCGACGCCCTCGACGTTGTCGATCCGCAGCGTCGCCGGGAAGTCCGCCGCGGCGATCGTCCGCGTCGCTCCGCCCGCGTCCTGCACCTGCACCGACCCGGTCCCGGGCTTCAGGTCGATCGCGAACGTCCCGTCCGCCCGCCGAACAACCGTCTCGGTCGCGGCCAGCAGGGGCTTCCCGTCCGCCCCGCGCGCCTCACGCAGGACGCTCTCGACCTTCCGCGGCATGATCGCGAGCTTGTCGTTGTTGATGGTCGCCAACGCCGGGTCCAGCCGCAGCGTCCCCGACCCGTGCGCCAGGATCGTCGTCAGCGACGCCAGCAGCACGAACCCGGCGACCGTCGCCCCCAGCGGCTCCCGCGCCACCCGGTCGTACTCGTTCAACGCCTCGAGGTCGTCCGACGACGGCGCCTCGGTCGCCAGCATGATCACGAACAGGTACGTGATCAGGATCGCCCCGGCGTACACGATCACCAGCGCGAAGGCCATGAACTCGGCCGACAGGATCACGTACAGCCCGCACGAGGCCAGGATCGTCAGCACGAAGTACAGCGCCGCGTACACCGGCCGCGGGTGCGTGATCACCCGCAACGCCCCCGCCAGCGCGATGAACGAGAAGATGTAAAAGTGGTAGTTGGGCAGGCCCGTCCAGCCCCGCTGCCCGGCCTTCAGCCCCAGCCCCAGCAGCAGGAGCCCCATCGCCCCCGCCGCCACCACCCCGCCCACAATGAACGGCGAAAAACTCTTCTTGGGCAACGCCAGGAACACGCCCAACGCCCCAAGGCCGCAGGCGGCATACAGCAGAATCGGGCTGACGATCGCGTCCACGAGTGGGGCTTCCCCGGCAAACACCGCGGCCACGGCCCCGGACCAACCCGGCACCGCGCCCCGCACCGACGCGCGAGCGCCGACGAGGGATCGCAGGATAGTGGCCACCGACCGGAGTGGCAAACACCCCGATTTCGCGCGCAAGGCCGGCCACGTCAACGGGCCGCAGAACGCCGCGGGCGACGGTCGGGCACCACGGGCTGATCGCGCTGGAAGCGGACGCGAGCCTGGTGGACCTGACGCACGGGCCGAACACCGGCTGGTGGTCGACCGGCGGCGTGCAGCCCGCTGCGCCGACGTACCCCGATGCCCTGGTGGGCTTCGGGGCGATCTGCCCGCTGGCCGGCGATGCCCCCGCGCCGTACGCCGCCGACGCGTACCGCCGGAACGGCTTCCGCGTAGGCTACAGCGGCGATGGCGGCAACGCCTGCCCGATGGATCCGTCGCAACCGTTCCCCAACCTGGACAACATGAACGACTTCATCGCGGCGTACTACGCTGGCGGCGGATCAACGAGCGCTGACCGGGTGCACCAGGGCGAGCTGTCCGCCCCGGCAGTCGGGAACCTGTTCGGCTATGCTGGCTACGTGTGGGACCCGGCGCTGAGCTCGGCCACGGGTGCGGCGGCGGGCGTGGGCAGCGAGCCGTACACTGACCCGGTGCTCGCGAGCGCGTACTACCACGTGCGACACCGCGTCTACGACGCCGCGAACGGGCGGTGGACGAGGAGGGATCCGCTGGGGTATGTGGATGGAACTAACTTGTTGGCATATGTGAAATCCTCACCGATCCAATCCGTGGACTCGAGTGGCACCGACACCCTCACCCTGTACTGTCGGCCACTAGACATTCCAGGGTTGGGAAAGCTTGCTCGACACTGCTGGGTCAAGTGTTGCACGGCGCCCGACAAATGTACAAATTTTAGTTTGCTGAACGGTCCCCCAGCCGGCACCGCAAAAATTGTAATCAATGACCCGAGGGACGATCCAAAGAAGCCCGGAGTAAAAAAACATGGCGAGAAGAACGGACAAAGTCTTTGCGCGTGTATGGCGGAGCGACATGCAAGCATGAAGGGTGGAGGTTTTCCGTACAATGCATTGTCCTGTAATAGTAATTGGTATGCCACGTCTTTATGGCGGTGTTGCACAGGCGAGAACGCTCCCGCACCAGGCGAAGCTGTCGGATCCAATTCTTGCTGCGGGAGGAGCGGCGTTCCAGCACTTCGCTGTAAGCGGGACGGAGGCGGTAAGTGGCCGGGATCGGATGGTCCTCCGATTATGTGCTGGGATATAGACCCGATCTCCTCGCGGTCCTGTTATTCGCGCGGAAGCTAGCCCGCTGTGCATTAAGCAGAGGCGATAATATGTACAGACCATTCCTATCCATGGCAGTAATTCTCACTGCGGTGTGCAGCTCGTGCTCTAGTCGCAATTTGTCCGAACTAACTGAACTGGAGCTCCCGTTAATCATGGTGGGGGGCGAGGCGCGGGTTCAGCCTCTTGGTCTATCCGATCATTCACAGGCGATCGTCGCCCTCCCAGTCAATGGATTTACCAGTACAGCCAGAATGTTTACAGTTACCGAGTCATTATATGTTCGAGTTCTAATAAAGCTAAATTCTATTGAAGAGCAATTTGATGCAGTGGTGTCGGCAAATCCTATCGTTAACTTCGAAATCTCTTCGGGCACTAATGAGTTCATTTCGCTGGCCTACCGCTCCCAGGCGCCACTGCGAGAGAATTGGAGAGAGCTCCGCGCGCTGAGAATGTTTGCCCTTTCTGAGGGGTGGATGCTTCTGCCCGCCAATCAAGAAATTAACATTTACATGTGGATGGATGTTAATGAAGATATGAAGCAGCGATATCATCTATCGGATCGGCTTTCTGTCGAAGTAGTTTTGGTTCCGTATCCTAATGATGGTGTCCCCTGTTGGCGGTTTCCTCCAGAAAGTGTCGCCGAATCGGGGCACTAGGCGGGTAACGTGCGGCAACTCCGAAATCGCGTCTCCAAGCCACCTTCAAGGCTGTTCGAATCGGCTGCGAGCGCCGAGCGGTCGACTGTTGATCGGGTCGTCCATGCGTTCAGCGGCTTCGAAGACCAGGCCGAGGTTCAGCCGCGGGTCTGGGTTGCCGGGCATCAGCGTGCGGGCGCGTTCGAATGCGATAGCGGCCTCGAAATCATGTCGTCCGCTAGGCTCGAGCGCCTTAAGATCATCCGCGCGTCGCGAGACGCTTCCGAGCCCACTCGCGCCATGGCTCGCTCTCGCCGCGGAGGCTGATGGTGCGGAGCAGTTCGGCCGTCCGGTCGTCGGCGCGGTCGCGGCGGATTTGGAGGCGGGCCAGGGCCTGCATGCTGGGGACATGGTCCGGGTCGGCTTCGAGGGCCGAGCGGTAGGCGTCGAGCGCGTCGTCGGTGCGTTCGGCGGCCTCGAAGACCAGGCCGAGGTTGAGCCGCGGGTCCGGGTTGCCGGGCATCAGCGTGCGGGCGCGTTCGAACGCGGTGGCCGCCTCGGCGGCCCAAGCACGCCGCGCCCGCCCGCCAGCCCCGCTCGCGCTCCACCGCCCCAGTACCATCGCCCGTGTCCGCCCCGGCCGTCCAGCCCGCTCCGGTCGTCCGCCCCTCCGCGACGGGGCCGGCCCGCCCCACGCCCCTCCAGCGTGCTCTCCCCAACATCCTCACCGGCCTGCGCGTCCTCATGGCCATGGCCGTCCTCGGCGTGCTCACCGCCTGGCGCTACGAGGCCTCCGCCGCCGCCCTCAACCAGGTTGACGGGCTGCTGATCGCCTCCGCCGTGCTGTTCGTCCTCGCGACCATCACCGACGCGCTCGACGGCTACCTCGCGCGCCGCTGGGGCACCGAGACGGCCTTCGGCCGCATCATGGACCCCTTCGCCGACAAGATCCTGGTCATCGGCACGTTGGTCTTCCTGGCCGGGCCGGATTTCTGGTACCCCACGCCCGAGCGGCACCGGCTCATCGGCCACGGGTTCCAGCTCTCGGGCGTCTACCCGTGGATGGTCGTCGTCATCGTCGGGCGCGAACTGCTGGTCACGTCCATCCGCGGCGTGCTCGAATCCAAGGGCGTCCGCTTCGGGGCCGACGCGTGGGGCAAGGCCAAGATGATCCTCCAGTCCGTCGCTATTCCCCTCGTGCTCGTCACCATCGCCATCACGCCGACAATCGTGACGCCCGACAGCCGCCCGTGGGGCCGCTGGGTGATCGATAGCGCGGTGATCGCGATGGTCATCGGGACGGCTCTCTCGGGTCTGCCCTACATCGCCCGCGCGGTGGCCCACTTCCGCGACTGGAACGAGGCACGCCGGCACGCATGAGCGACGGCCCCGCCCAGCCCGTGCCCGCCGACGCGGCCGCCCTGCGTCGCCGCCCGATGGTCCGCGCCGCGACCACCTTCGGCCTGGGCTACTGCCGCCCGGCCAGCGGCACGTGGGGGTCGCTGCCGCCCGTGGTGCTCGCGGGCGTGCTGACCGCGACCGGCCACGCCGGCACGCCCGCGTGGTACGGGGCGTTCGGCCTGATCGCCATCGTGTTCACGGTCGTGTGCATCGCCGCGGGGCGCGACGCCGAGCGAGCCTTCGGCCGCAAAGACCCGTCGCAGGTCGTGGCGGATGAAACGGCCGGCATGGCCGTGACGCTGCTGTTCCTGCCGCCCTCGGTGCTCGCGGGGCCGACCACCACCCCGCTGGCCGCGGCCGCGTGGCTGGCGGGGGCGTTCGTGCTTTGGCGCGTGGCGGACATCATCAAGCCCTGGCCCGCGAACGCCCTGCAGCGCCTGCCCGCGGGCTGGGGCATCGTGATCGATGACCTCGTGAGCGCGGTCTACGCGGGGCTGCTGCTGCTGCTCGTCGGCCTGCCGGTGATCTGAGCAGGAGGAAGTGGTCAAGTGGCCAAGTGGCCAAGTAAAGAGCCACCGCGGGGGACGAGTGATCGCGCACTCGACCACCTGACCACTCGACCACTCGACCACTTCTTCCCGTAACCCGCCCCCGCCCCCTCCCAACAATCCCCCGCACCGCCCTCCGGGAGTCGAGCCATGCCGTTCCTGCTGCTGGGTTGTTTGGGCCTGTTCTTTCCGCGGATCGTGATCCTGCTGCTGTGGCTGTTCACGGGCTACTTGGGCCACGCCTTCTCCTCGGCCCTCTGGCCCGTGCTGGGCTTTTTCTTTGCGCCCTTCACCACCCTCGGCTACGCCGTCGCCCAGAACGAAGGCCAGATGCACGGCTTCTGGGTCGCCTTCCTCGTGATCGGCATCCTGCTCGACCTGGGCGTCCTGGGCGGCGGGGCGAAGTCCCGGCGCAAGGCCCGCACGTAGCTCAGAAAGCACGGCGGCGGTCGCTTCCGACCGCCGCCGACAAGCACTCAGATTGCTCTGACGAGACCGCGCTCACCGCCGACGCCGCAGCGCCGCCAGCACGCCCAGCCCCGCCACCATCGCGGCCCCCGGCGCGGGCACGACCTCGACCACGATCTTCTTCCGCCCGAAAGGCTCGCCGTTGGGGCCGAGGGTCAGCCACTGGCCCGCCGGCGTCCAGTTGAACGACGCGAAGCGGAACACCGGGCTGTTGAAGTTCGCGTCGCCGCCCCAGTTGGTGTACGTCACGGCCTCGCCGCTGTCCCAGGTGTTGAACGACGCCTGGCCGGTGCCGCCGCCCTCCAAGCCCAGCCAGTGCACCCCGCCCGGCACGCCGCCCAGCGACGTGTTCAGGAAGGTCTGCTCGGTCGCGGAGTTGATCGCGACGAGGTACGCGTTGGGGCCGAACGTCGACGCCGCGGCGCGGGCCTCGGCGAACGTGAAGAAGTTGTTCGGCGTGTGCCAGTAGTCGTGGCCGCCGAAGTTGCCCAGGAACACGAATTGGCCCTGCGCCGCACCGGCCGCCGCCAGAACCACCGCCGCCATCATCGCCTTGCCCATGTCAACCTCCTCCGCCGGGGAAGACCCCGGCAACTCTTCCCGTAAACCGGGGGCCAGAAAGGCCCTCGGTGCGACGTAGTCTCACCCGATAACCGCGAACTGTCAACCGCTTCGGTCTACCTCACGTCCCAGTTTCACACAAGCCGAGCGCGGCGGCGCGCTGGCGCCGGGGACCGCCTCCGGGGCGCAAGATTCGACCGGCTTTCGGCCGCTGGTCGATACCCTGACCCATCATGGCGACTGCTGCGCTCCCCGCCGGCCGTAACGGGCCGGGCGTCCTGACCACCTCCGCGCTCAAGACCGGTTCGGCCGGTGTTTGGAGGTACTTTGCCCTCTTTGCTCACGCCGCCGCGTGGGTCTTTGTCGGGCTGAGCCTGCTGACCTTCACCGCCGCCGACCCGCCCGCGACCACGCAGTTCCCCTGGAACAACCCGCCGGCGAACTGGGGCGGGATCACCGGGGCCTACCTCGCGTGGTACGCCCTGACCGCCCTCGGTCTGGGGGTTTGGGTGTTTCTGGCGCTCTGGGGGCTGTACGTCTTCGTCAGCGCGTTCGTCACGCAGGTCAGCCACGCCGTGGTCCGTGCTCTCGGCGCGTTGATCATGGCCGCCAGCGTCGCCGGCGCCCAAGCCCTCCTCCTGCCCTGGTCCGGGCCGATTCCCGAGCTCGGCGGCGGCATGATCGGGACGCTCGTCGCCCAGGACGCCCTGCTGCCCCGCTTCGGCCTGGGCGGCTCGCTGGTGTGGCTGACACTGGCGTTCCTCGTCGGGGCAACCGTCGCGGTCGACATCTGGGTCGTGCTCGCGCCGCTGTGGATGTTCCGCCAGGCCAAGGCGGCCGCCGGCCCCACTGCCGAGGCCGTCAAGACCACCGCGGGCGTGACCGCCGACGTCACCGCCAAGAGCGCGGGCCTGATCGCCCGGCTGCTTTCCAAGCTCCGCAAGGACGACCGCGCCCGCCGCGACGACGTCAAGGCCGCCCTCGCCGCCGCCACGGGCAAGAAGAAGAAGGCCAAGCCCGAGGCGGCCGCGCCCATCGACGAGATGGCCGGCGGCCTGGGCGGGACCGAGTCTTTCGACCCCGCCGAGCACACGACCCCCGTCCCCGCCGCCGCGGCCGAGCCCGACGACGCCGAGGGTGACGACGAGCCCGACGCGATCGCCGAGCCGGAGGCCGCCGAGCCCGCCCCGCTCACCACCGAAGAGCTCCGCGCCAAGATCGCCAAGCTGCCCTTCCACTTCACCAGCGGCAGCAAGCCCGTCGCGACGGAAGAGAACCTCCGCGACATCCAGAACCAGACCGAGCTCGAGGGTTACAAGTTCCCCGGCATCGACCTGCTCGAAGAGCCCGAGCCGGGCTACGGCGAGCAGATGGAAAAGTTCGTCCGCGAGCAGGCCACCGCCCTCGAACGCGCCCTCCGCGAGTTCAACATCGACGGCGAAGTCGTCGGCATGGACTCCGGCCCGGTCATCACGCTCTACGAGGTCCAGCTCGCCCCCGGCACGCGCGTCGCCGCCCTCTCCGCCGTCGCCAGCGACCTGGCCCGCTCGCTCAAGAGCGTCAACATCCGCATCGTCCCCAACACCGCCGGCAAGGACACCGTCGGCGTCGAGGTGCCCAACCCCAACAAGGAAAAGGTCCGCCTCAAGGAGCTCATGACCAAGAGCGAGGTCTTCGCCGACATGAAGCTGCCCATGTTCCTGGGCAAGGACGCCAGCGGCAACCCGCTCATCGAGGACCTCACCAAGATGCCGCACATGCTCATCGCCGGCACCACCGGCTCGGGCAAGAGCGTGTGCATGAACTCGATCCTGATGAGCTTCCTCTACACCAAGAAGCCCAACGAGCTCAAGCTCGTCCTGGTCGATCCCAAGATGGTCGAGCTCAGCCAGTTCAAGGACATCCCGCACCTCATGTGCCCGGTCGTCACCGACAGCGGCAAGGCCGCGGCGATCCTCGAGTGGGCCGTCCGCAAGATGGACGAGCGCTACGAGCTGTTCATGGAGGCGGGCGTCAACCACATCAAGAACTACAACGCCCTGACCTGGGACGAGCTCAAGGAGCGCTTCAACCCGCAGTCCGAGGCCGACGAGGCCCGCATCCCCAAGAAGCTCCCCTACATGGTCTTCGTGATCGACGAGCTCGCCGACCTCATGATGACCAACAAGGAGGTCGAAGGCTCGATCGTCCGCATCGCCCAGAAGGCCCGCGCCGTCGGCATCCACCTGATCCTCGCCACCCAGCGCCCCCAGGCCAACGTCGTCACCGGCCTCATCAAGAGCAACATGCCCGCCCGCGTCGCCTTCAAGGTCGCCAGCGGCATGGACTCGCGCATCGTCCTCGACCAGAAGGGCGGCGAGCTGCTCCTGGGCCAGGGCGACATGCTCATGCTCAACCCCAGCAGCAACAAGATGGCCCGCGCCCAGGGCACCTTCGTCGACGACAAGGAAATCCGCCGCGTCGTCAAGTTCATGAAGGACATCGCCAGCCCCACCTTCGAACGCAGCCTCATGCAGATCCGCACCGGCTCCGCCGCCGCCGGCGGGCTCTTCGACGCCCACGACGAGGCCGAGAACGGCATCAACCACGACGGCCTCGCCAACGCCCAGCAGGACCCGCTCTTCGACAAGGCCGTCGAGGTCGTCCTCGAGACCAAGAAGGGCAGCGTGTCGCTCCTCCAGCGCCGCCTCGCCATCGGCTACACCCGCGCCTCCCGCCTCGTCGACGCCATGGGTCAGGCCGGCATCGTGGGCGACCACAAGGGCACCGTCGAGCGCGACGTGCTCATCACCCCCGAGGTCTGGGCCGCCATGAAGGACCAGGCCGCCAAGGACGCCGCCGGCGGCGCCGCCCCGGCCGACCCCGGCCCGCTCTCCGCCGAGGTCAAGATGGCCCGCCTCCCCGAGCCCGCGCCGAACCTCGACGGCGGGGAGTCCGGCGGCCTCGACGACGAAGACGAAGAGCCCGGCCGCTGACCGGCCGCCCCGCGGCGGGCACGCCAAGCCCACACCCAACCGGCTTACCCTCCGGGCTATGACGCTCGACCACCCCCTCCGTCGCCCCCGGGTGCTCTCGCCCGTCGCCGGTTTGGCCCTGGTGCCGCTGGCCCTGGTGTCCATGCTCGGCCTCGCCCCCGCCGCCAGCACCGCGCCCACGGCCCCGACCCCCCCAACCGCCTCCACGCCCACCGCCGCGCCCGCGGGCCTCTCCTCGGCCCCCGCGCCGATGGAGACCAAGGCCCCCGCGCCGGGCAAGGCCCGCTGGCTCAAGCCCGATCAGTTCGACTTTGACCGCCTGCTCCCCAAGCCCCCCGCCCCGGCCGACGGCGTCAACACCGGCGAGATCGAGCTCATCCTCATCATGCAGAAGCGGGCCCGCCCCGAAGACTTCGACCGGGCCAAGGCCGAGGCCGACATGACGGCGTTCCAGGTCCTCGGGCACGCCTTTGAAGAGGGCCAGTTCACCCCCAAGGCCTGCCCGCGCACCGCCCGCCTGCTCGAGGTCGTGACGGCCGAGACCGAAGGCGTGGTCAAGGCCGCCAAGAACCACTTCGGCCGCCTCCGCCCGCCCGACGCGGACCCGCGCGTCGAGGGGACCCGCAAGCCCGGCAACCCCGCGTACCCCAGCGGCCACGCCACCCGCGCCTGGGTCTGGGCCCGCGTGCTCTCCATGCTGTCGCCCGACCGGGCCGACGCGTTCATGGACGAGGCGCGTGCCGTGGGCTGGGGCCGGATCCTCCTGGGCGTGCACTACCCCAGCGACGTCGCCGCCGGCTTCGCCCTCGGGCAGGAAATCGTCCAACGGCTCAAGAGCCAGCCGGAGTTCCTCGTGATGCTCGAGGAGGCCAAGCCCGAGCTGGTCGCGATCGACGGGCGCTGAACGCCAGTACACTGACCCCGGGATTCCCGCTTGTCGGGCGGGTCCCACGTGATCCCCGCCCGCCGCGGGGGGTTGGAGCGACGTGAGCACCGGCCGCCGCCAGGACAACAAGTTCGTCGTCTACACCGACATCATCGGGCACACCCGGATGTTCGGCCGTGTCGGTGCCCCGTTCCGCGCCATGCGCGAACGCCACGACGCCCTGTTCATGGACGCCGTCCGCGCCCTGGCCCCCTCCGCCATCGTCAAGGGCACGGGCGACGGCTTCTACGCCGCGTTCGACGACGTCACCGGCGCCCTCGAGACCGCCCTGGCCTTCAAGTACGGCCTCGCCACCGAAGACTGGATGGCGTTCCTCCCGCCCGAGAAGCGCACCCCCGACAACGCCATCAAGTGCCGCATCGGCGTCCACACCGGCCTGGTCAACATCACCCTCCAGGGCGACAAGGGCGTCGACTTCGACGGCCAGCCCCGCGTCATCACCGAGAAGGTGATGTCCTCCGCCGCGGCCAACCAGATCCTGATCAGCCGCCCCGTCCGCGATCAGGCGATGGTCAACTTCGCCCGCCGCGAGGAGATCAAGGTCGTCAAGTTCGGCGAGTACAAGTTCCGCGACGTCGCCGACACGGTTGAGGTCTGGGGCGTCGCCGACGACGAGGCCGGCCTGGGCCCCAAGCCCGCGCAGGCCCCCGAGCACCGCGTCATCGTCTTCGCCGTCATCGACAACCACGCCGCCCTGGGCGAGAGCGGGGGGGTCGGCTTCACCGAGAGCAAGGACCTCTGGGACCGGCTCTTCGATCAGACCCTGGCCGAGCACGCCCAGGACGCGTTCATCAAGCGCCTGCCCGAGGGCACGCTCGCGGCGTTCCGCACCGCCATCGAGGCCACCCGCGTCGCCCGCGACTTTCGCCGCGCCCTCAAGGCCGCCCTGCCGAAGATGCCCGTGCCGCTCGCCCCGCGCATCGGCGTCGACAGCGGGCTGGTGACGTTTGAGTACAGCGACAACCGCCCCAGCGACGTGCGCGACCAGCCCGTCAACGTTGCCGCCAAGATCGCCAAGGTCGACAAGCCGATCCTGTGCAACCCGTGGCAGACGATCCTGACCCGCCCTGTGCGCGAGGACGCGTACGCGAACCTCAAGGAGCGCGACGAGGCGAAGTGGATCTGCCTGGGCCGCAAGGGCGTGCCGGGCGAGCCCGAGCCCATCGAGCTCTGGGACTTCCAGGACAGCCTGACCAAGAGCGACTCGCGCACGGTGCTGTGGATCGACGCCCGCACCATCCGCAAGTCCGCCGGCGAGGCCAGCCCCGCGTGGATCCAGTTCCGCGAGCGCCTCGCCGCGCTCACCCGCGAGGTCCTCTCCGCCCGCGCCGAGCAGCCCTGGATCATCCCCACCGACACGGGCCTGGCCGCGGCGTTCAGCAACCACGTCGAGGCCGTCGCCGCCGCCGACGAGCTCCGCAAGGCCGCCCTGCTCGAGCCCTGGGAGCACTTCGCCACCAACTACCGCCGCACCGGCCGGGCGGACAACCTGCTGCGGCTCGCGCTGGCGATGGGCCCGCTGCGGGTCCACTACGAGGACGGGCAGATCAAGGACCTCAAGGGCGAGGCCGTAGACGCCGTCAAGGCCGTCGCCGAGCTCGCCAAGCACGGCCAGGTGCTGCTCAGCCGCGACCTGATGGACTCGGTCGCGACGGCGTTCCCCGAGACCGAGGTCAAGTGGCGCCGCGTCGAGCCCGAAGCCAAGACCGACACCGAAGCCTTCGAGTTCGTCCGCGTCGCCAAGAAAGCCGGCAGCACCCGCGGCATCCTCATCGGCTCGGGCATCGCCGCCGCCGCCGTCACCGCCGCCATCATCGGCGTGGTGTACTTCGGCGGGCCGTCCACCCCGCAGCGGAAGGACGGCGACGTGGCCCCGCTGCTCGCGGGGCTCAAGACCTACACCACCGACGAGACCGGCCTCGCCCTCGTCGACAAGCTCATCGAGGTCTACAACAAGCGCGACCTCGAGATGAAGGGCGAGGGCATGCCACCCGCCGAGCGGAACAAGGCGCTCGACGAGGTGGCCAGGGAGTACCAGCAGCTCCTCTCGGAGTGGTCGACCCGATTCGACGCTCGGGTCATCCAGCAGGCCCGCCCGGCGCTCCAGCAAATCTCCTCCACCGACGGGCTGAAGTCCTGGATCGCCGACCTGGCCCGCTTCGAAACCCTCGCGGGCAGCAGCCCCGCCATCGCGGCCCGCGGCCGCTGGTTGAGCCAGGTCGCCGGGCTGCGCAGCGACCTCGAGTCCGCCGGGCTCGCCGCCGGCCCGCTCGGCGCCGAGCTCGACGCCGTCAACAAACGCATCGCCGACGCCGTCGCCCGCCCGTGGGTCGCGGCCAACAAGGAAGCCCTCGAGGCCGAGGTCAAGGCCATCGACGCGGCCGTCGGCCCGACCGGCACGCTCGCCGTCAGCGTGCGCGAGGCCTTCGACAAGTGGGCCCAGGCCAACCAGGGCCAGGCCGCCGCGGAGGCCAAGCGCCGCGCCGCCGCCGCCCAGCAGGCCTCCGGCCTGTCGGTCGAGGTGCTCGAGCCCATCTTCACCGCCTCGTCCGGCCCGGCCCAGCTCGTCCGCCTCGCCGGGGCCAAGGCCGACCAGCTCGCCCAGGCGCTCTCGGGCTCGACCGCCGAGAAGGAACAGGCCATCAAGCCCGTCGCCGACGCGCTCGACCGCCTCAACAAGAACTTCCGCCAGTACGACTTCGCCGCCGCCACCGCCGCCGTCGGCCCCGCCATCGAGGCCGCCGACGCCCCCGCCGCGCTGACCAAGGCCCTGGAACAGCTCGAAGCCTTCCGCCGCCTCGACAGCGACCCGCGCCGCATCGAGGAGTGGGGGACCATCGTCGACGCGCTCCGCCGCACGCTGCAGCGCGAGCGCGCGGGCGGCGAGGCGGTCGAACGCGAGCTCGCCGCCGTCGCCCAGCGCATCGAGGAGGTCCGCGAGGTCTCCGCGACGGTGGCCAACGCTCAGAGGCTCAAAGACGCCTCCGCCGCGATCGACGCCCAGCTCGCCGAGGGCGGGCCGGTGCGCTCCGCCGTCGCCGCCGCCGTCAAGGCCGCGCAGGACGAGCGCCAGAAGGGCCTCGCCGCCGACCAGCGCAGCGCCGAGACCGTCCGCGAGCTCGACCGCCTGCTGACCGCGCCCGCCGTCGCCGGAGCCGACGAGCCCGCGCTAGTCNNCGCTAGTCGACCTCTGGAAGCGCGTCCGCGACCGCCTGCAGGCCTCGACCGCCGCCCCCGCCGACCGCCTCGCCGAGGCCAAGGCCTGGCAGGCCGCGCTGCCCGCCGCGTCCGCCCGCGTCCCGAAGGTCGAGCCGCTGGGCGATTCGCTGATCGCGCGGGCGCTGACCGCGGCCGCCGCCTCGGCCCGTCTGTCCGCCC
>FRDC01003858.1_pt1 | contig 22897 bp, 23 predicted proteins | sample 1106171 | NCBI WGS metagenome assembly FRDC01 (sample SAMEA3930566, study PRJEB13176) | freshwater metagenome | biome: Drinking water system; feature: drinking water; material: water | place: Singapore | collected 2014-12-20 | reverse complement strand
GCGCCGCGAGTTGGTCCAAATCTTCGTTCTGCCATATTGATCTCCCTAACTCATTTGTGATACATTGTATCACGTTAGAATTTAAAAAACATGCAAATTCCTTATGTCTTCTTTTCCTTGCGTTGTTTCATATCGTGATCGCAATTTTGACTCCCCCGTCTTTGATCAGTGGAACGTCCACGCTTGGCTTGTGAAAGAATTTGACCGCTAAAATGTCCACCGATCCCGTGGCAATGTTCGTATCCGAGGCGTCTTGCGAGCCTTCGGCTTCTCTCTTGGTCTTTGTTCGGCTGTTGTTGATTTTCTCGCCCACGTCCAAGTCATAATCTGTATCCAGACCGTAGGATTTGAGGGCATGGTTGGCAGAGAAGAAGCTCGAAATGTCCTGGCTGAGACGCATCTGGTCTAGCTGAAGTCCTGTAAACACCGCGTAACTTATTCTGAGGGTTTTCACCTCTGGCGAAAATTGAAGCACACCGGAAAGGTTTGGAATATCCCTCACCAAGTCACGCCCGTGGCCAACGGTATCTTGTGCAGTAAATCCCTGCCGATCTATGGACTCGATCTCTTCAATCACAAGGCTTGGAAACGTGGCTGGTTCAAAATAGTCCTGCCCCGTATTCACCATAATCTCCGGCACATATTCAAAAGTAACCTCAACGAGTTTCCCGGCAGGAATAGACGCTTGAAACTGCACAGTGCCGGGCTCGAAAGTAAAACCGTCTTGTCTTAAAGTCCCTGGAGTGTAGGTATCAAAAAGGCTACTCACTCGAAGCTGATCATCCGTGAGGTTGTAAACACTTCGGATGCCCGTGATGTTGTAGCTCTTGTTTTCAAGTAGTGTTTTGAGATCAACACTTGTTCCAGCCGTCGACATTGGAAAGACAATTTTTGAGGTCGAGCGAAATTCAGTATTCAGTTTTCGAATGAAACTCTCGTAAATGATGTCGTCCAAGAAATCGATGTCAAACTCGCCCAAAAGTTTTAGCGACGTGATCCGTGGAGTAACCTGTGGATTAGTGGTGCGAAGGTTAACGAGAACTCCGATAGAGCGACTGCCAATTGTTGAAATGGGAAAGCTAGAAAAGTTGGCATTTAAATCCGGCTCACTCATCCAATCTGAAGCTGTAGCTACAACCCATGCGGATCCATTCCAGAAATAGTTGCTTGTCGGCGTTTTCAGTTTAAACCCAATTGATGTGCCCGCAGGTAATTCGTCACCAATCTTTACAGCTTCAAACTTGAGCCATTTCAGAAGGGCATTCGGGGTAGTCAAAGGTGTTTCAACGTAAAGATCAGCATCAGTCGGAAAGAGGCCGGACAATGCCTTAAGTTCCAATCGAGGAGTTCTTGGATCTTCTGAGTTAAGGCGGACTTTTGTGTCGTCAGAAAATATCAGAGCACTTCTGATTCGTTCGTCGAAAATGAAATTCTTTATAAGGCGATTGATCATCTATCCCTCTGATCGCCGTCTTTAGCTCCGGCCTTCTGGAATGCAGTTTCAAGTGCTTCTCTCCAAATTCTTTTCACCTTTTCTTGGTTGGATGGATTCTTAAAAACAGATGACAAGAATTTTCTAGGTCTAACCCGAAACTTTGTTCTGCCTTTTCCCGTATTTTGATCAAAGGCTCGAAGGGCTGATTTTGCCCGTCGTCCACCGCGCTCTCTAAGGGCAAAGATAATCGCGGCCCTTACTTGCGGGGTGACATCGATGGTGTAACCTTCATGAAGAAGAAGAGCGATTTTCTGCATATCGTGCGGAGGACTTGCGACGCCGCCAGTGGACTTACGGCCCTTCATCACGCCGACCTCGGACTCAAAGCTATTTTTTAGTGTAAAGCCAAGAGCATCAAACAGATTCTTCTCTTTGAGTAACGGAATATCCCCTCGTGTGAGAGCTAAAGTCAGTGGAGAGTTTGGGGTGTACCTTCGTCCTTTGATTGCCTCTTTTACTCTAGTGATTAAGAACAAAGAGGCTTTGATTGTACCTCTTTTGATTTCGCGCTCAATAATAGGAAGTGTTGATCCTGCAGTTAGGAACTTCAAAAATACATTTGTGTCTCCGGTAATTTCAATTGAACCCATTATCCAACTGGCTCCCTATCGGAAAAGAAAACTCTAACAAACGCAAAACCTGTGTCTGAAAAATGAGAAGACAAATCTCCAACGCTATGGATGAAATAAAGAAGCTGCTTAAGTGGCTCGCCATGAATCTGAACAATGCGGTCGCCGCGACTAATTTGTTTTCCTTGAGCCTTCAGATCACCTCTCTTTAAGATGACATAGCCCTTAGCTTTCTCACTGGCTCCAAGCTGTGTAGTTTGCAAATCCTGATCGAGATTCGCATATACAACTTGCGCTGGAATTGTGAACTGATCTCGAACAACGTGATTAATGATTTCTCGCTTACCACTGACTCCAGTGGAATAGGGAGTTTGAACCTTGTTGATGGTTTCAACCACAAGGTCGACGGGTTCGATCAAATCTGGGTTTTTATTAAGTCCCGCCATTATCTGAGGTCTTCCTCTCTGATTTCCCTAAAACTTCCACCAATCAAAATTGGTCTTCGATATTGGGACATGATCCGGTTAAATCTTTCGTTGGTGCTTGCCTGAAAAACTTGGGACTGACCTTTGGGTTCAAAGAACTCTTGTTCATGAAGATCAACCTTTAACCGCTTGAGGCTTCCTGTGGTTGGTTCTCCTGCAGCCTGAGCCTCTGGGTTTTCGACAGAGTCGATTACGTCGATAAGCGTGGCCTCTTTAATCAAAAGGGGTGTGCTACCGTCCGCCTCTAGAAAGCCAAAGTCTCCATCGATCTCTGTAAAGGTGTCTTTTAGAAATACCCGATTCGTGAAAGCACCAGAAAAGATATTGTCCGTTCGGGTGTTGAGTTTGATTCTTGGATTCCACCTATCATCTTGTGGTTCTGTGCGCCCCTTCAGAGCGAGAAAGTCATTGAGCTTTCCTTCGATGAGTTCTTGTTCGGTACTGTTAATTTTAAGAGACCTAATCTCGATGATGGGCACGTTCAAAAACAAAATTGGTGAATTATTGCCTTCAAATTGAAAGATGCCGGATCGCTTATTAAAAAATTGGCCAGTTTCACGATCAACCCTCGCCATTGATAGGCGAACGAGTGCTTCGCCTCTACTCTTGGGCACGTCGTCCGAATGAAGAAGTTGTGCGGGGCCATTTTGAATTTGATTAAGTAGCCCAGTGTTTTGCACCCTTAAACGATTTGGTGTGGTCAGTAGTTCTTTAATGCACTCTACAAACCCTGCCTGCGCAATCACGTCACCAACCTTGGGAGCAGGATCGCCGCTTGCTACTGAATACTCGTAAAGATCACCCGCAATATCGGTCGTTTTATTCGATAATGAAATGGCAGAGACTTTCACCTTGGCAGATTTGCCTGCTGCAAGTTCAAGTAAAAGCTCAGAATAGGTAATGTATGGTCCTGCGTTATCCACTTTTCACCGAATCAATATATCGCTGCATTTTGACCTGAAGCTGATCAATCAAAGTTTTTGGCACCAAGACATCAACCTCAATTTGTTCAAGGGATGCTTTTGCAAGTTTAAAGTAACCTGCATAGAGAAGATGTTGATAGGTAAGAAATCTTTCGTGGGCCTGGATTAATTCATCTTGAGTGAGGTCTCGCTTTTGAAAGCGGGCTGTAACTTCGGCCATTAATTCTATTCCAATTTGGATGTACTTTCGTGCGCGATCCTTGGCAGTCGTATCTCCATTCTCTTTGGAATGACTAGAGAGAATTCCATTTAACTCCGTTGTTTCTTTGGGAGTTAGATCGGCCTTCGTGGATATAGAGATGAGATCTCCTTTAGTATTGATCTCAGAAACTTTTGAGGAAAAAGTGCTGGAAAGAATTTCTTCCCTTAGCTTTGAGGCATTTACCTCTTTAGTAAATTGCACGTCACCCATTATGAAACCCTCCACAGTTCAAGCCGCCCCCTCCAAAGGGTTGCCGTTGCTCCGCCGCCGCCAAAGTCCAAATCAAAGAAATGAACGCCAGCGGTCAAATTGATGAATGCAAATCCACCAGTTGGAAATCTTTGATCTGTTCCGCCAGGCCCAGTCCCACCAGAGTCAGAAGGTTCCGCAAGATGGCTCATCAGTGTGGCCGTGTTATTATGTTGAACCTGTGCCTGGAAGTCCGTGGTGGTATCATCGTAACCCCATTCGTAGAACCATCCAATTCGGTACCTACCAGCTGGCAAAGAAGGTGTTGTAAGGGTTAAGCCAGTCGCGAATGCTGCTGTCGTAGTCTGAGGAGTATTGTTTTCCACATCCTGGTGTTGAAAAGGTGGAAACACGTTATGGATATGGTCGCTTCTTGCGAAACTGTTGGCAGTTCCTTGAGAGTTTGCCGCTCCCACACTTTGAGGCACAGCAGTTGGGATATTATGAATATGATCGGCTTTCGCAAAATTTGGACTTGAGCCTGCTGCGTTCGCCTGGTCTGGAGTTTGAGCGGACGGAGCGCCTGACGAGATTGCATGCGTGTGATTTGATCTCGCGAAACTGGAATTCGAACCTTGAGCATTTGGGGAGTTTGCATCTAAACCAACGGCAGATGCAGTTGGAATGTTGTGTGTATGGTCCGATTTTGCAAGCGACGCTGATACTCCTGCCGCATTTACCTGATCCGGTGTTTGTGTTGAGGCCGGGCCAGAAGCGACAGCATGAGTATGGTTGGATCTCGCAAAGCTGGGATTATTACCTTGAGCATTGGGAGAGTTCGCATCAAGTCCCACGGCAGTCGCAGTTGGAATATTGTGAGTGTGGTCAGCTTTTGCAAAGTTGGCGCTTGCTCCTGCAGCGTTAGGTTGGTCTGGTGTCTGTGTTGATGCGGGGCCTGATGCAACTGCATGGGTGTGATTGGACCTAGCGAAACTCGGATTACTTCCTTGCGTGTTTCCAGAGTTTGTATCCAAACCGACGGCAGCAGCGGTAGGAATACTGTGGGTATGATTCGATCTCGCAAGAGAGTTTGCATTTCCTTCGGCATTGGCTTGATCTGGAGTTTGAGTAGAGGGCGTGGCCGTTGCGATTGGGTCTGCGCCGCCAGGGGCATGTCTACTGGCATGAGCTTCAACAGTCACACCATTGTAGGTTCCGACGTTGGAGATATTGTGACCTTGCCCATCGAGGTCTCCTCCAAGTTCAGGTGTCGTATCGTCGGAGACATTGGCCATTGGGCCGACAGGACCTTGAGGGCCTGTGATATTGGCGAAGAGATTCCATGTCGTTGGCGAATTTTTCTCGTAAAGATCGCCATTGCTTTTATCTATATAGAAATCTTGCTCTCTTCCAAGCGAAGGAGCGGGTGGTCCCGCGCCCTGAAACCAATCTGAACCATCAATGTTGGTAATGAGTGTCCATACAGTTGGAGCTGTCTTCTCGTAGAGATCGCCCTCATCAATATCAATGTAGAAATCCTGAACCCGGCCAAGAGCAGAGTTGGGAGGGCCGGAACCTTTAAACCAATCCGATCCATCGACGTTGCCACGCAAAGTCCAAGTATTAAAATTAACCTTCTCGTAAAAATCGCCCACATCAGAGTCGAGATAAAAATCACCTGTTCTCCCTAGAGCTGGCGGAGGCAAGCCCGCACCTGTATGCCATTTCGATCCAAGATTTGAAGTTGAAATCCATTCCAAAAGGCCAGAGGTATTCTTGATGGGAAATGACTCATTCGAAGCAGGTACAAACCCCTTCGGAGGATGAAGTTCTGAATCTGGTAGGTCCTTATGAATTGGCATAAGCTCCCATCATGTTGAGTCAGTGATGAATTCCCCATCCGTTGTCGTCACGAACTGCATGTCCGTCGTAGTGATCGCTTTCGTTGGTGAAATTCCCAAAGCCTCTAAAGTCTCAACCGAAACCAAAGTTCTTAAGAGTCTTCCAAGTTTGCCGTTTGAAAAATATGACATCTCAGAGCCTCCACGCCCACACTCTCACGCTGGCGTTTTGCGGAGAGCGGAACCAAATTTTGCCGACACTCACCCCATCTAAAACGAGAGGCGAATCATCCTTAAGTAATTCCCCGTGAAGAGACGGGCGCTTAAATGAAAGGTCAACTTGGATGTCAGAGTCGTTAGAAACGATCAGCCTTGTGGCTTGAAATGGAATCTTGATCTGAGCTTCATCGGGAAACTCCTTCAGACCAATTTCAGATCGTTTGTAGAAGAAATTTTGACTTTCCATGCTCACCACTTATTTGAATGCCCACACGCGCACTTCACTCACGGTTCCTGATGCTTGCTTCAGTGCAATTCGGTTTGCTTCTAGGCCCTCGAAGCTCACCAAGCCATCTGCGGGTTTGATTCGACCGTCTGCTCTGGTGTCGTCAGCGCCGTTGAGTACAAAATCAAGCTCACCGCCAACGACCGAGATTTTGATGTTGCGGGATGAAAATTTAAAATCGAATGAGTTGTCCTTGTAATTCCCCGTCAGCGTCGTGAGTCGCTCGTAAAAAAAGTTTCCTCTATTTGTGCTCATTCAAAATCCCTCGATTCCGGTAAACGTCTTTAGAAAACATCTGTTTTCCAACGAAACTCATTGTTGTTCTGGAAAGAATGGGAGGTTTTGGATCTTCGTATGTGTAGACCAGAAGTTCGAGTTTTACTTCATCAGCATGAACGATAAGACGCTCGCCGAGCTTTCGTTCTGAACTATCTTTGGTGTTGAAAACACTTTCAGCATACACATTCACTTTCCTAAAATTCTTCGGGTACTGAAATGTGTGGAACTTCTTTTCATGCAAGATTCCGATTCCGGTGATCCTGTTTTGAAAGTCCTGAAGGGAAGACCACTCAAGCCATTGCTGGTAATCAGAGGCGCTATTGAGATCGAAGGATAATACTTTCCCGTCATTCAAATTCACCTTGATCACTTAAAGCCCACCCCTTCATTGAAGTTCTAGACACCCTCAAAGCCCTTTCCCTTCTTCTTCCATTTCTTCTCGTAGCTAGAGGCTTCCTCTTGGGTTTCCTCTTTCGGTTGTTCCTGAATCGGCTCTACCTTCGCAAGCTCAGTCGGTTGAGACTTCGAAGCTTCTTTTCTCTCTCTGGGCGTAGGTGTAACCTTAAGAAGCTTGAAAATGTCGCTCCTCTTATCTTTCAAATAAGAAAGTTCAGCCGCAGTAATTTCAATGAGCCTTCGCGGATACAAGTGAAGTGAGCCTTGGACAGATCGAGCACAGTCGTTCGGGAAGCCGTCAACGAAAACAGGGTGATCTCCCAAGAATTGAACCGAAGTTTTTTGATTATGCATTTACGTCATCCTCGTGATCGGTCTCTTCATCGTCATCACTGTCGTCGTGATCTTCCTCCTCGGTTTTTTCGGGAAGTGTTCGCTTCACAAATTTCTTTGTACCGCTTTCAGAATTATCCGCTCGGCGCGGATCGGGTTGCGCCGACGGGAGACGTTTTACGAGAAAATATCCGTTGGCTTCAAACTGTTTAACTAGGTCCTCACCCTTAACAATCTGGGGAACGTCTTTGATCCAGGTTTTCTTATTGAAGGTATAGGACTCACAGCCCCTTAGAACCACTCTTGCACTTGTCATTTAAAACTCCTTCTTGGTTTAATTTTCTATTACGCAAGGCCCACGTTGATTCCGAGAACGACAGCATCTGTCTCCTCGATTTCAACTGCCACGCGGGTTGTGATCGCAAACTCGGTGGTGCTTGCGAAAATGTTTCGGTCGCGCTCCATTCGAATGTCACGGCCCAAGCCCAGGATCAAATTTCGATACTCGGTCAAAAAGATTTGGCTTTCTGCCAAGTAGCTGATCTTCACATCCGAAGGATCGGGAATCGCACCTACACCGACGCGGGCGATCGTTCCTGCGGCATTGTTGAGGACATAGTCGACACCGTTAACAAACGGAGTGACGGGAGTTTTCGGGTTCTGGTTTACACTTTGGAGAACGACGAACTCGCTGCCCAAAACAATGTTCTTGTTCTTAAGACCTACCGCTGTCGTGCCCGATAAAGTCACATGCTCAGTGACAAGCGGAGTTTGTGGGAGAAGTGCCAAAGGAACCAACTCCACACCAAATGGCATAAGGTTGATTTCGCTTGTCGCTGCACTGTCACCCAAACCAGTGGCGCGAGAGGCGAGGTTATTTCGGAACAACTGTTCAGTCGTGTCTGAACAGAAGAATTTGAGGTTTCTCTTGTTGCGCTTAAATTTGCTGGGCATTTCAACGATCATGTCGGAGAACACCTGATGCGCGATGTTTGAGCCGTCATGATCAACGATGTGAGTTGAGCCAGCCCGCTTCAACCAGCCATTTTGGAGACCAAGGTAGGTATCGACGATGACTTCCGTTGCCGATCCACCTTCAATAAGATCGCTCTCCAGACGAACAGGTCCAAGTTTATCGCCCTGGATATAAAGCTCTTCCAGGTCGTTTGAGAGCTGAGTGGCCATGAGGCGCATGATCGTGTCTTCAATATTTTCGCCTTCAAGGTTCTCTGTCACAAATTCATCGGAAAGCTCCCAAGGCACCATGATCTCTTCGGGTTGAAGAGTGACCTTGCTCGTTTTGATTTTTCGACGGAGGCCAGGGTCGATGGCTTCCTTCTTGGGAACGGCCACACGTCGGCCTACGCCAATCTTATCGATGTCGAGCTTGTCGTTTCGGAAACGAACAATCCGTGCGCGGTCTTTTAAACCCGTCACGTCGACCACAAAGTCAATGAAGCGATCTGCCTGGGCGTCATTCAGGCGGCCAGCAGCGGCGATTTCTGCCGTAGTGATAACCGCCTTCTCTAGCAATTCCTTATTTGTCAATTTCGTACTCATTTTATGTCTCCCTTTCAAATAGTGTTACATTGTATCACGTTACGAATTGGTTTTAGGCTTGTTTAAAAAAGCCTCGCGTCTTGAAATCTGCATCTTGATGTCATCAAGACCAATAATGTCGGAGAAGACCGACTTCTGACTTTTGTCTTTGCCGTCGCCATTGTCGCCACCCTCCTCATCATCACTGAGCGCGGTCGATCCGCCCGCAGTGTTTTCGATTTCATTAAGCCGCTTTCCAATTGCCTCGATCTTGTTCGTTGACTCGTTCCTGATTGCTTCAACCGATGTTTCAAGGGATTGAACACGACTGACTAAGCCTTCAGCTGCCTTGCTTAAATCCTTCTTGCCCTCTTTTTTTCCACCCATGACGGATCGAATAAGAGTCGACAATTTTTCTGAAATCTCTCGAAGAACGGTGAGCCTTTCTGTTGAAATCTTGGCTCCCACTTTCGAGATTTCTGCTTTGAAGGTGGAGATGGATTGCATCATCTCTGTTTGCTCTGGTGTAGGGGCCTGACCCTCACCGTTGCCTTCACCTGTAAGCATAGCGACCTGCTCTAAAGCCATCAAATTCAACTCTACGATTTGGTTTAAGGCTCTTGCCGCCTCGTCGTGCAGAGAGAGTGATTGCTCCAGCATGGTTTTTAGTTCAGAAAACTGTTTTCGGATTTTCTCAAGCTCCTCTTTCATATCGCCCCCTTCGTGAGCTGATCCTTTTTCAAGTTCCTCTTTGAGATCACTAGATAAGAGTTGATCGAGAGGATCTTCTGGATCAAACCCTGGGGTCATTCCAAGTTTCAGCTCACGACGGACAATGCGCTCGTGAATGACTGTTTTGCTTTCTTCTTCCTTGTAGCTGGAGGCGAGTTGTTTAAAACGCGCCTTCGAGTTTTTGGTTCGCTCGACTGTATCAATAGGAAATTTAAGGTTTACCGGATCTGCATAGTCATCGAGACCAACAGGGAAGCCTGCGGGGAATGTGAGTGCTGCATCGTCTCGCATTTCAATATCAAACTTGCCGGATCGACTTTCGAGACTTTTCTTAAGGTCGTCCTTGCTCATGCTGTCGCTAGGAATAAGTGACTTTTCTGATGTATCAAACTCTTGCGGGTAGGCTTTTTTGTACTCCTCAAAACTAAATGAGCCAGCCAAGCATTGATCAAATACGCCCTTGTCCATACGGTCAAAAGCGCAAGAAAAACAGACTCCGCATTTAAGTCCAATTTTTGGTTCACTCCCGCCGTCGACCTTGCAGAAATGGCAAATGCCTTCTTCAGAATGGTTTTTTTCAACCGACGACTTCCAGCTAATACCTTTCTCGATGACCTGTCCAAACGACTCCGAGGGCTTTTTCCCGTCGAGCGATTTGATAATAATGAATTCTTCACCGATGGCGGGCTTATCGACGGGGCTGAATTCGTTGACGGTGAGGTTTACGATTCTTTTAACACCCTTTTTGTCCTTAGCTTTTGACATATTATGCAGCCTCCCAACTGATGCGGTTAAAATCAGGGGTGATTTGCATAGACTTGTGAACACCCTTTTCGTCAATCAGGCGGGCTTCACCACCAATGCTAAACCCTCGAATTTTTCCGGCTTTGATTAAATTCCAAACCTCATCGTCGAAGACCTTAACGGTGACCATCCAGGTTCCTTCGATGACTTGTCTTTTATTGAGTTCAAAACTAACTGGAGCGATGTAGCTCTCGACAACGGCGATCTTCTTGCTGAAGTCGACGTGCATGAAACCTTGATCGGCGCGAGAGTTAAGACCGATCTTCGCTAAGAAATCAGGGTCTCTTTGAAAAGTCAGTTTGGTCATATAATTATGAGCCGCGTTTTCGATTTCTTCGCGGCTGACAATTTCATTTTGAAGATCGATTGTTTCGGGGATTAAGAGTGGACCCATGACAAGACGCTTGTCTTCATTTTGTTTTAAAATCGGATAGTCAAAACACTTTTCAACGACTTTTTTTGTTTCGGTAGTAGTAGAAAAAAGAGCCCTAATGCCCTCTAACTTTTTGGCGCAATCTGAGAGATCAAGAGATTGAGTAACGTCTTGAGCCACCGATGTGGAGGTTGAAGAAGAGGTACTTTCAGATTCATTCACGGTTTTTGGACTTTCTGTTAGACGCTCTTCATTTGTTAGAAATCCAACTACCGCCTCAACTCCCTCTGTGATTCGGATACGTTGAAGGGTCGGTTCCTGAAAACGATCAGATGACAGAATTAAAAAAGTAAAGGCTCCATCACGATCTTCAATAGTCCTGCTTTGAAGGCTATGGTCCATCACAAACCGTTGGGCCGCGCCCACATCGGTGAAGCGTTCCTTTGAAAGAATCAGGGCCTGGATTCTGAGTCCATCTGAAAGGCGCGAGAGGCTTTTGATATGACAACTTGTTACGGCTACCTTTAGGACATCATTAATTTCCGGCTGGTTGAGGCGTTTGATTGTCGCAAAATCAAGTTCGAGGGGTGGTGTCAGAGATTTTTTTAAGTTGAGATTGGATAAACCCTTTGCTTGTTTGGAGGCTCGTTCAACCTCGTCAATTAAAGTGCCTGGTAGGATAGAAAGAAAATTCTGATCACCTACCTTTAGGATATGAGTGTGAAGACCGGAAAGTGTGGATGCTTCGGATTGGATTTCATGTGAATGTGGCGATGAACTTTGAGTTCTAAGTTCGATTGTCCCGCGCTCCGTTTTGATGAGCACCTTGTGTTCATGGATCGGATTTTCTTCGGGTGCCGTGAGATTTTTCTCAATATCTACGGAGTGAGAATGGGAGCCATCCAGCTCCGTCATTAAAAGACGATCATTAACAAAGAAGATGTGCTTGTGGATACCATCAAGCGCGGTCTTCTCCTTTGTATGAAGTCGGTGAAGATGTATTCCGCCTTCACCCATGATTTTAGTCTTCGTTGATGTCATCTCTTTTTCCAGCCGATATTGTGATACATTGTATCACGTTAGAATTGTAAACATAACTAAAATCGAAGCTGCAGTTTAAAATGGGGAATCCTCCAGTTATGTCATGCCGTGCCAGAAGAGTCTGTTTAGCCGGGAATCAGTTCGCTTCGGCATCTAAAATGGGCCGGAGGCACAATCGGCACACCGTTTTCTGCAAGAAGCTGTGATGCTTCATACGAACTGACTCGGTCCCCTCGACCAAGTCCAAATTCTGATAAGTCTTTGCGCCAAGGAAAGAGTTCTTTCACCGCATCTGCCGAGGTCTGTTCCAATATTTTGTTCTGTTGTGCTTTTACCAAATCAAGCGTGAAGACACGACCGTTCATGGCCAGGCATATTTCGGATGTGCGCTCATCTTCGACCGACGACCAAATGACCCTGCTGACGCCAGCCTCATCCATCAATTTGATCTGTCCAAAATTGCGAGCACGGGTGACCGTAGTCGCCGATAGTCCATCAAAGTATGCTGAAGCTGCCAGCTGTCCTTGGCTCCGAATTGTTTCTGGAACGGATTGCTCAAACCCACCAAGCCGTCGGGACAACTGCTCCTTAAGGGCTATTCCAGCCTCCTTCTTTGGTAGGCCCCTATCGATGACGTTGGTCTTTATCATTTCCGATATAAACGTCTTATGGTTATTGGAATAGTGGTCGCTCACTGAAATCAGATGAAGCTTTGAAAGCGCATCAACAATCAGTTCATCACTAGAGCCAAAATCTGCCTTGAGAATTTCTGATTTACTCATGTGTTTCTTTAGCTGGTGCTTGTTTTGAAATCTCGTTCGGTTGAGCTTGTAGATTTTTGCGATGTCACTTTCGAGGCGCGAGCGAATTTTCTCATCGATTTCCGAAAGAATGGTTTCTAAGCGCCTTTCGATCTTACGCTGATCTGCTTCTCTTAGAGTTTCACGCTGCACTCCATTGACAAAGGAGATCACACTTTCTATGGCTCGGCTAACGAGGAGATTCCACTCACGCATAACAAAGCGGTTGAGGGATTCTTCTATGCGATTTATCTGTGACCCGTCTTGATCATCGGTGGCTTTTTCAATGATTTCTGACATGAGGCCATAGAGTTTCTCCTTGGCCTCATAGTCCAGACTAACAACATCCTTTAGACTCATGTGGCTTGGCTCCATAGCTTTCACGGGTAAGTTCGTTCCCCAAGGCGTCACGAACTTGCGTTAGCTTTTCGATATACTTTTGAGGCTTTTCAAAAATCTGCTCCAATAGGTCATCCGGCGAAGAACTCTCAATTGAACCTTCATCGACCGATTCAGACGAAGGTCGCTTAGGCACCTGTCCTTGGCCATCAAAGGTTCCATTTTGATTGGCCGAGCCAGCACTGTGCATGAGTTTAGCGAGAGTGAAGCTAAACGGAACATCGGGGTTGAACCCTTCCGGCAGATCACTAAAATCAGGAAGGTCACGATTCAAAATATCCTCTAGGAGCATTCGGGCAATCCTTGGAGTGAGAGCCCCGGAACGCTCTGCTCCGGTGAGAATACGAACAAGGTCCTCATCATTTGTGACATTTGGACTATTCGATTTGAAAATCCAGAAACGGATCCCTTGCGCGAGTAGGATTTTATTGATTTCACGGTCGATCTCCTCGCGCTCTGGGTTGTAAACATACTTTTCTGTCAGAGCCTCGGAAACTTGTGCTGTTGCACGGTCATAGTTTTCGGAAGCTCCAACCAGAATCGGGGCAATCCTAAAATTGCGTCTCAGTTTCTTGGCATTGTTTTCATCGTAACTTTGCCAGAGCATGTCTTGGTGTTGAGCGCGGGTGAGCGGCACGATTTCAATCTTGATGCTGTTCGGGCTTGATAGCCCATCGTGAGTAGATTCACCTTCGAGAATAAGCCACTTGGAATAGTTTGAACTTCCTTTGATCTGCGTATCAACGAATTCTCGAATGCGATCTACCGATCCTTGCGTGAGCATCCCGCCGTTTGCGAGAATTGCAAACGAAGGGATATTGTTATTCATAAGCGTGATGATGTTGGTTTCGTCAGCCTGCCGGGATCCTTTAATCGAAATGATGTTGCCCGTAAATCTCGGCATTCCATACGGAGTTCGACGTCTGCTTTCAATTTTGAAGTGAAAAAGCTCATTGGCTCGAAATTTTGGATCAAGACTCTCCGCTACTTCTCCGGTACGTTTGTCAATTATTCGAGGATCACCAAACTGCTTGAAGAATACTTTCTTAGTGCCGATAATCTGCACGAATCTTCTAAACCGCTTTTGGAAAAACTTTGTTCCAAGGGACAGGTCATTTTTAACGTAGTTGAGACCCATCTTTGTCATAACTCTGTCGGTCTTCGTGATCCGAATAGTGGCAGCGTTGATCCTGTTGATCGCAGAATATCGCTTGGAATCGGTGAGGCTTGGCACAAGCTCCCAATATGCATTCCCAGTTAGTTCCTTTTCTTGCGTTGATTCCCGACGGAGTTTTACAAAGGACTCCTCCGAGTTCGGAAACTTAAAGAAGTGGTCGAGAAACTCCCACTCCTCATCAATTTGCTTTTTGAATGATGCTTGCTGCTCCTTGGTCATGATCTGCGGTATGATTCTGTGGCCAAACCCATCGACCCCGACGGCCATTGATTCGGTTGTCTGCTCCAGTTCAGTCGAGAATTCCGCGAGGACAGATAGCTCCGAAAGAGAAAGGGGCGGCTCAATTACCTTGTCCCTAATGCCGAGGCTATCCACATCAACGTCATCGAGTGCCTGACTGTTTGATTTCTTAATATCAAGTGGGTTGACGCTAATTACTGTCGCCTTCAGGATATGGCGATTACCTTTGACGTCCTCAACCTCAACTCGCTTGGAGATTTTTTTCGTCGGCTTGCTCTTATCGGGGGTTCCTAGAATTTTTGTCATTTATATTAGTCCTGGTTCTGATGGGCGTTGTCTTCTTTGACCTGCAAACGCAGTTGTTATTGCTAAATCCAGAGCGTCGAATAAGTCCTTATGACGTCCGGGGAATTTAAGGAGGTGTTCAATAAGATCCTGCATTTCCTCTTTCACATAAACTTGACGTCGTTCAAAGAAGGCCGAAAGTTTCCATGCTCTCGAAATTTTGTCCTTTTCAGTGTAGATTGGAATAGCGCGAATGGCTTTATATTGGTCGTCTTGTGCAAGGTCTTGAATGAAGGCCCGCTGGTAACCATTGGCCTCAATGCCGACACGAATCGGATCAAATCTGAAAAACTCATCGGCAACGATCTTTTTTCTCTGACCGAATGTTGCAACAATATTGTGGTAGCTTAGAATGTAGATTCTTTTTGTTTCGACATGGACGCCGATTGTGGCAGTTGCAAATCGATCTGCATTGTGGGCCTGCTTCGATGCTAGATCCACGCCTTGATATATTTTGAGTTCCTTGAGGTCGACCGTTTTGTAATATTTGAACCACTCAAGTTTAAATATCTTCCCCTTCATGGCAGCGACGTCATTTTGATATTGAGTGTTGAAAATGATGGTCCCAAGAACTTTTCTTTTCTTAAGGAGAAACTTCACACTACATTTCTCAGGCCAAAGCGATAGGTATCTCTCTGCCTCCGGCATTCTATGATCTATATTCTTCTTCTCAATGAGTGCAGGGATTGAAATATAATGTTGTCGGGTGACCTTGCCTTTACTGTCCTTTTGGCAAAGTACGTTTTCCATTAAGTATCCATAGAGATCGTCAGGGTTATACCTAGTGCCAATGATGGACATTTCCCCGTGCGGCTCAAGACACGGATCAAGAACCTTGAAGAACCAAGTGTGGATTTTTTCTCTCTGCGTTTCAGTGATGCTGTTGGATTCGTCGATCAAGTCGTCCGCGATAATCAAGTCATAGTGCTTCGAAGCGATGGCTCCACCAATGCCGATAGTTTCAATAGTGTCTTCTTTGGCGTCAGAAGTCCGAGCCTTTACTCGGATGCTGCCGTCATTCCAGGGAGATCCCTGTTGAATCCCGAAGACTTCAACCATTTTTGGACGAAGGAACTTTTGCTTTATCTCCGATAGAAAGCTAACTGCATTCGTATCAGTCTTTGAGGCTATGAGAATTCGAATGTTTGGATTCTGGAGGATCTTCAAAATGCATCGGGCAATGTTAAGACAGGTACTTTTTCCAAAACCGCGAGGAGCAAGCGTTAAATTCCAAAGCTGTCGTTTGTCGATAGTGTTTGAGATGATAAAGGAATTATTTTGAACGGCATCGAACATGACTTCGTGGAAATCCTTGATCTCGTAACCGAGCACCTCGGTCATGAGGAGATCGATTCGACTCTCGTTAAGTATGAGGTCCCTCAAAAATTCATTTTCAGTGGCTTTTTGCTTTCTAAATTCAGTCACAGCTTCTTGGTGTTCCCTGAATCCCTGCAGTGCTGTTGTGACTAAAGCCTTACTTGAAGCCGCCATCACTCAGGATCCTTTGCCGACGACTTTTGACTTCTTTTCTTCGGGAAGGATTATGACATTGTCGGGAAGTTTTGCTTTGGTGGAGGGATCCATAAACTGAGCTATTTCTGACCTGATGGTAATTCGCCGAGAGGCAATTTCCTTAAGCCTTAGAACTTCACGTTGAATTTCTGAACGCACCTCTTCTGTTGTCATTGTGCTGAAGGTAAGTTCACTCGTGAGTTTTAGTTCAGAAGAAGCCTTTGGAATGATGCCGAAATCTTGGGCCATTTTGATAACGGAATCGTATGCTTCCTTTTTCTTCCAGATGGCTGTGACCATCGTTTGAAGATTTCCCTGCTCCTTGGCAAGTCCAATGAGTGTCTGCAACTCCCTAATGACGTAGGTGATCTTAACGAGATAGTCGGAATAGTAAGAAAAAGGATCAAGCTTTTGGAGAAGGGCTTTGTCGGAATCGAGAAGGTATCTTTTAACTTTAGCGAGCGTCGTCGGTTTAATGTCCAGCTTACGAGAGATCTCCTCATCAGTGTAGTTTGCACCGATGAGTTTTTTAACGTCGGATACGAGATTGCGCTTTTTCTTATTAAGAGTCTCCGATTTCGAGTTTTTCATGTCCCATCCCCTTATCGTGATACATTGTATCACCAAAAGAAATGAGATTAAAGAACTTATCTGAAAAGTCCGGCGCGGGACCGAGAGTTATTTTTCAATGAATCTTTGGCCACTACATCGAGCACAGGGTTTTCGACCTTCAAGCTCAATAGAAAGGACCTCTCTTACGAGATCAGAAAATGGTGGATCCTTGCGCTCGTGTGCACCTTCCAAATCTTCGATTCCTCGGAATCTGACATTGGTTGTAATAACGGGGAGCGTCTTTTTTAAGAGGAACCCTTTGCCGTTACACTTCGGGCAAATTCTGAACTTGGAAAAGAAATTCTCCAGAGCTTTAGTGTAAAGCTCCTTGCGCTTCGAGGTATCATTCGAAGGATTGGGAAGTTTTCTGATCGATACCCATCCAAAATCTGCCATTGCCGTCCTCTGTTCTCAACACCCTACTGCAACGTAAGGAGAATATACCCGTATTTTACCGAATCCGTTTTGCTTTTTCACCAGTGTACTTCTCCCATCTCGTGACGACTACATCGCAGTATTTTGGATCAAGCTCCATCGTAAAGCAGCGGCGTTTGGTCTTTTCGCAGGCAATCAATGTCGAACCAGAACCTCCGAAGAAATCAAGGACGAGATCGTCCTTCTTAGAGGAATTCAAAAGCGCATGCTGAATCATTTCCACAGGTTTCATGGTGGGATGTTCCAGGCTTCTCATTGGGCGGTCGAATTGCCATACTGTCGATTGCTTTCGATTTCCAAACCAATTGTGGGACGCTCCGGGCATCCATCCATACAATATCGGCTCATGTTGCCAATGATAGTCTTGGCGGCCCATCACGAACTGCTGCTTCACCCAAACAAGACATTGCTTAAGAAGCCATCCGGCCTCTATTAGAGTTGATCGGAACGCTAAACCATTTGAATCTGCGTGACAGACGTAAATAGCCGAGCCTGGCTTGGAAACAGAAATGTAGTTTTTGAAGACCTGCAGCAAGAAATCTTTGAATTCGGAATTGCCCATTTTGTCGTTTTTAATTTTTAGTGCGTCTTCAGTTTTTCCCTCATAGTCCACATTGTAGGGTGGATCTGTGAAAACCATGTCTGCTGTTTCACCTTTCATCAAGGCTTGAACGTGCTTCCCATTGGTTGCGTCGCCACAAAGCAAACGATGTCGTCCTAATATATAGATGTCTCCCGATTTTGTTTTCGGGACCACCGGAAGCTTCGGAGCTTCGTCCTCCTCTCCCGTCATGGCATCAAAGGGTTCTATTTCAAAGCCTGGGATACAAAGTAAGTCGACGTCAAAGTCGGGTCCAAACTGCACGAAGTCCGCATTGACCATAGCCATATCAACTTCGGAAAGTTCGGCGATCTTGTTGTCGGCGACCATGTCGGCGTATTCCATCGCTTCAGATTCATACTCTTGAAAGTCTACGGGATATGCCTTCCAACCATTAAGCCTTGCAGCTTCAAGACGACCGTGGCCAATCGTGATCAGGCCCGACCGATTAGAAACGACAATGGGCCGTCTAATTCCTTGGGCCTTCATGATGTGCGCGAGGAGCTTGATTTGCGCCTTCGGATGCTTGTTGGGGTTACGAGGATGCGGTTTTAGCTCATCAACTGGAATGAGCTTGTCGTAAGCACAGTGGATCGCCGGAGAATTGTCCGACGGTGCCACTGGATCTTTTTTAGGTTCAACAGATCGTTTTATTAGTTGCAATCTCATAACGTGTTACATTGTATCACGTTGCAAATTACAAAAGATAGTGGAATTGGGGTAGCCGAAATGGCGCGTAGTCTAAAGGGCCTTCTTATTCCACATGCCTTTCATTTGAGAGCGCAGCTTCTGAGCGCCTTCGATAAAATCCAAATATACCATTGTGTTTTTGATCTCCTTCTGACCGAGCATGTATTGAACGGCCTTTAAGTCCCTACAGTTGGAGTAGAGTTTTAGTGCTCCTGTGTGGCGCATCGAGTGGGCACCTTTCGAAGCATTGGGCCTGTATTGATCCCAAATACGGCGAAAATGGCGGGTTGTAATTGGAAAGATTCGCGCTTCTGGCGCTAGGTCTTTGCAGTATTCCTTCAGCTCCCGAATTAGATCGATAGGCAAAGGCAGGGTTCGACTATTGGATCGTTTGGCTCCCCAGAGGGTTACGGTGTCTTTGCCTAAGTCTTTCGGTCTTAGCTTTAGGATTTCGCAACTTCGACCACTAAGCCGAAGAGCTAACCTCAAAAGCAAGGAATCCCTATATTCAGTTTTAGTCTTGGGGTTGGTCTTTGAAAGTTTTAGCAAAGAAAAAAGAGCCTTTAATTCCTCGTCATTTAAAAATTTGGCTTCAGTTAGCACATTTTGGCCCATGACTAACTGTACCATAACTAGGGAAATATACCTAGTTACAAATCAAGAGCTATGTGTTTAGAGTATCGTTATGGGACGAGCCAGCCGCCAAGACATCAAGATCAATGAACCGCTTCTTAAGCCATTAATTGCCAACCTTATAGCTAATGTGAAAGCCCGAAGAGTAAAGGGCGGTTTTACCCAACAGTCTTTAGCCATGGATGCTGGTTTGGCCATAAATACCGTGTCCGAAATTGAACAGGAACGGATTGAAGATATTCGATTAAGTACGGTCGCTGCCCTAGCAAATGCCTTTGGCGAGAAAGACCCTCTAAAACTCCTGCGAAAGCCCTGATTTTCGGAGTTCGAATCGGAAGGCGCAAACGCCGAGGGATACACTTTTAAAATCTTGGAAATTATCTAGAGCTATTCGGTAAATAGCGCATCCTTCATTTTGGTTACGTGTCCACTTGTCCACCGCGTGTCCAGTGAAGAACTAAGATTTCATTTTTCAGAAAATCTAAGACTAAGAAAAATGTGCGGTCTTCTCTCGTGTTAGCAAAGTTGAGTTTAGAATTTCGTGTCCATTTCATGTCCAGAATATGTCCAACAAGAAGGTAAAAGTCGTCTTAGGTTGAACAGGGGGGCATTTCGTGAGCGCGCTAAGTGTTTGAATTCTTTTGATTGTGATTTTCGATACTTAGTAAAACTAAGCCCAATTAAGGGCGCGGAAATTGGCGGATTCGGCGACAAAACCGAATTCCACTAGGATTCAAAGTGGTTATAAAATCGTGTGTCAAATATGTGTCAGCTTAGAATGACGTTTGGTTACGTCATTCTGGCCAACCCATCTATTTTTGATCTTATGAGGCAATCTCTTTCTTCTCAGAAGTGAGCCTGATCAAGTCCGTAGCTCCCTGAATTTCAATTCCAGCAAGCCTTACATAGTGCTGCATGGTTTTTAATTCTTTCCAGCCACAGATTTTCATAACTCTTGCCGGATCAATTCCAACCCTCAGCATTTGAGTTGCAAAGCACGCTCTTAGCGTATGGAACCTAATGCTTGGTAGGCCATTGATATAACAAAACTGCCTTAATACCTTAGCTTGAAGCCCTCTTTCCCATTGCCAGAATCTTGGAAAAACATATTCCGCGTCTGTAGTTTCTTGTTGCTGCTCTTTTAAAACAGCCGCTAATTCGTCAGAGATTGGAACTTGCCTCCAATAACCAGCTTTAGTGGATTTAATAGTATTCAATCGGTTGTTATGTGATTTGTTCACATTGATCAATCGATTGGTTAAATCAATATCGCTCCAGGTAAGGGCGTAAAGCTCACCTGATCGCATTCCGGTAAGCAGGGCCGTCATCCAAATCCGTCGCCATTCGTGTTTTGAAGCTTTTGCTTTTTCAATCAGTTTTTGGATTTCTTCTAATGTGAGAATTTCAGGTTTCTTTTCAGAATCCCTTCCTAAAACAACATCAAACGTCGGCGAATGATGAAGGCCTTTTACAAATCCACTTTGAATACCGAAATCAAAAACAGACTTTAAAATCTGTTTTAATTTCTTTCTGGTACCAAAGCAAAGCCCAGCCTGCTTCATTTTCTCAAAAACGTCATTGATGACATAAGGACCTAAATCCGTGACTGGTTTATTTTTATAAAGTCCAAGCCATTTATTCATTGAGCCTAAATAATCATCTTGATTGAGTTTTGATCTTTGGCCGGCGGCAACTCTCGTTTTTAACGAGTGTTCATGCCATTCGTTTAATAATTCACCCCATAAGATCCCGCGAGCTTCGACCTGCATTAGTTCTCGGTCACATTCTTTTTTAAGCCTTATTTCTTCCTTCTCGGCTAATTGCAAACTTGCGATTCCGCCACTTTGCTTTGTAACACGAAGGCCAGGATTAAGATTAGATCTGACGTAAACACGAACTTTGAAAAATACTTTCCCATCTTTTTGATATTCTTGAATCATGCGATTCTCCTTTTTAAAGAGTTGCTGGATTCCAAGAGCCGATCGAGTTCAGCACGATTAAACCGAAGACTTCTTCCGAGTTTGCAATACGGAATCTGTCTTCGATAAACTAATTGCCGAAGCGCCCCTAAAGACGGAAGTCTTAAATACGTCATTGTCTCGCGGGAGGTTAACCACTTTAAATTATCAAAGAACTTCGTTTCGATCTCACTTTTACTTGAATCACCTTCGATAGGCAATTTTGAAATATATTCTCCTTGGTTTTTATTTTGAGTTTTATAGTCCACCAGAAAACTCCTAGGGATGTATTTAGCTTTGGACCAAATAGTTCCCAAGTAATGAATGTAAGCAATCGTGGCTCATTTATTCATGCGTTTAGAGTCTATTGAATTTTAGGCCGCAAGCTTGAAGGTCACTTCATCATATTCAACGTGGGGCTGCTTTACGGTGCGGCCTGCGCTTTTTACAGTTTTTGTTGTGACAACACCAATCTCTTCAAAGAACTGAATCACTTTGTTTAAGTTTGACACATCAGACCCGATTAATTTAGCAAGTTCATACACAGAGCGCGGCTTAAATACGATGATTGCTGAGAGCACTGGAATGTTGCGAACAAATTTATTAAAGTCGGCTTTGTTATCAAAGCTCACTTCATATTCAGTTTCGCCTTTAAAAGTTCCTTTGCGCACTGCTTTGGCAGCTTTTTTAAAATCCTCAAACACTTGGTCTTCGGTTTTACAAGATACGACTAGCTTTTTCATTTAAGTCTTTGCCTTCTGTGACCTTATATTGGTTTAATATACCTATATTGGATTCTGGTCGAGCTGCCTCCTTTTATCTAGTTAAAATTAGGGCTTATATCGTTACCAATCTTATTATTAGTAACAATTTGACTAAAAATCGTTACTAATATAGTATTTTAAAAACGATATGGTCTAAAATCATTCTTAAATAGGGTGGGCAAGAACAATGGGACGATCTGGACAATATGTCGAACAAGTTAAAGGTTATAAGGCTTTTATCCCTAAACCACTCCCACCAAACCCTCCTTTGCATCAAGACGATGAGTTACTTTTTCTGCTTTCTCAGGCCAATCTTGCCCTTGGTAAACTATCTGGCCTTGCTTCCGTTATTTCTGATCCAGATCTTTTCGTTTATCTTTATGTCCGTAAAGAGGCTCTTTTAAGTTCACAAATTGAAGGAACTCAATGCTCGCTTGAAGACGTTTTAAACCCAGAGCCTGAAGGCGAAGATCCCATTCACGACATCGAAGAAGTGTCGAATTACGTTCGTGCCATGAACCAGGGACTTAAACGATTGTCCGAGCTTCCTGTTTGCACAAGGCTTATTAAAGAAATCCATGCGGTGTTAATGACGGGAGTTCGCGGCGCAAATAAAACTCCTGGCGAATTTCGAGTCTCGCAAAATTGGATTGGACGTCCTGGTGCCAACCTTAACACGGCCGAGTTTGTTCCGCCGCCGCATGAAATGATCAATGAACTTATGTCGAATCTTGAAAACTTCGTTCATAACGAAGATAAAATTCCTCCACTTATTAAAGCGGCTCTTATTCATGCGCAATTTGAAACCATCCATCCATTTCTAGACGGCAACGGTCGTCTTGGTCGTTTACTTATTACCTATCTTCTTTGCTATTGGCACGTGCTTGATCGGCCACTTCTTTATTTAAGCTACTATTTCAAAGCCTATAGATCTGAATATTACACAAGGCTCATGGACATTCGTA
>FRDC01001826.1_pt3 | contig 22955 bp, 24 predicted proteins | sample 1106171 | NCBI WGS metagenome assembly FRDC01 (sample SAMEA3930566, study PRJEB13176) | freshwater metagenome | biome: Drinking water system; feature: drinking water; material: water | place: Singapore | collected 2014-12-20 | reverse complement strand
GCAAGCGATTTGCCAATTAAAACAGAAAAGATAAATCAAACTTCTCCAAACATCGAATTTGCTATTCGGGAAAAACTAATTAAGCTCGGGTATTCAGAGATTTTGACTTACGCTTTGGTCAAAGGCGGCTACTTTGAGCTCTTAAATAGTTTTACCGAAGAAAAACGTTCTTTGAGAGAGGATCTAGTCGGCGACCAAAACGAAGGACTGATGTCGGCACTGATTAAAAATGCTCGCCAGGGGCCGCTTTTGGGAGAATATGAATCTATTAAAATTTTTGAAGTTGGAGCAGTTTTTCCTAAAAGTGGAGAAGAAAAAAATTTAGCGGTTGGCGTGATTAGTCTTTTGGCCGGTAAACGCGGAGGAGTCATAAAACAAAAATTAAAAGAAGAATTGCAAAAATTTTTTCAAGATATTGGCGCCGTCTCGCCAAGGGTTTTGGAGTTTACTGAAGATATCTTTTCTGGCTTTGTTTATGAAATACCGATTTGGTCAATAAAAAAAGAAATTTCTGCCGACATTAATTTGCAAATCGACAAACGCCAGCTAACCGTTGCCAAAGAGAGTCCCTACCCGTTTTTGATGCGAGATATTGCTTTTTTTGCCCCACCCGATTTTAAAGAAGAGACTGGCGAGAAACTTATTCGCCAAAACGGCGGTGAGCATTTGCTTCGAGTTGATTTGTTTGATGTTTTTCAAAAAACCGATGAAGCCGGTCAAGTCAAAACTTCGTATGCTTATCATTTGGTTTTTCAATCTCAAAGAGGAACACTCACCGATAGAGAGGTGGATATTCATTTAACTTCTATTAGTGAAGCTCTAGCCAAAGCGGGGTGTTCTTTGCGTTAAAGATGCGAACCAAAAACTAAGGACGGTCCTTTTTTGTTCTGGGGTCTAAGGACCGTCCTTGTTTTTGGCCGATAGCGGGCGGGCATAAAAATGATATTCTAGATTTATGAAAATTTCCGTTCCTTATTTTTCTCAATATCTTGATGTGGCTGATTTAAATATCGCTCCGCGGGCTTGTGGTTTTGCGGTTTTAAAAATGCTTTTACATTTTTATCAAAAAGATTCTCCCGATATCGCCGCGTTATTTAAAAAGGCGGTAGCTGAAGGCGGATACAATCAAAATGGTTTAGCGCACGATTATTCCGTCGCACTTCTAAAAAGTTATGGTCTCAAAGCCTCTCGGGTCGAAGGTTTGCCCCAAAATGATTTCTCGCTAATAAGCGCTGATTTAGAAAATGGTCGGCCGGTGATTGTTTCGGTGGAGAAAAAAGTTTTGGAGCAAAAGCGTTTTCATCAGGTGCTTTTAGTCGGACAAGAAGAGCGCGCGGGCGTTTGGGGCTTTTGGTATCATGAGCCGGAGAGTCTTTCTAAAGAAGAAGGTGTTGGGCCATATCGTTTTGTTTCGCAAGAGACTTTTAGTCTTTTTTGGCGGGGGATGGCCATTTTGGCTGAAGAGGACTCTTTAAAGCAGTAGCCTAAAAGACTCAGATTTCTCTTTGTTCTGGAAACTTTTTGTGGTACACTAAAGGCACCTTTGTAGAGGATTTTTAAACCATTTTTTCGCTTTTATTTTTATGCCCGCCGACAAAGCTCATCGCTATAACGCCGAAGACATTTCCGTTTTGGAGGGCCTCGAGCCGGTGCGTCGCCGGCCGGGCATGTATATTGGTTCGACCGGTCCGGATGGTTTACACCATTTAATCAATGAGATTTTTGACAACTCTCGAGACGAAGCGATGGGCGGTTTTGCCGACACTATCGAAGTAGTGCTTTTGCCTCAAAACCGGATTCGGGTCGCCGACAACGGCCGAGGAATTCCGGTTGATTTGCATAAAAAAACCAAAGTCTCGGCCCTAGAAACTGTCATGACCACTCTTCATGCTGGTGGGAAATTTGGCGGGGAGGGTTATAAAGTTTCTGGCGGGTTACATGGTGTTGGCGCTTCGGTTGTCAATGCCCTTTCGGTTTATACCAAAGTTGAGGTTCATCGAGATGGGGGAGAATACAAACAAGAATACGCTCGGGGAGTTAAAAAAGCGCCTGTCAAAAAAATCGGCTCATCCAAGGCGCACGGCACGATCGTTACCTTTGAGCCGGACTCGGAAATTTTTGGTCAAATTTCTTTTGATTTGAGCTTGATTGTTAATCGCCTAAGACAACAAGCTTATTTGGTTAAAAAAATGCGGGTGACCATCGTGGACGCAAGAGAGCACGACGGCAAAATTGCTGAAGATTTTTATTTGGCCGAGAGTTTGCCAAGTTGCCCCTCGACCACTTTTTATTTTGAAGGCGGGCTGGAGTCTTTGGTGCGCCATTATACCGAAAACGACAAACCGCTTCATCGCAATATTTTTTATATCGAAAAAGAAGAAAATAAAGTCGGAGTCGAAATCGCTCTTCTTTATGTGGATGATATTTCTACCCGAATTACTGCTTTTGCCAACAACATTGCCAACCCCGAAGGCGGGACTCACATTACTGGTTTTAAAACAGCTCTGACGCGTCTTTTAAATACTTACGCTCGCAAACAAAATCTTTTAAAGGAGAAAGAAGAAAATTTCACCGGCGATGATGTTTTGGAGGGGCTCTGCGCGGTGGTGTCGGTCAAATTGCAAGAAATTCAATTTGAAGGCCAGACCAAAGCCAAACTGGGGAGTGTTGAAGCCCAGGGCGCAGTGGCGAGCGTTTTTGGCGAGGCTTTCGGCGCTTTTTTGGAAGAACACCCCGACGACGCCAAAGAAATTATTGGCAAATCAATGCTCGCCATGAAGGCACGCAAAGCCGCCAAAGCCGCCAAGGACTCTGTTTTACGCAAGGGGATTTTAGAGGGCATGGTTTTGCCCGGCAAACTAGCTGATTGTGAGAGTAAAAGCGCCGAAGATTCAGAGATTTTTATTGTCGAAGGCGATTCGGCCGGCGGTTCTTCTAAACAAGGTCGCGATCGCAAAACCCAAGCAGTTTTGCCATTAAAAGGTAAAATTTTAAATGTGGAGAGAGCGCGGCTCGACAAAATGCTCTCCTCTGAAGAAATTAAATCTTTGGTGGTCGCTATGGGTACGGCCATTGGAGACACTTTTGATATTTCTAAACTTCGTTATCACAAAATTATCATTGCCACCGATGCCGATGTTGACGGAGCGCATATTCGAACCCTTCTCCTAACTTTGTTTTATCGGTATTTTCGGCCACTAATTGAGGGCGGATTTATTTATATTGCTCAACCGCCACTTTACAAAATCGGCAAAGGCCAAACCGCGCGTTATGCCTATTCGGATATTGAGCGCGATAAAATTTTAGCCGAGCTCGGTTTTTTGGGCGCCGACTTTTCGGCTAATGCTATTAAAGAAGCTGAAAGCGAAAGCGAGAGCGATGGTGAAGAAGTTGAAGAAAATCCGAAAGATCAAAAGAAAAAGAAATTACCCAATATTCAACGCTACAAAGGTTTGGGCGAAATGAATCCCGATGAGCTTAAAGAGACAACGATGGACAAAGACAAACGGGTTTTAAAACAAATTAATATCGCCGACGCCGAGGACGCCGAGCGCGTTTTTCAACAATTGATGGGTGGTGATGTGGCTCCGCGCAAAACTTTTATTCAAACCTACGCCAAAATGGCCAATTTGGATATTTAGATTTTCTTAACACCAATTTTTTTCCAATTGTTTTTCACAATAAGCCGAATCTCAAAGAATCAACACACCAAGGACGGTCCTTTACTGTTCTTGTTCTTAAGGACCGTCCTTGGTGTGGCCACTGCTTAATCCATGACGTTCTCTGGTTTTTTGAATAAAAATTTTTTTGACTTTTGTAGAGAGAAGCGTACTCTTTGGCTAGGCTAACCAACCCTTCAAAGGAGGGTCAAATGCGTTTATTTGTTTTTTTGGCAGTTTGTCTCCTCCCGCTTGAGGCGGTTGGGGCAGAATGTCTTAATTTCCGAGATCTAAACCTCGGATCTTATGGTAAAGATTTTAATGAATGTTTCGCCGTCCTCCAGGGAAGTTTCTACGGAGGACGATCTTGCAATCTTGAAGATATTGGTTTTTGTTCCGCACCATCGGAGGAGATTTTTGACGTGGCGTGTCCGGAAAGTAGAAATTGCCGCGTTAATGCAACATACTATCCCGGTGGCAAAAGAGTGCTGATGGCTGGTAAGTTCATGTCTTCTTTGTCGAAAGACCCTTACCGTGTTTCAATCTTGGGGCATGAAATAGTTCATGCTTGTTTAGATCAAACTGATCAAGGGACAACTTCGGGGGTTGATGAAGAAACTCTTTATAGATGGGAAGAGTTTCTTGCTTACTATGCCCAATCTTTTTTTGGCCACTGTCTGAAGATTGACCCAAAGAAAGAGATACATTTCGCGCGAATTTTTATGGAAAGTTTTTTAAGATCTTCTAGTGGCAAAAAAAATACTAACCACTTTGCGGGATTGGTGTGGATCATCAATCTCCCGGGCCCGAATTAGACGAACATGGGAGGAGGTACGACGATTGATCAGTTCCAGAGCTCTTTCCAGCGGCGAGATTCTGCGAGTCTCGCCGCTTACTCTTTTTATGTCATAAGGCCATCAAGGACGGTCCTTTTTTGTTCTGGTGCTTAAGGACCGTCCTTGATGGCCGTCCTCAAATATCACTAAAATTCCCAACTTTTTTGATTTTTTTAAAATTTCTTGTATAATTAGAGTATTAAAAATTAGTCTTAAATTAAAAACATGAGTTTTGGAAATATTTTGGCCGGAATTTTAGCTATCGCCCTTTTAATCGGCGGATTTTTGAGCGTTATTGCTCTGCCGATGGCTCTCTTGGGCGTGGTTGTAATTTTAGTGGTTTGGCTAATTGCCATGTACAACGGTTTTGTGGCGATGGTCAATCGGGGCAAGGAAGCCTGGGCCGACATCGAAGTCCAGCTCAAACGGCGCTATGATTTAATTCCCAATTTGGTTAACACGGTTAAAGGTTATGCCACTCACGAATCAACCGCTTTTGAAAAAGTGACGGCCGCCAGATCGGCCGCTATGGGCGCGGGCGGCGCTCACGACAAAGCCGAAGCCGAAAACATGTTGACCGGCGCCTTAAAGTCCCTGTTCGCCGTTTCCGAAGCCTACCCAGATTTAAAAGCCAATACCAACTTTATCGAGCTTCAAAAAGAATTGGCCGACACCGAAAACAAAATCCAAGCCGCACGGCGATTTTATAACGGCGTGGTGCGCGATTTAAACACGGCACTCGAACAATTTCCGGGCAATATTCTAAGCGGCATGTTCAAATTTAAAGTTATGGAATTTTTCGATTTGGCTGATGATGATGTGGCACAGAAACCAGTGGAAGTGAAGTTCTAGTTTTTGCCATGGCCACGCTCTATACCGAAAAAGATCGGAATGTTTTTAAGACTTGGGTCTTAATGGGCGTGTTCGCCGTTTTGTTAATTGGCCTCGGTTTTGTTTTTTCTCAAATTTATGGCAACCCACTAATTTTGTACGTTGTTTTTTTTATTAGTCTTTTGATGAACGTTGGCTCTTATTGGTTCTCTCACAAATTGGTTTTGTCGATGACTGGCGCTACCTTGGCCGACGAAAAACAGTTTCGAGATTTGCACGCGATTGTTGAAAATCTATCTATCACGGCTGGATTGCCCAAACCGGCTGTCTACATTATTAACGATCCATCGCCCAATGCCTTTGCCACTGGGCGCAATCCGCAAAATGCGGTTGTGGCAGTTACGACCGGCCTTTTGCAAATTTTGGAAAAACCGGAACTGGAGGGAGTAATTGCCCATGAACTCTCGCATATCGGCAATCGAGACATGTTGGTTTCAACGGTGGCGGTGGTTTTGGTTGGCTTTGTTTCTATTTTGGCTGATATTTTTTTACGGACGGCACATTTTGGCGGCGGTGGGCGAGATAGTCGGGGCAACGCCATTTTTTTGGTGTTGGGAATTGCGGCCGCTATTTTGGCGCCCATTGCCGCGACCCTTATGCAATTAGCCATTTCCAGAAAAAGAGAATTTCTGGCCGATGCTTCCGGCGCGCTTTTGACTCGTTATCCCGAAGGATTAGCTTCGGCCTTAAACAAAATTAGTCGGACGGCGCGCCCAATGCAAAAAACTTCCACCGCCACCGCTCACCTTTTTATCGCCAATCCATTGGCCGATCACGACGACCAAGGACACGAAAAAGTTAGTTTTTTGGCTAAACTTTTTATGACTCATCCGCCAACCGGCGAGCGCGTTAAAGCACTTTTGGGGCGTTAATAAAATCTATATACTTGACGAATTGCACTCATCAAGGACGGTCCTTTTTTGCTCTGGTGCTTAAGGACCGTCCTTGATGAAGCCACGAAATCTATTTATTCACTTTGCCTAAAAATAAATCCAAATCCGTAAATTTTAGTTGTAATTTTTTTTGCTTAATTTAAAATACTAATCGGCAATATCGCCCTTTTTTTGTGGAGGAGGAAAAAGATGAATGGGGGTAGAAAAAGAAGCAATAATTCTCTGCCTCGGGTAAGTCGGGGGAATATGAACACTCGCCGCCGGTCATGCCGGTGTTGGAATACGTCGGCTGGCTGGCGGATCTGCCGGTGTATGTTCCGAGGGGAGCGTACCGGCAAGCGATAGTATTTTTGAAGGGGCGCTTGGCTTTGTCCAATGCGCCTCTTTGCTTTTTGGTAAAATTTTTTTTGACTTTCTTTTTTTAAAAAATTGAGTTAACTTTAAAAAATCATCGAACACCTTGTTCGATGATTTTAAACAAAAAATTGGAGGTGTCGCATAGTGGTCTAGTGCGCACGCTTGGAAAGCGTGTAAGGGTCAAACCTTCGCGAGTTCGAATCCCGCCACCTCCGCCAGTTGGGAAATGAAGTCATCGGCTCGCCCGCTACGCGGGCTCGCCAGCCGTTTTTCGCCGAAAATTCAAGCCGTTTTGAATTCAGTAAGGCTAAAAGCGGGCTTTTCAGTATTTTCTTTACGGAATGGAAATTTTTTGATATCATAATCTTGAAAGCATAACCTATGCTTTGATGATATCAAAGTTTTGAAACTATGGCAACAATAGGTGAGAATATCAAAAAATACCGCAATAAACTTGGGCTTACGCAAGACGATTTAGTGAGGAAGTCCGGCGTGAAGCACACTACTCTTACTAAAATTGAGGGCGATTTTGTGCAAAAGCCAAGCGTCCAAGTTATAGCGAAAATTGCTAAGGCGTTGGGCATACAAATGGAAGATTTATTGAAATAAATATTAAATATATGAGCGAAATTATTAAGATCAATCCAATAGAAACTGGCGCTGAAAAGGAAAAACGAGAAATTGCGGAATTGAACAGTTTTCCCGACAGCGTGCGTGCTCTTTTTAATAAATTGCCAGATTCACTGAAGAATAGAATTTTCCCTGAAGGACAAAAGGGTGAAAATATAAGTTCTCCCGAAGGACGCGAACGCAGTTTAGAAGAGATTGTCGCTAGTTTTGATACAAAAACACGCGAAGAGTTTATGATGCGGTGCGTAAGTGAGATTTTTGATAACGGTAAGTTTAAGGACGGATTCGAGGCTGTGGGAGACGAAGATTTGAAACAAGAAATTGAGAGATTGTTAAATTTATTGTGGCAAAACAGGGGAAAGCGCGACGATGTACAACTTTTTAATCAAGAATACTATGATAACTTTTTCCAAGCTCGGGGTATTATCACAGAAAAAATCAAAGCAAGAAAACTAGAAATTGATAAATTGAACGGTAGTATTGCGAATACAATCAAACAAAGAAGACTAACAGAGAAAAAACGAGTGGAGTTAAGAAAACTTGAATCAGAATTGAACTTATTAACTGAAGAGCTTAAAAAATACGATGACCAACACGGCAATTCTGATTTGGACCATATGTATTTTCGTGATGTTTCTTCCCGACAAAGAAAAGAAAGAGAATGGACAAAAGCGACTACAGTCACTGGTGAATATCTAGACCCTGCCGAATTCGCAACCGTAATGGCAGAGCAACTGGACAGAACATTTTACAGAGAATCATCCATCGCACGCGATCCTGAGAGAAAGTGGTTTGGGAGGACATTGCCAGAACATGTTGTAGAAAGAGCTAAAAAGATTGTTCAATCAGTTTCTCAAGCTATTGAAAATTGGCATGCAGTTCACGAAAGTGACGGGAGTTTCAAAAAACCGGCCGAAGCAAAATTAGAAGAACGACAGACTAAACTCATTGACTATCTTGTTTCTTTGATGAATTCCTATCAAAGAGGTAAGGAATCCAAAAGAACTGACGAAGAAATGATTTACACAGTTAGACAAATGGAAGTATCTTTAAATTTTTTAGGAAAATTTGCCGCCAAAGAGCAAAATTAGTTATGATTTTGCTAGCGGGCTTCGCCCGCTAAAAACTTGAAATCGTCCTTTTCGCTTCCGGTTCAAGGCGAGGCGGGCGGAAGGGGGGTGTGGGGGGAATTCCGCCCGCCGAGCCCAGCGATTTCGGTTCGGATATTTTCAAGCAGACACCGCCTTCGGTTCGCAGTAGCAAACCTACGGCGTGACAAAGTCCGCAAGAAGGTTCGCGAAGGCGACAAGAAATTTATGTATTACGTCTACAGTTTAAAATGCAAAGATGGTTTCTATGTTGGTTGTACTGATGATATTCAGGAACGATTAGAGCGTCATCAAAAAAGACAGGTACACGCAAAGATAGATCGTTTGCCTATTTTTATTTTGCGCCCGTCCGATTTTTTCTAAAAGAGGAAATGACATTTTTTCTCTAGTGTTCTGCCAGCCAAGTATTCGGGCAAGTGGTAGGGCGGAGCGTCAAAATTGGGAATTTGGATTTTCGTCAAAAAAAGTCCGGGTTTCGTCCAAAGGGTACCGTCAAGACAATTTATTGTCTGGGTTAAACCATTCTATAATAAGTGTGCGACCCGAGTGCATATAAATTTGGGCACTTAAATTTATGGAAAATTTAAAAGATAGCATTACAGAAATCTTCCCAGAGCGTGCGGAAACCATACCAGCCGATAGTCTCGAAGAAATAATATATAGAGGTGAATCAATTCCTCAAGATACTAGATTTTTACCATTTGATCATGGTGGTGTGTTTAAATATTTTTTTGTGAACGAAGTAAATAACCCACTTGGTGGTATAAAAAATTATCCAATTGTGAAAGTTGGGGATATGATTGTAGGACTATCTGAGCTGGAACTAGATCCATATAAACCAAACAATTTGTGGATAAAATTCATATCTGTAGACCCAGCATATCAAGGCAAGGGATATGCAAAAAGATTAGCTGAAGAAATAGTCAGATTTGCTAAAAGCGGAGGATACTCTCTTGAACACTCCATGTTTTTAGGTGAAGGTAAAGAGAAGATATTAGGATTGGTTGATATGCAGGCAGAAAAAAACGGAGTAAAAATCATTGATAGTAAGAGCTGAAATTTGTTTTTGGTCCAGGCGCTTCAATTGGCAGCCGGAAAAGCGCTTAAATATAGTAGATAGTTTCCAGTTTAAATTTTGTAAAAAATTGTATACTTAACTAATGGAATTAAAGTTTATTTTTGGAGTTGTGTCAGCAGTTCTGGTTATACCAACATTCCTTCCTTATATAAGAGGCATCTTGCAACGAAAGACTGAACCACATACTTACACTTGGTTAATATGGACCATTTTGCAATCCATTGGTGTATATACTGGAATTCAAGACGGAGGGGGTTATGGTTTCTGGGGACTGGGCTTGGGTGCTTTTTTTTGTGGGATAATTTTTGTCCTCTCTCTAAAATATGGAACAAAAAATATAAATCGCTTTGATTTATATTGCCTTATAAGTGCTTTTTTCACTCTTGGTATTTATTTATATTCCAATAATGCGCTTCTTGCCGTCTCGTTAGTTTCTATTATTGATTTCATTGGGTTTTTACCTACATTCCGTAAGGGCTGGCAGGAACCAGAAAGTGAAACCGTTGCCACTTTTGTAATGTCAACATTTGGAAGCGTTTTGAGTATATTCGCATTGGAAAATTACACCCTCATTACAACTCTCTATGTAGGCAGTTTACTGTTAACAAATAGTACTTTTGTACTTATGATTTGGACGAGAAGAACAATCTTTAAAAAGTAGTGAAAATTGTTTAGGTCCGCGACGATGGAAAGCAAAATTATGTTTATAGTCTATGTTTTTAAATGGCCGACATAAAAACCGCTACTGGTTATGCCGAAAATTTGCTGCTAAGGGGCAAAATTAATATAATGATCAGTGTTGAGGAAAGAACTATAAAATCTAAAATCTAAAAATTATGTCTAAATACGTAGACGGGTTCGTGTTCGTGGTTCCAAAGAAAAAAATTGTGGAGTATCGTAAGATGGCCGAACTTGGTCGAAAAATATGGATGAAGTACGGAGCTCTCGACTATAAAGAGTGTGTTGGCGACGATATGAAGACAAAATCAATGGGTGGAAAATGAAGCCACTGGAATTTCCGAAGCTGGCGAAAGCTAAACTTGACGAACAAGTTTGGTTTTCTTTTATTGTCTTTAAATCCAAAAAGCATCGCGATACTGTGAATGCCAAAGTCATGAAAGCGATGATGGCCGACCCGAAGTCAAAGGACATGTCTATGCCCTTTGACATGAATCGATTTGCTTATGGTGGTTTTAAAGTTATGGTTGATGTTAAATAATAATTTGTATTTGACCAAAGAAAAACATAGAATGGGGAAATGAAAGGGTTTATTGATTTTGTCAGACAACAAGGAGTGGTTGGACTGGCGGTTGGTTTTGTTTTGGGTGGGGCGGTTTCGAAATTGGTGGCCTCTTTTGTCAACGACATAGTTAATCCGCTGATTGGTTTGGGGCTCGGTTTTGCCGGTGGCTTAAAAGAAGCTTCTTTTGCGATTGGTGGGGCCAAAATTTTGTGGGGGAATTTTATTTCGATTGGCATTGATTTTATGATTATTGCCTGCGTAGTTTATTATGGAGTTAAGATTTTAGGGGTGGATAAATTGGATAAGAAAAATATATGAATTTGGGTCAAATTAAACAAGAAAGAATTTCGGAGTATGGAGCGGGCGAGCCAGTCAATAGATTGGAAGGCAAAGATTTAATAAAAAAAGCGCAGGAGCTGATTGATTTAATAGAAGATACTGTTGAGCTTGAGGTTTTTAGATTTAAAAATACTTTTTCAAATTATAAAGACAAACAATCAGAGCTTATCGAGAAAGCCAATCATAGCATCGACGATTTTTATCAAGAAGACCCGATTAGGTTTATTTGTTTTTATCGTGCTGCTTACGGCCAGGGCGACCATGGGGAAATTGTTCAAATTGAAGCAGATTTAGCTCGAAGAATAAGAATTTTTTATGAAGCATTAATAAAATCTTCGGCCAAAATCTTTCTTGATGCAGAAGACAGCCGAGACCTTTCTTCTGCAGCCACTAAAATTGAGAGATATCTTGGCCAAAACAATGCCTCTGGAGAAAGAGAAAAGGTAATTTTATCAAGACCATTTCAGTTTCTTGGCTACGCCCAAGTTTTAAGGAAGCTTATAAAGGAAGAAAGTAAAGCCGAGACTGGAGAAGTAGAAAAAACCAGTTAATCTTCGAAAAACTTAAAAGATAAATAAAGTGACATCAAAAACACAAAAAAACTTAACTGAAGAGGAGTGGCAAAAAAAATTGCCGAAGGAGGTTTATCAAGTTATGCGCGAGGGGGCAACAGAAGCGCCGTTTACTGGAGAATATTTGAATAACAAAGAATCTGGAGATTATCTTTGCCGCGGTTGCGGAGCGGAGCTTTTTTCTTCGGACACGAAGTTTGATTCTGGGACTGGGTGGCCGTCTTTTACTTTGCCGATGAATAAAGAGAAGGTTGTTTTGGCGGAGGATAACAGCTACGGAATGAGAAGAATTGAAGTGTCTTGTGCTAACTGTGGAGGACACTTGGGACATGTTTTTCCTGATGGGCCAAAAGAAGGAGAGAGTCGGTATTGTATAAATTCTTGTGCGCTTGATTTTCAGAAAAAATGAAGGCAGAGTAAGATGATTCGAGTATCATTTATTGTGTACTCCAATCGGGGTGTAGTATACCGGTAGTACGCGTCCATGGGGTGGATGTAGACCGGGTTCAATTCCCGGCACCCCGACTAGTTTAAAGAAGTTTTTTGAATTTTTTTATGGGAATTATTTCCTAGCTTAATTTTGTATTTGTGCTATGTTTTATCTTGGCTTCTTTCGCCAAACCAATTAGGAGAATCGGCATGAGTAACTACATGCTTGATGGTATTGAACGCACATTTTTTTTGGCCATGCTGGGTGGTTACGCAGGTGGCGGGCAGAAGAGAACGATCTCCGGACTTCCCGGCTCAAAGACAATTCCTTTTACCAACGATGATTTTGTCTTACTAGATTATTGGTTCGTGAATCAACAAACGCAAGCCAGCTTCGGCCAGACAATTATCTGGCATCGAGATACCCCGGTTTGGCATATGTCATACCAAGGGGTATATGCCGAATCAGCAATTTCGTTTCTGAAGCTTGCCTTGCAAGACAACTATGGCCGTTTTATATTTTTGGGCGGTCGCGGGCCGGATGAATTTAAGCGTAGCGGCATGACTTACGTCAATAAACCCACGCTCGATGGCTGGCTTCATTTCAAGGGACGCGAAGAAGTGTTTGGTCTCGGTAATGAAAGTCTTGGCTGGCACGAATACCAAGGAATGTATATTGGAGGGGGATAAGCACGTACGCTATACCGTACTCCTGTGGCGCCCAAGGCAAAGGGCGCCACTTTGATTTTAACTCGATGAAATTTTCGAACGATAAACCCCAAAAATGCGGTACAATTAAATTATGCTTTTGTACGCAGGGATTTTTTTTAGTACTGCCTTTTTGATTTTTGGCGCGTATTTGGCGGTTCGGGGCGCGAGGGCTTTGGCCTCGAAGTTTTTGATGCGCGGTTCGGTGATTGGTTTTTCGGTGGTGGCTTTTGGGGCATCTTTGCCGGAATTATCTTTGATGCTGACTTCAGTTTTGTCTGGAGAGACCACCTTGCCACTCTCGGCAATTGTGGGGAGCAGTCTTGGAAACGTGCTTTTAGTTTTGGGGTTAGGGGCTTTGATGACCCCTCTTCTTATGCGCTCCGAAACAGTTTATCGGGAAGTCCCAATGCTTTTTTTGACCGCGCTCGGCCTGTTGTTTTTGGCCAATGATCGCTATTTTAATCATTCTTTTTTGAATTATTTTTCTGGTAGCGACGGGGCGATTCTGCTGACCATCTTCGGCGTTTTTATGTATTATGTTTTTGGGATTGCCAAAGATGTAACTATTTATGATCCAGACGAGCGGGCCAAACTCGGAGGAATTTTTGGGGCGATTGTTTATCTTTTTTTTGGTTTTTTGTTTTTAATCGGCGGCAGTGGTTTTTTGTATATGTATGCCATGAAGCTTTCTTTGTTTTGGGGGGCCGAAACGGCGCTTGTTGGCTTGACGGTAATTTCTTTGATTTTGGTGATGCCGGAACTGGCGATTGCTTTTGCGGCTAATTATCATAAAGATGGCGATTTGGTGATCGGGACTGTGGTTGGTTCGACTTTGTTTTCTTTGTTGTGGGCCTTGGGGATCGGCTCTTTATATTTGCCATTGCCGATTGCTGATTTGTTACTTTTGGATATTAAGGTGCTTTTGGGGGCGAGTTTGATTTTGTTTTTGTTCTTATTTGTTGGCAAAAAGCATACTTTAGAGCGATGGCAAGGGGGCTTGTTGGTGATTTTATACATACTTTATATGATTTCTTTTATTGTTCGGAGTTAATTTTTGAAGGCTTAGGGTTGGCGTGATGCGTGATTTTGTAGATTTTGACATGTACACCCAAAGTGATATGTTTTTAGTATGAAAAGAGGTTTTTTGGGTTTCGGATTAATTTTGGGTAGTTTCTTGTTTTTTACCGCCCAAACTTCGGGAGCCACTTTTGGGATGGCCAAAAATATTGAGATCAAAGCCGACGAATCTTTGTCTAGTAATGCGTACCGGCTGGGCAATATCGTCTCGGTTTCCGGAGAAATTTCGGAAGATCTTTTTGTTTTAAGCAAAAGATTTGATTTTTCCGGCCAAGTTTCGGGAGACTTGAGTGTGGCCTCGGGAGAAATTCGAATTTCTCCTAAGAGTTTAGTTTTGGGTGATGTTAGAGTCGGGGGCGGTTCGGTTGAGTTGGGCGGGGAGATTGTAGGAGATTTGATTGTTCTTGGTGGTCGGGTGGTAGTTTTGCCCGGGGCAAAAATTTCTGGAGATGTAGTTTTGGCCGGCGGGTCTATTTTGGTTTCGGAATCTAAAATCAATGGCACGGTACATTTGCTTGGCGGGCAAATATTTTTTGATGGTCAAGTCGAAAACGGGCCGGTTTATGCCAAAAGCGATTTTGTGAGTTTGGGAGAAAATGCTCATTTTGCCGAATCTTTTGAGCACATCGGCCGAACTAAAGCAGAAGTTATTTCGGAGAAAACTTTTGGCGGGAGTTATGTTTTTACTCAACGGGAAGGACTCTCTTATGAGACGGGTATTTTGTTGGGCGCTTTAGATTTTTTGGGCTGGATTGGAATTTTACTGATCAGTTTAATTATTTTTTCGTTGTTTAAAGATGCGACCGAAAATGTTTTAAGGGTGACCACCGAGAATTTGCCAAAAGTTTTTTTGGTTAGTTTGGGGATAATGATTTTGGGGCCAATTTTTGTTTTTTTGCTGGCTCTAACTTTTTTTGGTTTACCTCTGGCGTTGATCGCGGCCGGAATATTGCTGACCTTGGTGATGTTTGCTTACGCCGGAACGGGGATACTCTTTGGTTATCTTATTACTAAAAAGTTTTTCGCTACCAAAGATTTTTCTTGGAAATCAGTTGTTTTAGGGGTAACAGTTTTGTTTTTTATTAGGTACATTCCGTGGCTGGGAACTTTTATTTTTGTTCTTCTGTTTTTGTTTGCTTTGGGTGGAATTAGTATTTATTTGGGCAGATTACTTAAAAAAACTTCAGTTTAGGTTCTATCCCAAAGAACCGTTTAATTACCCTCGTCTTTTAGGATGATTCTTGGTGATGACAAAATAAAAAAGTGGAAAACTAAAAATGTTTTTTGAGTATAATTTGATTCATGAAGTCTTTTGACTTTAGGATTTTTTTGTTGTTGATCTTCATGTTCGTTTTTTCCGGATCGGCTTTTTCGGCGGAAGATGGTTTTTCTATCAAAAGTGATTATCGAATACTAAAGGATTGTATTTCAAAAAAGTTTTTTTCGGTTGAGTGTCTGCTGGTTGATTTAAACGAAGACGGCAAGGCCAACTCTAAAGATTTGTTAAAATTCAAAAAACTTTTTAGTCAATTTGATTTTGACCAAGATGGCCTAATTGTTGTTTCGGGGGAGAAATCAAGTAGTGATTTTGACGGTTTTCGAAAATGTTTTTTGATTAGTTTGCCGGAAAAAGAAAAAAATGATCATTCCTGTTTTGAGTATGACATAAACGAAGACGGGCAAATTAACAAAGAAGATGTCGAGGCATTTACTGAAGTAGTTTCTTTGGATTTAAATAAGGATGGCCTAGTTGTTTATCATTTAGATTAAATCACCTCCATCAAGGACGGTCTTTTTTGTTTTGACACCTAAGGACTGACCTTGATGAGACCACGTCTGTCCCAAAGGATGATTTTTGGCGATCTGCTGATAGCCCTGAATTAAAAGTTTATTAAAACGTTTGACTAGCCAATCTTTATGTGCGAGCATCTTTTTCATGTTGTCGATTAGAAATATTGCTATCATTGCCCATGTAGATCATGGAAAAACTACCTTAACCGATGCCCTGTTAAAAGAGACGGGGACGGTAGAAGAGGGTTTTTCAATGGACTCTAATGCCCTCGAACAAGAGCGTGGGATTACTATTTATGCCAAAAATACTTCTCTATTTTACAAGGGAACAAAAATAAATATTGTTGATACGCCTGGTCATGCCGACTTTAGTTCGGAGGTTGAGCGAGTTTTGCGTTCCGTGGATGCGGTTTTGCTTTTGGTGGATGCTCAAGAAGGGCCGATGCCGCAGACGCGCTTTGTTCTAAAAAAATCTTTGGAGTGTGGTTTAAAACCACTATTAATTATCAATAAAATTGACAAACCGGCGGCTGATCCGAAAAAAGTTTTGGATGATGTTTTGGAGCTTTTTATTGATCTGGGGGCCAGTGACGAGATGCTCAACTTTCCGGTACTTTACGCCATTGGCCGAGAGGGGGTGGCGATGCGCCGTTTGGAAGATGAGAGGATTTCGATGGCCCCGCTTTTGGAGGCGATTTTAGAGACGGTGCCGGATGCCGGCCAAAAAGAAAACACTGATCTCTCGCTTCAAGTTTTTAATTTGGGTTATGACAATTTTTTGGGACGTTTGGCCATCGGACGGATTTATGGCGGCGAACTGCGAAAAGGCATGCCGGTTTTGGTTAGGGGTCAAAGTGGCGCCCTGCGCAAGGGCAACATTTCTTCTTTGTTTACTTTTGCCGGGACCAAGCGTCAAGCGGTAGAGACGGCGACTAGCGGCGATATTGTGATGTTTTCGGGGATTGCCGATATTTATATTGGCGAAACAATTGTCGAAAAACCAGAGACCGAAGCGCGGCCGTCACTTCCATTAGAAGAGCCGACCATCTCGCTTAATTTTTTGGTCAACGATAGTCCGTTTGCCGGACGAGAGGGCAAATATGTAACCGGGCGACAATTAAAAGAAAGGCTAGAAAGAGAGCTAGAAACCAATGTCGGCTTGCGGGTTGATTTTGGGGGAGAAGTTTTAAAAGTTTCTGGTCGCGGTGAATTACATATTTCAATTTTACTTGAAACGATGCGGCGGGAAGGTTATGAAATGCAAGTCTCTCAACCAGAAGTGATTATTCATGATGGCCCAGCCGGTAAAGAAGAACCTTACGAAGAAGTGGTGGTAGATGTTGAAAATGAACATGCGGGGCGAGTGGTTGAAGCCTTAACCCGCCGAAAAGGCGCACTGACTGAATTAAAAGAAGAAGGTCAAAGATCTAGAATTCGTTTTGAAATACCCACGAGGGGGTTGCTTGGTTATCGTAGTCAGTTTGTGATTGATACTAGGGGCTTGGGGATCTTGGCTAGTCGTTTTATGGCCTTTCGGCCTTGGGCGGGGACAATCGAAAAAAGAGAAAGAGGGGCAATGACTTCGATGACCACCGGAATGGCTCTTGCTTATGCTTTGTTTAATTTAGAACCGCGAGGCACTCTTTATATAAAAGCGGGGACAGAAGTTTATGAAGGAATGGTTATTGGCAATACCGCCAAGGGCGAAGAAATGGGAGTCAACCCAACCAAGGGCAAACAATTGACCAACATGCGCGCTTCCGGCTCGGACGAAGCCGTTACGCTTACCCCACCATACCTTTTGACTATTGAGCGTGGTTTAGAACTAATGAGCGAAGACGAATATTTAGAAATCACTCCCCAGTCTGTCAGATTGCGCAAGCGTTTTTTAACCGAAGCCGACCGAGTTAGGGCCAATCGGGGCAAGTAATTTTAGTGCCAAGTGGTGGTAATTTTTGTTTGGTAGTTAGACGGCTTTGTATTTGACAGATAAACACAAGGGTGTATTTTGAGGCCAGTTCAGCCTGGATTGGCTAGGCTGGTTTTTTGAGGAGTTTTTCTCGATGAAAAACGAGGAACGGATAATAAGGGGGATGTCTCCATTCAAGATTTTTTGGGTAATTTTCCGGATACTCTGGTTGCTCCGGGGCACTTGGAACTATAACCGTGATCAGCCGGCTTGGGGGGCTATCCAAAACGCCTTTTTTAGATGGCGGGACAAGAAATCCCAACTGATGGCGGTGCGGGTAGCTTTGACCCTCATCTTGTGGTTGGCGGTTTTTTTGGAGAGAAAAAAAACAATAAAGGAGACTGCTGACTTGACCTCCTCTCTGACTGGGCTTCATCCGCCGTGGGTGTTGCCGGCCGCGAAGTTTTGGCCACTCAACAGGTGGGCCAAAAGGTTGATGGCGGGAAGTTTGCCAACGAAAGAAGAGGCCGAAGCGGCGATCGCCCTCCTCCAACTTTGGCGGTGTGCCCAAACTCCTGACATGAAATGGTCCGAAACCGAGTTTCTCTTGGCTTGCAGGGTGTCTCGTGATGAGCCACTGTCTCGTGAGCGGGTGTGGTGGGTGTTGGCCACTTGGCAATCACTGGCGGCTTCGGCGGGGGTTTTGTTGAGCCGCCTTGCGTGGTTTGCGATGCTTCGCGTGGCGGTTGGCATCGCCGGCAAAAACCAGCAGAAGCTTTTTTTGGAAATGGCCATATCTTCGGCCATTGATGATCTTGAGCTTGATGATCTTATAGATGTTCAGCAGGTGGCAGTCAATGTGGTGCCAAAGCTTGTCCAGTTTGTTAGCCCTCTTCCGCCCGGCTTTGCCGATTTAGTCGCGAAGCCTTTTGACTCTCGCACAAGTAAACTTTCGAATTCCACTTCCTCCCAATAAATAACCTCCCTACCCTCTCTTCTTTGGCGCCCCGGGCGCCTTTTTTATCCCAATTTTTAATTTGGAGTATTTGACAAAGTAGGGTATAATGGTTTCTACGTAGTGGCCTTGGCTTTTGGAGTATTGGCTTTCAATTTCTTCAGAACGGATTTAATGTAAGGTGCACGCGTGTTATTAATCCATAGTTAGATTCATGGCAAAAAAATTATTTGTGGCGGGAATTCCGTGGAGCACTCAAGTTGACAGCCTAAAGGAAGCTTTTGCGCAAGCTGGCACAGTGACCGACGCGGTGATTATTACTAATCCGGCAACCGGACTCTCCAAAGGTTTTGGTTTTGTGACGATGTCTTCGGACGAAGAAGCAAACAAGGCTATTGAGATGTGGAACGGCAAGGATTTTGAAGGCCGAACTCTTTTGGTTAACGAAGCGCGCCCAGACACTCGACCCCCAAGAACAGGCGGTGAGAGAAATTCTGGCCGACGAGATGATCGAGGCGGTTTTCGAGAGAGACGAAGTTTCTAAATAGATAAATCTTAAATGATTAAAAGAAAAAACCCGTTTCAAGTTTGGCTTTGGCTTTTCTTGGGCGGGCTTTTTCTTTTGGTAATTTTCTTTTGGCCTTTTGATTTTTCTAAATTACCCACCACCTCTGAAAGTGAAAATGAAAAATTGACGCAGGGGAAGACGCCAGAAAATTTTTCTGGCAGTCAATCTTTTTCCGAAAACAAAAAATTAGCCATTTTGCCAAATGGACAAAAGATTTCTTTATTATTGGCCGAGACGCCTCTTGCGCGAGCTCGGGGACTTTCTGACACCAAAGTTTTGCCTGAAGATCAAGCGATGCTTTTTGTTTTTCAAGAGGCGGGGATTTATGCTTTTTGGATGAAAGACATGCTTTTTGCTATTGATATTATTTGGCTCGATGAATTTGGCGAAATTGTTTTTGTGGTCGAAAATGCCACTCCCGAGAGTTACCCCAAAAATTTTCTGCCCGATAAGCCCGCCCGTTTTGTCCTTGAAGCGACGACTGGCTTTGTAAGTAAAAACTCTTTAAAAGTTGGAGAGAGAATAGTTTTGCCGGAGATTTAGATTTTTAATTTGTCTCAAAAATTTTGATCATGAATTTGATAAAAGAATTAAAAAAGAAAAATATCTTAAAGTTCGGAAATTTTACTCTTCGAAGTGGTTTAAAGGCAAATTATTATTGCGATATTAAAGAGGCGTTTGGGGATCCTAATTTGCTTAACTTGCTGATTGGTGAACTATTAAAAATTGTGCCTAAAAATACTACTTGCATTGCCGGTTCCGGGTATGGCGGGATAACCCTGGCTTCTTTGATTGCTTATAAAACAAAACTCCCGTTGACTCTCGTGAGGGATAAAGTTAAAGATCATGGGACAAAAAAAATTATTGATGGATATGTCCCCAAAAACAAAGACCGGGTTTGTGTTGTGGATGATGTTTTTACGACCGGTAGTTGTATCAAAGAAGTCAAAGAAAAATTGGCGTTCACTAAGACAAAATTTACTAGAGCGGTGGTGGTTTTAAACAGGTCTGGCAAGTCAAAAAATGGAGATGTGTTTAGTTTGGTGACGGGTGAAGAAGTGAGCAACAGTCTCGATTAGAGGGCTCGGTTTTTTGGTAAGGTATTTAGTTTGTGGGGAGCGTTTGTGTTTTTTGACAAAAGTTAAATAAGTTGTATAGTTTAAGTGTTCGTATTGGGTGATTGCCCCCATTTTTAATTTTTTAAAATGGGGGAGGAAAGTCCGAACACATTTCTTGGCCGCTAGGCCAAAGAAAGCGTAGCGGGTAACGCCCGCCCGGAGCAATCCGCGAGGTGCGAACAGAGACGCAAATTGACGAAAGTTAATTTGTCTCCGGCAACGGAGGAGCTTTGTATAAGTAATTTTTACGAAAACAAAGAGTGAAACGGCTAAATCTTTACGCGTGTGCAAGGTCGAGTCTCTTAAAATTATTTAAGAGAAGAACCGCTTGAGTCAATTGGCAACAGTTGGCCTAGACACATAATCACCACTCTACCAAAATTTTCTGTTTTAAAACGGTAGTTTTGCTAGAGAACAGAATTCGGCTTATAGATACGAAAACAATCAAAAACTGTCCCAAAAGGGCAGTTTTTGATTGTTTTTTGGCGCTTTTGGTATACTTGACTCTAATCATCTGACTTAACGGCTAGCAGGTGATAAAAATTTTATGCAAAAATTAAAAAGTTTTTTCGGCAAATCTTTTGCGTTTAAAATTTTTTTGATTTTTGTTTCTTGTTTGCCAATCTTTTTTATTCCTTTTGTTTCTGTTACGCCAGATTTAGCCAAAGCCAGTTTTTTTGCCACTGGCATTTTTTTGACTTTTTTTGTTTGGCTAATTTATCGATTGATTGACGGAGAAATTGATTTGCCCTGGATCCCGTATTTTTATATTAGCGCTCTGGTTTTTTTGTTTATTAACCTTTTGGCCAGCCTGTTTTCGGTTAGTATTTTTCAATCTTTTTTTGGTTACGGATATGAATTAGATACTTTTGGTTTGGTCGTGGTGGCTCTTTTGACTACTTTTTTGGCTAGTATTTTTTTTCAGAACGATCGGCGAGTGAACTATTTATTTTTGGGGCTAGGAATTTGTACTTTGTTTTTAGGAATTTTCCACGTCGCGAGATTTGTGTTTGGGCCGGAAATAATTTCTTTTGGGATTTTTGTTGAATCAATTTCTACCCCTTTTGGCAAATGGAATGATTTGGGGATTCTGTCGGCTTTAACCATGGTAATCATTTTGGCCTTTTTGGGCATGGCCAAGCCAAAAGATAATCTAAAAATGGTTAGTTATTTTGGTCTGATTATCTTCGGGCTTTGTCTTTTGTTGGTCAACTTTACTTTGGCTTATTTTTTGTTAGCTTTTTTTGCGCTTGGTTTATTTTGGTACGAAACTTATTTTAATCGCGCCCATGAGCGCCTGTCGGCCAACGCCTTTGTCCATGTTAGAAAAAGAGTTTATTTTTTGCCGATTTTTGTCGGCCTTTTGGCCATTTCACTGGCTTTTGTTAATTTGTCTAATCAAAGTCTATTGGCTAATAATGCCGAAGATGCTGATGGAAGTAATCCAGCTTCTCGTTTTTTGACCAACTTTTTTTCGGTTGGCCGATTAACCGAAGCGAGGCCATCGGCCAAAACCACTATTTTGTTGGCCAAAGAAACTTGGCGAGAGAATCTTTTTTTGGGCGCCGGGCCGAATCGTTTTACCCAAGCCTATCTTTTGGGAAAATCTTCTTTGGAAGCTAAGGCCAAAGAAAATCAACTTCCCACTATTAATGAATCTCCTTTTTGGGCGGTTGATTTTTCGGCCGGCTATAGCACTTTTTTGACCCCTCTAATTACTTTTGGCTTGTTGGGGGCCTTGGCCTGGCTTTCTTTTTGGCTTTTATCTTTCCAAACAATTTTGCAGGGCCTTTGGAAAAGTCACAATTTGTCTGGTCAGGGTCATTATCTTTTGAGCATCTCATTTATTTGTTTTGTTTTTCTTTTTCTTGCTTCAGTTTTTTATGTTATTGGAACAGCTTTATACTTTTTAATGTTTTTGTTTTTGGGAGTAACGATTGGTCTTTTGGGGCACTGTGGCGGAGTTTTGATTAAGCGCTTTTCAATCTTTGAAAACGCCAAAGGTTTCGTGATGATTTTAATGATTTTGGTTCTTTTGGTTTTGGCTATTTGCGGGATGGTTGCTTATGCCAATAATTTGTTAGCCCAAACCTATTTCGAGCGGGGCGCGAGTTTTATTTTCAAAGAAGGAAATATCCCGGCCGGAGCGAACTTGATTGATAAAGCAATTTTAAAATCAAACAAAGATGTCTATTATCGAAATTTGGCTGATATTACTTTGGTCACCCTAAACGATTACTTAAAAACTATTTCTCCAAATAATTCTGCCAGCGAAGAGATTTTACAAAAAATTCGCACTATTGTTGATGGAGCAATTACTTCAGCCAATAATGCCAAAAAAGCTGATCCAACAAATTATTTGAATGATTTAACCGTTGGGCGGGTTTCGGCGGCGCTTATTCCTTTAAAATTTGGCGGAGCCTATGAGAACGCTCTTTCTGCTTACAAACGCGCCTTGGAATTAAACCCCGAATCTCCGATCGTCTATCTTATGTTGGCTGAACTGGAATTGGCTAAAGGTGATCGCAAGTCGGCGCGAGGTTTTTTGACGCAATCTTTGGAGAAAAAGAAAAATTATACCGATGCCATCTTTTTGCTCTCTCAAATTGAGGCCGCCGACGGCAACATACGCGAGGCAGTCGCCAAGGCCGAAGAAGCGGCCATCTTTTCTCCCGATAATCCAGTTATTCATTTTCAAGTTGGATTACTCAAATACAACTCCGACGATTTTTCTGGCGCGCTGGCGCCGTTTGAAAAAGCGGTGGCGATAAATAACAATTATTCTAATGC
>FRDC01000350.1_pt1 | contig 22962 bp, 40 predicted proteins | sample 1106171 | NCBI WGS metagenome assembly FRDC01 (sample SAMEA3930566, study PRJEB13176) | freshwater metagenome | biome: Drinking water system; feature: drinking water; material: water | place: Singapore | collected 2014-12-20 | reverse complement strand
CTCTGAGCGGCCCGACCCGGTGCCCACAGCAGCTCGAGGTACGCGACGGTCTCGGCTCCGCTAAGGCGGATACCTTCCTTCACCGAGAACATGGTGACGACCAGCACGCCCTCCGGCGCGGCCTTCCAGTCCTCAATGATGCCGTCGCGTACCTCCGCGGTATGCTCCCCGGACGTGTGCCAGACCTTGAATCCGGCGGCCCTGAGAGCCGTTGCCGCGTCAGCCGCAGTCGATCGGTAGTGCGTCATGCAGACGAGCTTCTTCTGACCCTCTGCTTGTGCCTCCAGGAACAGATCAACTACACTGTCCTGCTTGCTACTGGTTGCCTTTTCGAAGACCGCCTTCAGATCCTTCACGCGCGGCTTCTTCACGTACCGCATGAGGATGTTCAGCTTCGGCAACAGGTGCGCCACCTGATCCTTGGTCACCGTGTGCGCTAGAGCGTCCAAGCGCCACCGCAGTTCGGCTTGGTGCTCCGGGTTGAGCCCGTAGACACCCACACCGTGCTCGTTCTGGTCCAGCAAGCAATATCGCCGCGCGAACTGCCAGTACGTTCCGAAACGGCCAGGCCAGAGACAATGCAGTTGGTGCCACAGGTCTTCGGCTTCCTTCATGATCAACGTCGCGGTGAGCGAGAGGAAGAACACCTTCGGATTGCGCAGTCGCAGCTTCCCGAGACTCTTGGACATGCGGGAGTTGGTGCTCTTCGCATTGTGTAGCTCGTCCAGGATCACTAGATCGTACTCGGCGTCGCAAAATTTGTGCAAGGTGTGCCAAGAACATACAGTAACTTTCGTGGGATCAACACCCCACTTACGAAGCTCACGCCCCCAGTTGGGGACGACGACGGCCGGCACCACGATCAGCACCCGCCTATTGTCTGCGATTTTCGGCTTGGCCCACGCGATCGCTGTAGCGGACTTACCGGTACCTGTCGCATGCTCCACGACCGCCGCATACATCCCCATCAACTCGGCCACCAGGTTCAATGCACCGCGCTGGTAATCGTGCAGCGGCATGTCTTGCGCACCGGTATACGTGCAGGTGTTCCAACCCTCCACACCGAAACCGAAGTGACGGCCGACTTCGTGCGGCAGGCGCCAGATCCACTTGCCGTTCTCCTTCCGGAGATCGCAACCAGGGATACCCTTCAACTTCGCATGCAGCTCGGGATCGTACGCCAGATGGTAGTCGCTGCGATACGCGGAGTCGTCGAAGAGCAGTCGAATCGGACGGCCCTTCGCATCGTGCTCCCAGAACAGCTCGGCGTACTCTTCACGCGGGGCGGTCATTCGTCGTCCAACGGTCCACAGATCGGACAACCTTCGGTACCGCAGTACATCTCGTCGAAGTCGTTGTCATCTTCGTCGTAGAAGTCGTCCTCGTCGTAGAAGTCATTGCATCCACAGCCGGGGAAGCAGTCGTCGTCGCCGTCGTAGTCGAAATCGTCGTCGTTACTCATTAGCAGTTGCATCCTTCACAGTGAGAGTCGAAGTCTTGCAGCCCCTCGTACTCCGACTCGAGTTGATCCAGCTCAAGTTCCAAGTGTTCGATGCGTTGCATCTGATCGTGGTCACGCCGGAGTGCGGAGATCATGTCCTGCAACAGCAGCGTATCAATCGAAATCAGTTGTGTCTGCTTGTTGGGGACGATCTGCTTTTCTAGCAGCATCAGTTGGTGGTTCGTCATGTCGTCATCCTACCACGTCTGCGCTTATGAATCAAGACCTTGATCGCCTCTCTCGATTTTGAGAGGGCACGGCTGGTGTTGGAGACACCGAGATTGTATCCATGCCGCCACAGGCTCGCGTGTTGTTGGGCAGCCACTACATACCCCGCACGAAACCCTAGAGCAAAGATCGAGACAACAACGATGCCTCCGACAACCAGCCATTCCATCTTATTCGTCCACCGAGAGCAGAGAGACGATGTCTTCAACACGACCATCGGCTTCCAGCTCTTCGATCTCGTAGCGGTCGGCCTCTCGCACCAGGATCTCCGCTTCCTCTTCGTTTTCCGCTTCGACGGTCACGTTGCCACGCGCCATCACTTCCACTTCATAGGTGTAGAACGGCATCTTACTTCTCGTCATCCTTGACGGTGACTTCGATCACCGACGATTGGAGTGCCTTCACCACCTCATCCTTGACATCCGCGAGCGTCACCGGCTTCGGACCGATCGCCTTAGTCATCGAAGCCAACGAAGCATCGAACTCGAGCTTGCTGACCCGCTGCTTCAGTCGGTCGATCTCCTTCTGCTCCGGCGTGCGGACGTCGAAGAGATTGAGACCACTGAAATCCAGGTTGCCGATGTCGACACCGAAGATCGCATTCTTCGGAACCGCTGGAGCGGACGGGAACGTGTAACCGTCACCGACGCCCATAGCACGCACCGGCTCGGTCTTCACTGCCGGCAGCGCCAGCAACTTCACCTCGAGATCGGCACGGTCGAATCCCTGCTCCGGCGCCTCGTACTCCGCGAAGTCGTGGGTGATCGGGTTGGCTTTGGTAAAGTTCAGCCGCTCACCTGCCTTCGCCTGACGCGCAATCACACGCTCGTACGGCGTTGACAACCGACCCCACGAGTACATCTTCACGAGGCTCTGGATGCGCGAACCGACCGGCAGATCACCCAGCTTGTAGGTGTTGCCAACGACGAACTTCGGGAGCTTGCCGTACTTGGTGCGGTACGCGAACAGCTCGTCGAAGTTGTCTTGGTGCGCCTTCTTCCACTCGTCGCGGCTCTTGGTCACCCCTTCCAGCTCGCCCTGAGTCTTCTTCAGCTCAGCGCGCAGCCGTTTCAACTCCGTCAACTGCTCACCGACGACGCGCGGGATCTCCTCCTTACGCGCGACCAGGATCGCTTGAGGATTGGGACCGCGCAACGGCCCCCAACCGGTGTCGGCGCGATCCCATCTCTCCACCGTCTTGTGGTCCAAAGCACGGTCGGTGTACAAGTCACCGTCGCGCAGATTATCACTCTTGCCCATCATGTTCTCTCCTGTGTGTCCGTTTTTGCGGACGGTTATTTCTCGAGCTTCATGAGACGGGTTTCGACTTCCCAGTCGAAGGTCTCCCGCGCTCGCATCTGGTTCTTCAAGTCGTCGTTGCTCCACCGGAGTTCTTCCAGCTCGTGTTGGAGCCACTCGAAATCGGCCTTCGAGGGAAGCCGCGAGATCGAGGATCGTCTGCGCGCGTCGAGCGCGTTCGCTTCCGAGGAGAGCTGCGAGAGTACCGCCTTGAACTTCTCGTTCACCGCCGGCTCCAACTGCTCTTTGATCAGTTTCGATATCCACACACGCATTTACTTGCTCTCCGGTTTCGATGGTTTCGAGTACAAATCGGCGGCCCAACCCCCACCCTTCAGTGCGAAAGACGTAGTCGACAGGATGCGATGGGTTGCCCAAGAGGCGCACTGGGGACACTGCGGTTTCTCCTTCTGCTCCGCCATCGGAGCGTCAACCTCGAACTCGCGCTGGCAGCGCCGACATTGGAAGGCGTAGATCATCCGACGACTCGATGAGTGTGCTCGACGATCTCCCAATGCTTGGGGATCGGTTTCGCGGCTTTCTGCGCGACCGCCTCACCCAACGTGATGTAGGTGAACTCGGTCGCACCCAAACCGATACCCATGTACACCGAAGCCGCCTCGTAATACTTCTTCAGTCCTTCTTCGGTCATCTTCAAGACGTATTCGAGTTTCACAGTAGCCACTCCTTCAGTTCTTCCCACGCATCTTGTGCGTTCATGATCGCGACGTACGCCTTGTTATCACCACCTGGTTGTCGGAGAAAGTGCCCGGCGACGCTCATGTTCATCTCGAGCCGCAGCGCCGCGTCGGTGATCGCCTGCGTCTGCGCGCGTTGCATCTCTTCACGTTCCGCATTGATCCGCTCCGCTTCTTCGGGAGTGATCTCCCAATCTCGTTCCCGATCGGGAAGATTCTGGTCAGTCATGGGGAGATTTCTAACCTTTCTTCCCGATCGGGAACATTCCGCCGCTGTCGATCGGTTCTAACTGCTCTTCTCTACGTACCCGGCGCCACTCCACGTTGGCTACTTTCATGTATGCGCCGTCGTCTTTTCCGTTCAACCAGGCCATGAGGAACTTAGGATCGAGCATCTTATCACGCGCGTACGTGAATTGCAAGCCCTCATGCGCCACCCGCGCCATCATAGGATCCGACTCAAGAATCGTGCCAATGTCGGAGTTGTTCTCCAGGATGCTCCGCCATCGCAAATCTTCGTACCGACGTGCAGCCTCCTTGATGGTCGTGATCACCGGTACGTTATCGTGGAGCATTTCGACGGCCAGCTCGATAACTGCGCCAGCGGAACTTTCGAACCGCTTGCACAGCTCGTCGAGCTTCTTTTGCGAGCCCGGACTCAGCCGGACACGTGCCATCACATCCTCGCCCCGGTAGTTCCCCTGAACAGCAGGGGCCGCCGGAGCACCCTTCCAGCTCCACTTGCCGAAGTAGTAGAGCAGAAAGCGACGCTGCATTTCCCGTCCGGGCAAAAGCACGCCGCTCTCGTACCGTGCGATCGTCGGTTGCTCAACACCCAGGTGCGCCGCCGCCTCCTCCTGAGTGATGCCGATCGCCTCGCGGATCGCGCGGAGCTTCTTGCCGACCCTCTTCGCCTTGGGCGAATAGGCGGTCATCCGACGCGGTTTCCACTTTTCAGCCAAGGAGTTTCCCGTCCACGATAGCGGTCCAAGTGAGCTTCCAGGCTAGGGCCGCCACACCGGTCAGTATCAAAGCACCGCCGAAGAACAACGACCCAAACAATACCCGACCCCAGAAGTTCATATCCATGTTACACCAGCAGCTTGTCGATCTGAATCTCGATCTTCATGATCTCGCGCTCGATTTGCGTCTCGCGGTTCTCATGTGCAACGATCGTGCCAGGCAACGCTTCCGCGATCATGGCCTCGAACGTATCGTTCTGAGCTTGCTTCAGCTCGCGCCGCTTGTCCAACCAGCTATGCACGTGCGTCTGCAACACATCGTCCGGAGTAGCGGACGGATGACCTGCTAACCAATTCCACACGCTCACGATACCTTCTCCTTGAGAGATACCACAGCCGGCATGTTAGCCGATCGCGGCAGGTTACTCCACGCAATGCGTGGCTTGACTACGATGTTCCACAGCTTGCCGTTCTTCGTCTTCCGGAACTTGGCGCCGTGGATGTTAGTGAGCCGGCGACCGAGCGACACGGTCGAAAGCTGTTTGTGACCTGACGCCGACGCCCACTCCTGAAACGCCGCATACAGATCGCCGAAAGGAGTCTCCACGCCGTCGTCGGTGTAGACCGCGCTGTCCGCCCAGGCGAGCACCGGGTCGGCTTCGTTGCGCCACTCCGACAGTGCTTCGTGGTGCTCCTGCGGGATCGCATAGCCATTCTGTGCGAGCACCGCGACCGCACCCGCGATCGCCCAGTTGAGCACGCCCGCGCGCTCGCTCTCGAGGATCGGCTTCTTGATGTCGTTGCTCGTGGCGGCCCCGGCGACCTCGCCGACCTTCGGGAAGGTGCGCTTGAACGCGACGACGAGGAAGCGCCGCCAGTAGCCCTCGCTGTAGTCGCCGGTCGCCGGGAGCGCGTTGCACGCAAAGATGTGCGCCGCAATCGGACGGAACTCGAACGGCTTACCGCGCGGGTGGCGACCCTGAGTCGTCTCGCCGGCCACGATCTGCTTGAAGACGGAGCTAGTCATGATCTCTCGAGCCGGCAGCTCGCCCACCACATTGAACTTCTTGTCGTGCAACTGCGCCGCGTAGTATTCCTTCTCCCACATCTGCGGCGGTGTCGACGTGCGATCTTCGGGCATGAACAGGATCTCTGCGATCAACTCGAGGATCGTGGACTTGCCGTTGTTGCCGCCACCCGTTGTGATCATGCAGCGCTGATAGATCGGCGCCAGCCCGAACAACGCCGCCCCGATGAACTCTTGCAAGAGTCGTGCCTTGCGGCGCGGGGTTTCGGCGTCCTCCTCCACCCCCTCCACCAACTCCCGCATGGCCTCGTGGAGCGTCTTGTCCCACGTCGGCGACTTCGCGCTCACGTCGAAGGTCAGCGGCACGAACGAACGCGCCCGATGATCCGGGTCGTGTTTCAGTAGCGTCGCACCGATCGCCGTGATCGTCACGAAACCGTTCTTCACCGCCAAGCCACGCACTGCGCCATCGAAGAACTGATCGTCGCGCAGCCGCTCCATGTGCATCAAGTAGTCGGCGATCTTGTCGCGGAACAGCGGCTCGATGTCGATACAGAGGATCTGCCCGCCGCCGCCCTGGCGCGGTGACAGGATCTTCATCCACTCGAACTTGCCGTCGTAGCTCTGGATCCTGGCCTTCAACGCTTCGGCGGACAACACTTTCCAGACCCCAGATTTGGGGTCGTACCGATATACGGATTCCTTGACGATACGATAGCGGCCATCCTCCAGGGCTAGGAACGCGTTCGCTACGTCGCTGACTGCGGGAGACGAGATTTGCATTCACACAGTATACCACAGCGGTGTCTCCTGATCAATCACCAAAACGAACTGCTCACTCACAACCGATCATCTCGTTTTGGGGGTCCGAATGGGGGATTACTGATCATCTACTAGTATGGTGAGAGATAGTGATTGGTTTTTCTTTGTTTCTAGCGATGGGATCGCTTGACGCAAAGTATACAGCTCAACCTACCCCTCAAACCACTCACCACCTATCACCCTACGGAGGAGTCAGTAGCAAGAACCATACCAAGTCCCAGCTCTCCGGGCGCACAGTGATCAACACGAGGAACGCAATCGAGAGAATCACCGTCCACGCGATACCGAGCAACAAGATCTCTGCGAGGCACTTCATAGCCAATCACTCCAGTCTTCGCCATCCTCGCGGGACGGCAGTTCGTTGTCTTCATCCCACCCCGGCACATCGAAGTCTAGTCCAGGGATCGGTCCATCTCGATTGAGAGGTTCCGGCTCTTTTCGTTCTTCTCGATCTTCTTCCACGTCCAGTACCTCATGCGCGTCCATCGCTTCTCCTCCTCGCGAGTGTCGGCGCTCATGAAGCGCTGAATCGCCTGATTGTGGGCCTTGCGGTAGATCGCCTGAATCTTGTCACCCTTGCTCATCACAGACTCCCGAGTTTGAGTGTCCCTTTGTGCGCGGTTGTTTCGGCGGCTAACTCCTTCTCCGCCGCTTCGCGACCCTGAAGGAAGTACGCGGTCGAGCGCTTGGCGCGGCGCCCACACGCGCACACAGCCACCCACATCTGTCCCTGTCGCGTGGACTCGGCGCGGCTCTCGATACTCCATTTGCCAAATGTTTGTCCGGACAGGTCGATAGCCTTCACGCGACGATGATTCCTTTCTTGACTTCGTGGGGGCGGGCGCGTCGAGGTCGAAGTCGCGTTCCTCTGCCATGCGCTGACAAGCCAGGTCGCGTTCGGACCGCAGTCGAGCGTTTTCGTCTTCAAGCTCCTTCACGTACGCGTGAAGCTGCGAAACCAGGTCGGAGTTGTAATCCAATCCCCGCTCGCACATCGCTGCAATTGCGCCTTCAATTTCTGCATCACTTGGCCGATTCATGGCAGCTCCCCGCCCGCCTCGGGGTGGGATAGCTGCGAGCGGAGTTGGTCGCGCTCGGTGAATGCGCAATCGCTTTCGTGCTCGCCGCCCTCTGCATACTCGGCGCAACAAATCAGACCGCGCGCTTCGGCCAACTGCGCCTCGAGTTCGGCGATGCGGTCCTCTAGCCGCGAGATGCCAGCGCCAATGCTCTCAGTGTCGACGCCGAGGCGGGTCGCTATTGCGTACAGCGCATCTTCGTTGTCGCGATAGCTGCGGCAAATCTCCACGATGGTGTCGGCTCGAACGTTGCCCAGCAACCGCACGTCCGGCTCCCAGGTCGATGCGTATGCTTCCAGCTCGTCAACCATGGACGCGGGCCGCTCCGCCTCGCCGGTGCCGGCCGGATGCAAGTCACACGGCCCTAGCGGTCCGCTATGGCACTCGGGTGTCTCGGCCCTCGTCGCGGAGTCGCGCTCGATGAGAAGCGCATAGTGCTCACCGTGCAGGACGTTTTTGCGGACCCACTCGGCTACCTCCGCCCGACCCTCTTGCTTGCCGCGAGCGAAAGCCTCCTCGGCTTCTTGCCTCAGTTCGTTGATGTACTTGCTCCGCTCGCATGCAGTACAAGGCGGCACGTGTCCGTGTGGGCAGCTCATCTCGCACCGTCCTTCCTGCTTGGCTCCGGGTGCTTGCCGGCGTCCATGCGCCGACCCAACCACATCGCCGCCACGAAGGCCACGATGATCCACACGAAGATGCCGATGGCCGCCGGCTGTTCGCGCAGATACCACAACACTTGAATGAGGAAGATAGCGCCGCTACCGAGTAAATACCACATAGCGATCCTATCGAGCCACGTCTTCATCGAGAACTCCGATTTGAGGTGAGAGTACCGGCTCCAGACGCCGATAGCACCAATCACCAGTCTGAGGGTTCGCGTGACTGGTGCCGTCCTGGAAGAGGATCGACCTTCGGTGAAAGCCGCATCGGGGGCACTTCCAGGACAGCATCACGGTCATGATCTTATTCCTCTCGGAAGGCGCCTTCGACCTTGACGACGACCATCTTACGATTCTCGTCGCTGTACGGACCTCGTCCGCTATAGAGTACCACGTAGTGGGTCGTACCCTCTATGGTGCTGCCCATGGTCATGCAGATCGGGTTACCGGGATAGTCCGCGAACCTGAACGGGGTACCGATCGGTAGCGCCGGCCAGTATAGCGGAGCGATCTTCGGGGGAAGTGGCTTCTCTTCGACGCGCATGTTAGTACCCCATTTCTTTCGCGACGTGAGCACCAGCGCGCAACGCGTAGGCGACCTCTTCCCACGTGCGCTCCGGTTTGTTGTTCCAAGGCGCGAACCCTACGCCGTAATCGAACGACGTGGCTTTCGGGTTGAACTCCGGCTTGCTCTCATTCTCGTTGATCAACCAGGTCATGAAGGCTTCCGCTCGCTTGTCAGTCGAGAACGCGTTGCCGGTCGAAGCCGCTGCGATTGCACCATGCGCGCAGTACGCACCGTCCGCGTCCTGGCGCGTGAACTTCGCAAGACCGTGAGCTTCGATAAGCTCGGCTGCTTTACGCAGCGTCGTGCTGATCTTCTTCATGTTACTTCCCCATCTCGCGAGCGAGGTGCGCCGCCGCCTTGACGACGTTGATCATCGTGTAACTGGGGTCAGCATCGATCGTGCGGTTGATGCCGAAGTCATTGTATTCGACGCCGACACCGAATTCCCGGCTCAAGAATTGGCCGGCTCTGGTGCTCACTTCGGTGTCGCACCAGTCCTTCGGGTGCTTCCCCTGTGCAACGGCAAGTGCCGAGAACACGCACACGCGACACGTGTCGGGGTTGGTGCCCTCATCGAACCCGCCCTGCTTCCAACCGCGAGTCTGCATGATCTTGGCTGCACGGTCCAATTGCTCACTGATCTTTCCGAGTCTCATGATCGTATCTCCTGTTACCGGGGAAGCCGGCTAGAGTGACATACCCTAGCCGGCCCCTGGTGGTTATTTTTACATCCGCGCTGTGACGATTTCGCGCAAGCGCATACGCGCCTCGTCGAAGTCCGCCATAGCGTTATCGGTCGCCTCTTCGTCACCCTCCGCTTCGGCGGAAAACAAACTCTCATGAATGGTCATCGTTCGGGGCCTCCCCGCCCCTGGCGACTCATGTACACTTACATTATCGGATCGGTCAAGTCTTGGTTGCTTCTTTTTCGAACCGGCGCAGAAACATCCCGACGCGCGAGAGATACGCCTTGTTCTGCGCACCCGGGAACGAATACGGGTCTATCATGACCTTGCGCGCGCGGTCGAAATGTCGTGACTTGATGCCAGCGTTGTGAATGGCCGCTGCATGCGTGCGCGCGGTCTTACCATCGCGCCGCGCTCGTCTCCCACCCTGGATCACGACGCTTCACCCAGGACACGCACTAGTCCGTTCGGGCGGACGCGGATCTCTTCGTGCGCCGATCGCAGAATCGCCACTAGCCCTTCCTTCTTAGCTACACGCCCGGCTAGCTGTATGGCTGAAAATCGATCGAGCGCGAACACGCTGACGATGCCAGCTACATGCAACTTCCACACCGTATCGGTGTTCATGGGTAGCGGATCTCTCCGAAAGCGGCGTATTGAACGAAGGCGTCGCAGTCAGCGGCAGACCAGGACCCCGGGTCCAATTCCCAAAAATTGAGCGTGTCCGAGTCATGGTGCGTGAGCATCATTCGCAAGCCGCGTGCGAGGTCGAGCGAGTAGCGCTTACCGTCTGCTTTGCAGATGACGTGAGGCACGACACGCCCCCCATGTGCCAGCTAAACCCACTGGCCCAGGCGCACACCGGACCATTGCCGTTGTCGGTGCTGCGGTACAGTGCGCCCCGCACGTCATCGTCAGCGATTTCGATTTCGATCTTCATATGGCCCCCCAATCTTCGCCCTCTCCGCGTGCCGCCTCGTAACCCGCCTGAAAGCCCACGAACATGCCGCGAGCGACACAAGTGTGTCGAAACACCGCGTCGATCCCAAAGGCTTTGACCATAGGCCACAAGGCGCGCACGCATCGCTCCGCCTCGTCATTGCACACGCCGATGATGGCTTGGCGCATGTGCTCGATTAGCTCGTCTGCGGTCTGAGTGTCGGCGGGTGTCATGGCAGCGCTCGCTGACCCGCACCCAACGCACCGCGCGCCGACCCACCCACGTTGAGCTTGCTGCCCTCGCGTCGACCATGCTCGTGCGCATCGCGATTACCGCGATAGTGGCTGCTTTGACGCTTGCGAAGGTTGAGGTTGTCGTCGGTCCACTTCTGCACCGCCGCTGACCGCGCTTCGATGCGCGCTAGCGCGTTGTCAACCTTGACAAGCGCCGCGCCGTTCTGCCCCGCGCGCGCTTCCTGACGCGCTTGCTCGTTGGCTGCTTTGAGCTTGTCGTTAATAGCGGACACCACACCAATGCGGAAATTGTTCGCGTAGACCCGCCCCTCCCCAGTGGTGTGGATCTTCGCCAAGCGCTCCACCTCGTTGCTTAGCCAAGCGTACAGGTAGCGCACCTTCTGGACGTCGGACGGGCGCCCGACCATCATCACATTCGGCCCGCTCGTGTAGATCTTCGCCTGATTGTGTCGCGCAATACTGGACGCCAGCGCGAGCTTCCACGATGCGAGCCGGTTGCCGGAGTAAAGAGGGTCATTGAACGCTCGAACGTCTTCCTCCGGCTCTTCTGCCGCACCCGCGAGCATTGCCGCGTCGATATTGAATCGCGCCAGCACCTCTTGCGCGCGTTGCGCCGCAAGCGCCGCCTCGTTGGGATTGTCCGACTGCGCCAGAGCGAAGAGCTTGCGCGCCTTCTCGATTGCTTCCTCTTGAGTCATCGTGCAAACCTCGTTGCAACCTCGTAGCATACGCTACCGGGTGCGTTGTAGTCAAACCACACCGCGTTATGCGCGTGGTCGTGGTCACTGTTACCGATCGACTCGTAAAAATAGGCGTGGCCTAGTTCGTGGCAGAGCACTCCCGCGATGGTAGCGCGCATGGTCTCCGGTGTCCAGCCTAATTCGTCAGGGTGCGGGAAAGGTGCGTTGATTGTACGCAATCCGACGTTCGTGCATCCCGCGTCACCTGCACACCCTCCGCCGACGTGCTCACGCATTGTCAAGCGCCACCCATCTAGCGCGATGTCATCGCCCGCCACGTCCGCAGTAGCGGACAGTATGTCGAGCGCGAATTGCTCCGCGTACGTCGATTCATTCACGATACGAAGCGGCGCCAGCGGAGCACTCCCGCAACCGACCAACAACCAACCCACCAGCGCCGCTCGTTTCATTCTTCCAGCTCCTCTTGCGCTTCGCGGTATCGCGCGATTGCCTCCACCATCTCAATGCGTAGGTCATTGTCGGACTCGCTACGCGCCTTGAAGCCGGAGCACAGGAAGCGCTCGATTAGCGCTTCGTACTCTTGCACTTGCTCACAGTAGCACGGATCGACGCGTGTCATGCCGCTCTCCTAAGACTGTAGGTTTTCGGGATTGAGTAAGCCTGACGCTAGTACGAGCTATTACCAAAATCGATCGCGTACCAGCGCCCGCGATGCGAACGCACGACATTGAACTCGTGCAAGTCGCGATGATACAGACCCACGCGCATCAACGCGCGATTGAGCGGATTCTGGACCGAATTCCATGCAATCTCGGACTGGTCACCCAAGCAACCCCCGTCCAGGTGCTTCATGAGCAACCCGAGATAGAGGTATTTTTTCCAGCGAACCACGACCACTCCGCCACAACGGACCGCGACACCTTGCGAGTGAGCGAAATTTTGCATCGCCACTTCGTTGGTTGCGCGCGTCCACTCATAGCGATCGACCGTCAGACCAGGACGCCCTGGACGTTCCTTCACGCACGCGGCGCGAAGAATCTTGATCCCCTGGCGCTTGTTGAGCCGGAAGTAAGAGCCATACGCGCCAGCTTTCAGGCGTTCACTGCTCCGACCCCACTTCGACCCGCGCAAGGTCATGACGCGAAGACGATCGACGTTGACCCATCGCTCGCGCTCGCGCTTGGCTCGTGCCTCTTCCTCGCGGGCCAAAACCTCCGCCTCTCGGCGTTCCAGGTCAGCGAGGTTTGCCAGGTCGCCAGCTTCCGGGCGATTTTCCTCGATGCGACGGCGCACACACTTGATGCAATCGCAACCCATCACAGCACCCCCACCGCTTTGAGAAACCGATCGGTATCGAAACGCGGATTCGTCTGGCGCAACGCGTTTGCGAAGTCTACGGCCATCAAGTGATTGACCGCGAGCATGAGCTTTTTCTCCGGCTCAGTGTGCGCCGGATGACTCTTGATGTACTCACGCTGGTTTGCGAGCGTACCCGCAATCAACTCGAAGTCTCGACGTGTCATGGTTCTTTACCCCTGTGTGGTTAGCTCCCCGTTGGTATGGCCTAGGCGTTGCGCCTAAGCCACACGTACCGTGCTCTAACCCGCCTGACGCACTACGAAATAGTAACCCTCCGCGTTACGACTCCACGCGTCGTGAAGCATAGCCTCTGCCATGGGCACACACTCTAACTGTCCTAGGTGCTCGTGTCTACCCGATTCGACATACAGCAACGACGCTGCGCGGGTTATCGAAATGAGCAAAATCGACTCTTGCAACGTGCGTGCCGCGATCGCGCGGATCAGCGACGACTGTGCAAAGGTCGGGCCAACGACCATGATCGAGCGCTCGCGCACACCGCGATAGCAACCGTCAAGCACACTGACACGAGCACCCGCGCGCTTCAACTCGAGCAGCGCGCCACGATGCAAAGCTTCGTTTTCGGCGTCGCTGCGCTCCGCGCGATACACGCTGAATACCGTGAGCGGTTCGCGTACGTCGTTACGGTCAACTTGCATTATGCCACCTCCGCGCAACGCCAGCAGATACCCAACCGTTCTCAGCGTTACCCCAAGTGTCGTACGTGTGCAATTCAACGCGCATGGTTCGTTACCCCTTCCCGCATTGGTCGCGGGCACTAGGACATTATCACATCACCACCATTTCGGTTGCTTTTTTTCTTCACCTCATGTCGATTTTCAGACATCCGTTCAGTATGACATTTGTGTCATACCCAAAGCGCCACACCATGACATTCATGTCATAGCACACCCGGCCCCACCGCCCGCACATAAACATCCGCGCTTTTTGTGGTTGACTTTTTCTTCGCACCGAATTCGTCCGTGTTTCCGGCTAGTTAACCTGTCCGTTTTCGCAGACACCACTGCTGTCCGCTATAGCATCCACTCCGCTATCGCGCACACTGGCCCGATCTTCCGTTGTTCGGGATCATTGAACTAATGCACTTTCGTGTAATCGTTGGGCTTTTTGACCAGGCTAGGGAGGGTATGTGTTCCCTGGGTAAGGGATACCCATGGGGGAGGGGGTAGGGGGAGGGGGTGCCCCGTCGCCCGCGCCAATAAAATCAAGGGGTTAGGAGAGAACTTGCCAAATTTCGGGGGAAAAAAGGGATTTTGAGGGTCAAAAAAATGATCGGAACGACCGAAAATGTGGTATACTGATCGGAATCTATTCAGAAACAGCGTGCCAGGAGATCAAGATGAGCGGAATTGCTCGGAAAATGCGACGAAAGAATCGATTCAAGGCGGTCGGCCGCGGCTCCGCCGCGGTCAGTCCCCAATTTGCGCGTAGAATGCCGGAACAAGGGGAGAAATTCATCCTCGCTGGCCCCGATTGGGTAAGCCCGGCGGTGTTTGAACTCGAGGGGTACACGGGGGATGGGGCAGCAATAATTCGATTCGCCGACAAGTCCGCGGTCACCACCGATCCGGTGCCGTCGCCCGTACTCCCAGGACTTCCGGAACGGCCGGCGATCATCGAAACCGGGGTTTCGGCGTGAACGAGCTGAAGATCAACAAGAAACAGGCGTACAACAGCGATCTTCCGTTCGTTTTGCCGTCGCGGATGGACCTTTTGAGCTTCATCGCCCGCGACAGCAAGGCCGGATGTCAGAAAGAGGCGCGCGAGTACCTGGCCGCTGAGCGCGGTTGGTTCACCGAAATGACGTTCCAGGGCAAGATCACCGATCCGGACGAGTGGGGCCGCCGTGGCTGAGCAGAAGAACCGATTGATCGGGTGGCCGGCGGCCGAAGGGAACAACCGCTTGATCGCTCACAACGGGCTCGAACCGGAGGAAATGGAGCTTGCGGCCGAATTGGGCTACGAATTGGCCGACATCCGCTTCATTTTCGGGCGCCGCGGTGCTGAGCTGGCGATGCTAGGAATTCGGCAAAAAACGGTCAAATTCGACAAAGATCAGCTCCGGGCGGCGATCGAGGAGCTGAAAGCGTACGCGAAGGAAGACAGCCGGGTCGGTCAGAACGACGTCGGCCCGGTCGGGGTCGCCGACGACGTGACCACGTGGTTCCGCGGGCTCGGCACCACGATGACCGGATCGGACAAGCCGGGTATGGAGCCGCCGGCCGGCGAAGTGGTCGTTCCGGCTGCACCGCAGCCACCGCGGCGCGGTCGCCCGCCCGGGTCCAAAGATCGCGTGAAACGGGCGGCGCGCGGAAGTAAGCTGAGTGACGAGTCTGATGCTGCTATGCGGGCGGCTGTAGCGAAGCTACGGGACGATCCTGCGAAACTAGATTCCGGTTACCAGACAGGAGATGATGACGATGACGAGTGAGAAACCGACCCTGAAGGTCGAACACGACCCCGATGATGACACCATGTACGCTAAAGCGCACTACATCGTAGCGTACGATCTCAAAGACGCACAACAGCACGGTCACGTGAAAGCGTTGGCGATGGCCTATCTCAACGCCTCGAAGGTGTTCGTCGACACCGCGCGGGCACTTCTGGCTGAGAGGGTCGGCGTAGAGGTCGTCAAAGACGATGATCTCGCCGACACCGTCGAAGATCTCAAGCAGAGCAATTAGCTCTGCGGACCTTCCTGCTTGCCGCCGCCGGTCACGGCCTTACCAGCCTGATCGGCGCTCGCGGTGAGCTGATCTGCATCCCCGCCTACGACCGAGTTGGGTGTGCCGCCCGGCGCTGACTGGGACGAACCAGCCGCAGAAGGCTGACCACCCTCACCACCGCCACCACCTGCGCCCGCGAAAGCGGACTGCTGCTGACCAACAACCGGAGCCGGCTGCTGACCCGAAGCCTGCATCATGCCCAGGAGCTTCATCGCGTACTGGTTCTGGAGCATTTCGATCTGCTGAGTGACCGGATGGACCGACATGCCCATCTCGTCGACCTCGTTGTACGGCTCCTGACGGCCGGTCGTGCGGAGCCAGTAGACCAACGCGTTAGCGAAAGTCTCCGGATCGTCCTGCATGCGCGGGAAGTACGGCTTGCCGGCCATGATCTTGCGGATCGCCGCGCGTGCTGCCACCTGCTCGGGGTCGGTCGCGTCCGGCTTGTGACCCGGGATCTTCAGGCGAGCGGCGCGGATCATCGCGTTGACGTCGGCGCCCTGCGACGCCATACCACCGAACATGCCAACCGCGGCAGCCTGGATGATCTGGTTGAGACGAACGGCCTGGTTTCGGCTGAAACCGTCGTCGTTCAACAGCATGACGTTGTAGCCCGGCTCGAAGTTCAACGCCATGAGACTGAAGTATTCGAGACCGAAGTCACCTTCGATCGAGAAGAACGTCTCCGGACGGTCGAACGCTTTAGCGTACGCCAGCACGCCGTAGCCGATCTGGGCCAGCTCGCGGTTATGCTGCGCGATCACCGGACCCTGAGTCTGGTCGGACTCGGCTTCCTGGAACGCGATCACGCGGCCGACGTCGATTTCGCCCTGATTCGACTCCTGCGAGGTGACACCGATCATCGATCGCATGTCATCCTTGAGCTGGAACGGACGCTCGATATGGATCGGGTCGAGCTTCGGCGTCGGGATCGGCTTGACGTCGTCGATGTACATGGACGGGATGCGGACGATTTGGTCACCGGCAGCCGTCAGTTCATCGGTACGGAAGCGTGCTTCGGACGCCACAGCGATCTTCTGTCGCGATGCGAGTTCGGCATTCTCACGAACGGTCGTCTCGTGCTCGTTCAGCTCCTTCTGACGGTGCCAGATGTCCGCCATAATGGGCGTCGGGTAGAACTCACCCGGCGTGATGTCGCCGAAGAAGAAGTAGAACGGGAAGCGGTCGATCAGGTCCCAGGTACCTTCGCCCTCACCCGCGAAGACGCGGTTGACGAATTGGATCACTCGGCCCTTCGGATGCTCCGAGTCGGGGCGGGTGTAGCACTCCACGACGAACACGCGGTCGTCAAGCTGCTCGCTGGTAAACCGACCCATCGCGGTGTTGTACGTGTAACGGGCGCCGTGAGCCGGGTAGATGTCGGTTTCCGGGTTGATGTACTCGGCGATGTGCGGGAATCGACGACGCGCCGCGGTGACCGGGAGCGGGTAGCGGATGATGAAGCGCTCCATGTCGTCCATGGAGTCGAAGCCCGGCTGCGGGTAGACCATGCGCGGATCGAGATAACGCAGCTTCGTCTTGCCGGCGCGGCTCGCCTTGAGCATCGGAACCGGAGCGGACATTTCTGCGGACATCGGATCTGCGACTTCCGGAGATTCCGAAGGTGCGGCGGCTTGTTCCTGCTGCTGCTCGACGGACATCGGAGCGGACATCGCCGACTGCTGCTGGCAGAACGGGCACGGGGTGCCGGGTTCAACCGGCTGCTGAACTACCTGGCTCCAGCCACACTGCTCGCACGAAGCGACATGGTCACCGGCTTCGGGATCGCGGTAGAGGTGCAGTACGCCGTGGCCCATGGCCGGGATCGTACCTACAGCTCGCGCGTACTTACCCAGCAGGTCGACGCACTCCGACCAGTATTCGAGGTAACGTTCTGCGAGACGACCACCGTAAATCTCGTCTTCGGAACCGGAGCCGGGACGGACGGTGAAGAGGTTCTGGGTGCGGACGATCTTGCCCTTGTACGATCGGACGAGGGGCTTGACCTGGTTGTTTCGCGACCAGAGGCGCTTCTTTTCGGTGTTGACGATGCGGACGAGTCCGCCGGTCTTGTTGTCTCGGAGGAAGTCCTGATCGCCTTCGATGAAGTTGGTGAAGAAGCACCAGTCGGACTCGAGGCCGGCGCGGGCGTTGTAGGCTTCCTGGAGATGCTGGTACACATTCTCGGTCAGCTCTACGATCGGTCGGGGCGGATTGTACGCGGTGCCCTTGGACGGAGCAGGTGCGATTGCATCATCGAGGGCGTTATCGCGATTTGTGATCATTCCCCAGGATTATACACGATCCTGGGGATTTTGTCTAGCACGAAGCGTGCCAGCTTACGGATCGACGAGCCGCCCGCCGTCCGGGGTCTCGATCTGGGATAGCGCTTCGGCCAGGTAACTCTGACGCTGTTCGAAGTCGTTCCGATCACCGAAGTCCGGGAAACCTTCCAGATCCGGTTCCGGTTCGGCGGCTTCTTCAGCACGAGCTACGTCCGCGGCGGTCCGTGCGGCGAACTTGGCCGCTTTCTCGGCGCCCGCGGTCGAAATGGCCAGCGTCGAAACCAGAGTTAGCAGTTCGCGCTGCGTCTCGGCCTGATGTGCGATCAACAGCTCCACCAGGTTGTTATCGGGCGGGCTGATCAATTGAGCCGGCTGCGGCGGGGCCGCGGTCTCTTTGTCGAACTGATCGATCGCGTGCTCCAGCTCGAACGGCAGGATGATGGCGCGGTAGACGAGAATCGCGATTCCGGATGCTAGGAGTGCGGTGATCATTGCGGGTCGAAGATTCCTTGATTGTAGTTGGTACCAGTATCCCACGCTTTGGCCGCGTTGTCAATAGCGATCCGGGCGCGCTCGACCGGGCTCATGGCTTCGGCCTTCTCTTCTTCGGTCTCGATCGGCTCGTAGATACCCAGCGGGAAGTGGATCACGGTGAAGCACGGGAACAGGGCGGACGTTACGCGGTCATCATGCGCCGACTCGGCCGCTTCGTACTTGACGTTGCCGGCTTCGGTCGTCTTCTGGATGAACGAGCGCATCTCGAATACGGTCTCGCGATCGCGGAGGATGAACTGGTGGTTGCGCATCATCTGCACGCAGCTCGCGATGAACATCGGCTTGGTCTTGATGTTCGTATCGACGCCGAGCCGCGGGTCGTTTTCGGAGCCCTTGTGCGCTGGGTCGCGCTTGTTGCGGAAGATCGCTGGGTAGCCTAGACTCTTGAGCGCCTGGATATGCGCCTGGCCGAGACCTCCGGTGATTTCGACGACCGCTTTAGCGGTGTTGTAGAAGATGCCCAGTCGCTTGACCTTTATGCCCAAGACGTGCGGGTTCACCCAGCCGTAGAACTGAGCGACCTGTTCCAGACATAGCTCGTGACGATCGTCCATGTAGACGCGGAAAACCTGGCAGCAGGACGCGTCGTGCGTTTCCTGCGACAGACCCGCGGCGATGTCGACGCCCATGATGTACTGCTGGTCAGCTTCGGGCATCTTCCAGATTCGGTAACCGGTCCACGTGTCGGGATCGTTGCCTGCGGACGTCTCGGCCCACACCAGGTGATCGGCGGTGCTCAGGGCGGCATCGTCGATGACCTCGCCCGGGTGCGGATCGAACTCGGACTGGAGAACCGGAACTTCGTCGCCGTGGTCGTCCTTGATGAACGGGTGCAGAACCAGTTCGCCATACTTCGGATCGAAGTTGTGGCTTTCCTGGATCTCGAGCAGTTCGTCCTCGAAGACGGCGTTCTTGACGTCTGGAACTTCTTCGCCCAGGTAGCGCGCCTTGAACTTCGACTTCGACATGCGCAGGCGGGCCTGTTCGATCTGCTCTGCGGTTTTGAAGCCGGCTTCGGCCTGAGTGATCTTGATCATCTCCACCATGGGTACGACTTCGCCCGTGTGGAGGGTGATTCGATTCCGCTCCGGCGGAGTCGACTTCAGGTAGCCCTGAAGACGCTTGATCTCCCACGCGTTGCGGCCGAAGAGCGGCGTGCCGGTAACGAAGATGCGGCCGATGAGGTCGGAGCGCTCGACGCGGATTTCGGCTTCGTCGTAAAAGTCTTCCGGGATGTGCTCGTCGATATGGACCGCGGCGTACGTGGCGCCCTGGAAGCCTTCCCAGCCGCCTTCTGCGGAGAAGTGGCGGAAGAAGACCGGCTCCTTGCACATCGGACCGCGGGGATCATTCGCGCACTGCGGGCACTTCACCCAGATCGTACGGGTCTTCTTGTCGTACTTGTGCAGCCACTTGCCGCCTTCGGGGAACATCGGCGACAGGAAGTTGTTGGTCTCGCCGTTGATCAGCTTCGCTTCGAAGACCGCGATGCCGTAGGTCGAATGTTCGAGTGACGCAAGCGCCATGTTCGGCGTGGTGATCTCGTCATACTTGTGGAACGGATCCTGGTGCGTCAAAATCCGGTAGTCTTCCGCAAAGCCCATCTGGGTCTTGCCGACCGCGTTGGCGCACTTGGCGTAGAGTCGTCGGGCTTTCGATCGGTGGTACCGCTCCGCGGCGAAGTGGGCCGGCGTGTACTGGATCATCGGATCGCGCTTCACTTCGACATCGAACTTGTCGACCATCGCGCGGAATTGCGGTGCCCACTCCTTGACCCAATGCGGCAGGTACTTCGGTCCCAGAGCACGAACAGCGTCGGCCACCGCATTGAAATAACGGTGCGCGTACGAGAGCTTCAGATCGCGCTTGATCGGGACCTTTGCCAGATCGATCAGTTCTTGGGCGCGGGCTAGAAGTTCGACGTTATTGCTCATCCATGTACAGTATAGCAGACTGGCACGATCATTGCAAGAGCGAACTTCAGTATTTGGGTGAGAGGTGGTGATCGGTTAGGGTGGTAGTTTGGTGAGTATACTTTGCGTAAGACGGTCCCCGCACCGAATTAAACTAAATAATCAATCATCATCTCTCACCCTATGATTATAGATGATCACTCCCCCTATTAGGTCCCGTCGCAGGGTGATCGATGGGGTGTGTCGAAGATCGACCGCGGTGGAGGATCATCTATCACCTGCGGGAGGAAGAGGAACTGGCACACAAATTGCCTTGACGATTGGCATGGTTTGTGCTACACTACTTCGAATAGGAGAGACTTCGTAACATGGATATCGCAGAACTCATCGCAGCCGGCCACAATGCTGGCGAATACGCAGATCAGGTCGCCGTCCCCGCCGGCATGGAAGCCGCAGTCCAGGACTATATCGATCGTGCTGATCCTCTCGGTGCTGGTGTAACGCCCGAAGAGCGTCAGGCCATGCTGGAACGTAATTTCCCGGATCTCGTCAAGGCTCCGGAAGTTCCGGCACCTGCACCCGTTTCGACTCCCGCTCCCGCCCCGGTAGCCGTAGTGCCCGTCGTGGCGCCCCTCCCGGTTGCCCCTCCGGCCCCGGCTGTCCCGGCCGGTCCGTCGCCGGAGCAGATCGCCCTCCTGGAGCTGGTCAAGTCGCTCAAGGAAGACATCGCCGCTGCGCGCAAGCCGCCGGAGAAGACCTACGAGCAAATGGATCCGGTGGAACGTCTCGAGTACGACGTTGCCCAGAAGGTCCGCAAGGAAAACGAAGCCACCCTGGCGTCGGTGCAGGCAGAGATCAAGGCTCTGCGCGAGCACAACGAGCGTCTGGCGCGTGAAGCGGAAGAGTCCGCGATGGCGCACCAGTTCCAGAATCAGGTCGTGCAGCACGTTTCGACCTCGGCGCTCCGCCCGGAATTGATCGATCCCGAATTCGTGACTCCGACTCTTCGTGACACACTCACGGAGTTGGGTCTCACCACAGCCGCGGGCTACCGCGAGGATGCACAGAAGGCCACGTCTCGACTGGCTGGCTTCCTCAATGAGTACGTGACCGCGATCCAGAAGACACAGGCAAAGCGTGTCAACCCCCAAGTCCAGCGCACCGCCGCTCTCCCGGTGCCGGTCCCGACTGGTCAGCCCGCTGTGGGGCTACCGCGTCGGGTCGCCTCGAATGCTGACGTCGTGAAGTATTATGGTGGAGATCGTTTCAAGGCCAGCATGGACGGCTACCGCAAGGTACCGGCGTCGGCCAGCTAATCGAAAGGTAAGGGTCGGCTCGGGGGATGGTCCTCCGCTCTCCGATCCGGCTCTAAGAAAAGGTAAAAGAAGTGACTGTCGGACTCAACATTTCCAACTCGGCGTTGACGATGATCGACTACGAGCGCACCATCGTCGAGTGTGTCTCGATGGCCGCTCAGTCGTACAACATCCCCGCTACGAAGGACTGGGAAGGTACTCGCGTCGAATGGCGCGTGAACACCAAGCCGGTCAGCTCGATGGCGTTCGGTGTTGAAGGTGGCGCCTTCCCGCTGGCGAACACGTTCGAAAACGTGCCCGGCTACATCGGTCGTAAGCACCTGTACGCCAGCATCCAGATGACCAACTCGGCGCCGAAGGCGGCCCGTGGTGGCGCGAACAGCTTCCGCGGTGCGGCCGACATGCTCGTGAAGGGCATGACCGATTCCGTGATCAAGCTGAAGAACGTCATGTTCTTCCTGGACGGCACCGGCATCCTGGCTACCCTCACGGGTACCGTGACCGCGGGTACGACCTCGATCACCCTGGTCGGTATCAACACGAACCGTCCGGACGACACCAACCCGATCGCGGGCATCTGGCCCGGCGCGTCGTACGACGTGCTCGACGAAACTGCTTCGTACGCGAAGCTGGGTACGGTAACTGTCGCAGCCGTTGTTCCGCTCACGACCCCGGGTAACACCGTGACCGTGACCCTCGAAGCCCCGGGTCTCCCGGCTGGCTGCGCGGTGGGCGACGTGATCTGCTGGCAGAACTCGTACACCCTGGCCTACGAAGGCCTGTCGAACCTGATCGACAACGACACCTCGGTGCCGTTCCAGGGTATCAACTTCGCGACCAACCCGGCGGCTGTGGCCCAGTCCTCGGTCGTTCTCGCGAACAACAACACGCCTCGTGCGCAGACGCCGACCCTGTTCCGTCAGCTCCAGCAGCTCATCCGTGAGCGTGGTAAGCCGGCGAACGGTCTGAAGTTCCTGACCCACCCGGTTCAGGCGACTAACTTCGCGGCGCTGTACGAAGCAGCGAACTACCGTTACACGAACAGCGACAGCGCATTCGGTAACGATACTCTGACCCTGGTGACGCCGTTCGGTTCGATCACCCTGGAGCTGGACCCGGACTGCCAGCCGTCGAACATCTTCGCGTTCGACCCGTCGGAGATCAAGTTCTACAGCCAGGCGCCTCTGGCATGGCTGAGCCCGGTAATGGGTCAGGGCGGTCAGTTCGCCCAGAACCAGAACGCGGCCATCCTGACGGCCCGCATGATGGAGATCGGCCAGTACGCGATCTTCGACCGCCGCAAGAGCGGTAAGATCATGGACCTGTCGGGCGGCATCGGCGGCATGAACTAAGAGCTTCG
>FRDC01004289.1_pt1 | contig 22982 bp, 20 predicted proteins | sample 1106171 | NCBI WGS metagenome assembly FRDC01 (sample SAMEA3930566, study PRJEB13176) | freshwater metagenome | biome: Drinking water system; feature: drinking water; material: water | place: Singapore | collected 2014-12-20 | reverse complement strand
CAGAATCAAAAAATTAATTATCAAAATTTTAATCCTTTGCTACTTATATTCTGCCATTTTATTTTGGTTTAAATCTATTGGTTAAATACTTATTTTATCAATTAGTTTAGATAAATTTCAGGCAGCAAGGGTTATTAGCATTTATTGTAAAGGTGGACTTATGCAGCCAATTCTTGAAATTTGTGAGCTAGAATTTAGCTATCCTAAGCGGATTTTATTTAGTGATTTTAGTACCAAGGTTTATCTAGGAGATAAGATCGCAATTATTGGTGATAATGGCTCTGGCAAATCAAGCCTATTAAAGCTGATTTTTGCTAATTCGAGTATGCGATTACCAGAAATAATCCTAGCAGACGGAATCAAAATTACTTATGTTCCTCAATTGATAACAGATTATGCTTCTTTAAGTGGCGGACAACGCTTTAATCAGGCATTGTCTATTGGATTAGCCAGTTATCCAGACATTCTTCTTTTGGATGAGCCGACAAATCATCTAGATAATCATAACCGAAAATCATTGCTAGCATTATATAAACATTCTTCATACACCATAATAACTGCTACTCATGATATTGAACTCCTTGAAAATTATATCGATGTTATCTGGCATATTATCGATGGTAAGATAATTATCTTTCGTGGTAACTATCAGGATTACCTAAGAGAAATCCGGCAGAGAAAAACGCTCCTTGAGGAAAAAATCGCTACCCTTAGCAAAGCTAAAAAAGAGCAGCATGAGCGGCTTATGCAGGAGCAAAATCGGGCAAAAACCAGCCGTAGGCAGGGAGAAAAGAGTATTAGTAACCGTAAATGGCCAACTATTACTTCCGGATCTAAAGCAAGGCGTGCAGAAACGACTGCTGGGAAAAATAGTGCTATCCTACGTAAGGAGAAAGATGAGATCAGTCGAGAGCTAGGGGAACTCTACTTACCTGAGGAAGTAAACTATAAATTTGCTATAAATACTAAGAATTCAGGAAAAATAGTATTGTCTATTTTAAATGGTAGCTGTCGTTATAAAGAGCTGCATGGCTTTCAATTAGATAATATTCATCTGTCCTTATCTGGTAGCGACAGGTTGGCATTATCTGGAGCTAATGGTAGTGGTAAATCCACCTTACTTAAAGCAATTTTGGGTGATCCTACGGTTGAACGGGTGAGTGGTGAGTGGCTAGTTCCATCATTGACAAATATCGCTTATCTAGACCAACATTACGCAAATATACCAACAAATAAGACTATCCTTGAGGTGATTAGCGAGAATGCTCCAGATTTTGATTATTCTGCAATTCGTGATTTTCTAAATCAGTTTCTATTTCGTAAAAATGAGGAAGTAGAGAAATTAGGTAGTCAGTTATCAGGTGGTGAGCGGGTTCGCTTAAGTTTGGCATTAATTGCATTACAGAATCCCCGCTTATTGATACTCGATGAAGTAACTAATAATGTTGACTTACGTACCCGTGAACATATAGTTAGTGTGTTAAATAATTACTCTGGAGCTTTATTAGTGATTAGTCATGATAGTTATTTTTTGTCTGCAATTGGTATTAATCAGTCAATTAAACTCCAAAGACAAACAATTAATAATTCTGGACTAGACTAAATTATTGCTAATTACTATTTTGTCATCAATATCATATGAGCCTACTTTTAGAAATTTGCGTGGGATAAATAAATGATAAAGCTTTCTCTGATAGAGTTTCTTTTGACTTAGCGCCAAAAATATTCTATAGATAAATTTTAATGGGTGTGGGAATATGAAATTTAATATTGTATTTTGTATTTAATCTGAAACATTTTGCATTTTTGTAGTTTAAATGCAATTATTATTTAAGATTGAATAAAGTGAGTATTAATTATTGTTAGCCAGAAAGTAGCTGATTGTGGTAAAATTTAGCTGTTTTTTAATATTTTATGAGGTCTCTATGGAACAGCAACAAAGACCAAAGTACTTGGATTTGCCAAGACTCGGCTCCAAGATGTCGATTACTGCTAAAGTTTCAATTCTCCACCGCGCATCAGGTGTTCTGATGTTTCTTGCAATTCCTTTTGTTCTGTATCTTTTCCAAAAATCTTTAACCAGTACTGAATTTTATTCAGCATCGTATCATGTGGCAACATGCGCGTTTATGAAAGTCATTTATATTGTCCTAGTGTGGGCAATCATGCACCATATGTGCGCAGGAGTAAGATTCTTATTCTTGGATATACATAAAGGTATTGAGCGGGCAACAGCACAGAAAACTGCACGCTGGGTTATGGTAGTTAGTTTACTTCTGACAGTATTTCTTGGGGTATTAATATGGTAAAACAACGCCGTGTGTTGAGTGCCGGATATGGGATAAATAGCTGGCTACAACAGCGAATTACTGCGGTAATCATGCTTGTAGGGATAATTGCAGTATTTGCCTTTCTTCTTCTAGCAAATGAGGTCATTGATTCTAACTTTATTAGTTGGCAACAGTTCTTTAGCTTTATTTTTGTGAAAGTCTTTGCCCAGATAGTTATTCTGGCGGTCATTCTACATGCCTGGGTCGGAATACGTGATTTATGGATGGACTATGTGAAATCTTATGGGCAGCGCCTAGTTTTACATACGCTAACAATTTTATGGTTATTGGGTAGCCTTATCTACTCAGTAAAAATCTTGTGGGCATAGAAAAGGATAAGTTTGATGAGTGTTCCTGTATTAAAATTTGATGCCGTAGTAGTAGGTGGTGGCGGTGCGGGCTTACGTGCTGCATTGCAATTATCTGAAGCTGGGGTAAAAACGGTAGTATTATCAAAAGTATTTCCAACTCGTTCGCACACAGCTGCAGCGCAAGGTGGGATTTCAGCTTCTTTTGGTAATTCTGAAGAAGATAACTGGCATTGGCATATGTATGATACGGTAAAAGGTGCTGACTGGCTTGGTGATCAAGATGCAATTGAATTTATGTGTAAGCAAGCAACCGATGCTGTTGCTGAACTTGAGCATTATGGTATGCCATTTGACCGTTTGGAAAATGGTAAGATTTACCAACGTCCATTTGGTGGGCATATGGCTGAGTTTGGTAAGAAACCAGTTCGTCGTGCTTGTGCTGTTGCTGACCGTACTGGACACGCGATGTTACATGCTTTGTATCAACGTAATGTCAAGCTGCAAACTCATTTCTTTGTAGAATGGATGGCATTAGACCTTATCCGTGATAAAGATGGTGATGTAGTTGGCGTTACTGCATTAGAAATGGAAACTGGACAGGTTTATATTATTCATGCTAAGGCAGTTTTATTTGCTACCGGCGGTGCAGGGCGCATTTATCAAGCATCAACTAATGCATTTATCAATACTGGCGATGGTGTTGGAATGGCTTTGCGTGCCGGTTTACCAGTTGAAGATATCGAATTTTGGCAATTCCATCCAACCGGGTTAGCTGGTGCTGGTGTATTAATTACTGAAGGTGTACGTGGTGAAGGTGGTTATCTTTTAAATGATAAAGGTGAGCGCTTTATGGAGCGTTATGCGCCTACAGCTAAAGATTTAGCCTCGCGGGATGTTGTTTCACGCGCAATGCAGGTTGAAATTAACGAAGGTCGCGGTTGCGGTAAAAATAAAGATCATGTGTTATTGAAACTTGATCATTTGGGTGCTGAGGTTATTGATCAGCGTTTGCCAGGTATTCGAGAGATTTCTATTCAATTCCTTGGTATCGATCCAGTTAAACAGCCGATTCCTGTTGTGCCAACTTGCCATTATATGATGGGTGGGATTCCTACCAATTATAAAGGTGAAGTGATGGACGGTGTTGATGAGAAAATTGTAAAAGGTTTTTATGCCGCTGGGGAATGTGCTTGTGCATCAGTTCATGGGGCTAACCGTCTAGGAACTAATTCTTTACTTGATTTAGTGGTGTTTGGTAAATCTGCGGGTAATAGTGTAATTGAATTTGTAAAAACTTTGGATGAGCCAAAACCATTACCCGAAAATGCAGCAGAGTTCACATTAGCAAGATTGGCAAAACTAGAAGCAAACACTGGTGATAAATTAGCTGATGTGCGTCATGATATGCAAGTATGTATGCAGCAACATGCATCAGTATTCAGAACTCAGAAAGTTCTTGATGAGGGTGTTGAGAAAATCCTTGAGATTTATAAGCGTGCTCAAAATGTTGGAGTAGATGATAAATCAAAAGTCTTTAATACTGCACGAGTAGAAGCTCTTGAATTTTTGAATACAATTGAAGTTGCTGTTGCTACAATGGTTGCTGCGCGTGAACGTACTGAATCTCGCGGAGCACATGCACGTGAGGATTATCCAGATCGGAATGATGAGAAATGGATGAAACATACGCTGTATTACAGTAATGGTAACCGTCTTGAATATAAAGAAGTTCATACCAAGCCATTGACTGTAGATTATATTCCGCCTGCAAAACGGGTATACTAGGAGAATATGATGTCTAAAAAAATGAAATTTTCAATTTATCGTTATAATCCTGAAGTTGATAAGAAACCTTACTATAAAGATTATGAGGTTGAATTAGGCGATCAGGATAAAAAATTATTAAATGCGTTAGTAAAGATTAAAGAACAACTTGATGATTCAGTTTCTTTCCGTCGCTCATGTCGTGAGGGTGTATGTGGCTCTGATGCGATGAATATCAATGGGCGTAATGGTTTGGCATGTTTAACTGATTTGGCTGGTTTGAAAGAGCCGGTTGTATTAAATCCAATTCCGGGTTTGCCAGTAGTTCGTGACCTAATTGTTGATATGACCCAGTTTTTTCACCAGTATAATTCAATTAAACCATATGTAATTGATGAGCGTCCAATGCCTGAGAAGGAAAGATTACAATCTCCCGAAGATCGGAAGGAGTTGGATGGGGTTATCGAGTGTATTTTATGCGCCTGTTGTTCAACTTCATGTCCATCATTTTGGTGGAATCCTGATAAGTTTCTTGGTCCAGCCGCATTATTACATGCTTATCGCTTTTTGGCAGATAGTCGTGATCAGGCAACGAATGAGCGCTTAAATGATTTAAATGATCCATATCGTCTATTCCGTTGCCACACTATTATGAATTGTGTCGATGTATGTCCTAAACATTTGAATCCGACGAAAGCTATTGGTAAAATAAAGGAAATGATGGTTGCACGCATTGCATAATTTGAATAAACGAATAAACGTGTTTTTAGAGTTGTGTTTTTTAGGCTATTGTGAAAGTCATGGATTATATATCTATTGAGAAAATGAAATGGCGTTCGCGTCGGTCAATTCTGGAACTTGATCTTTTTTTTGCGCGCTTTATCAATGAAGGCAAGTTTGCCCGAATGGATGAAGTGCAACTTGGTTACTATCAACAATTACTTGAATTTGAGGATGGTGATCTGTTACAGCTTTTTCAGGGGAAAGTCAGGTTGACTGATCCTCTTTTCCAGAAGTTAATTGATGAAATAGCTCAGGTTGATTTTTATAAGGAAAGTACTATGACAGACGTTAATGAAAATAAAGTTGAAGTTCAAAATCAGCGTGTAGTTAAAGTTGACTTTGGCAATGGGCAAACAGCTGAATATCCAATCTATAAGGCAACTATAGGTCAGGATGTGGTTGATTTTCGTGCTTTTGGTAAATCAGGATTTTGGAGTTATGATCCAGCATTTTTGGCTACCGCAGCTTGTGAATCAAAGATTACTTATATTGATGGTGATAAAGGACAATTATTCTATCGTGGTTATCCGATTGAGCAACTGGCTGAGCATTCAACACATCTTGAGGGTGCTTATACACTATTAAACGGTGAATTACCAACAAAAGCACAGAAAGAAGAGTTTGAAACATCCGTTCGTTATCATACAATGGTACATGATCAGTTTTTAAGTTTCTTCAAGGGTTTCCGTCGTGACTCACATCCGATGGCAATGCTAGCCGGTGCAGTTAGTGCCATGGCCGCTTTTTATCCAGAAGCATTTGATTTCAAAAATGCTGATCACCGTAAGATAGCTATTGTTCGTCTGATTGCAAAAATGCCAACAATTGTAGCAATGTGTTATCGTTATGGTCAAGGCTTACCATTTATGTACCCACGTAATGATCTTGACTATTCGTCAAATTTCCTATACATGATGTTTGCTACTCCATGTGAACCATATGTTCCAAATCCGGTAATTGCCAAAGCATTTGACCGTATCTTGTTACTACACGCTGATCATGAACAAAATGCCTCGACATCAACTGTTCGTTTGGCTGGTAGCTCTGGCACGCATCCATTTGCAGCAATTGCTGCTGGGGTATCTTGTTTGTGGGGACCAGCGCACGGTGGTGCCAATGAAGCTGTATTAAAAATGCTTAATGAAATTGGTGATGAATCACGCGTTGAAGCATTTATGCAAGGCGTTAAAGATAAAAAATATCGTTTGATGGGCTTTGGACACCGTGTTTATAAAAATATGGATCCACGTGCAAGCATTATGCGTAAAACCTGTTATGAAGTATTGGATGTTTTAGGTAAACATGATGATCCTCTATTCAAGTTAGCAATGAAACTTGAAAAAATTGCTCTAGAAGATTCATATTTCATTGAGAAAAAACTATATCCAAATGTAGATTTCTATTCAGGTATTATTCAGCGTGCTATAGGCATTCCAACTGAAATGTTTACTGCTATTTTTGCTTTAGCACGGACAGTAGGCTGGTTAGCTCAGTGGCAAGAAATGATTGAAGATCCTGATCTTAAAATTGGTCGTCCACGTCAGTTATACACTGGTTATAGTTCTCGTAACTACGTAGCAGTGGCAGAGCGGAAGTAATTATTAATTGAACAGGCAGAAAGTATATTTCTGCCTGTTGCTTTTCTAAAATCGGACAAATGAGAAAAAACCTAGCCCCGACTGTTTTATCTGTGTCTTTCGTTCTTGCTGCATGTAATGGTGGTGGTGGCGCTAGTAATTCAGTTTCACCGTATCCATACCAGACTGCTGGGACTTATAATGGAGTTCCTTATTCCCAACTTGGTAATCCACCGGGCTTTACTGATTATCCGGAGGCATATTTTCCAACATTTGTATCAACAACATCTATGGGCAGTACTAAAATTGCCTATGGGCGAAACAATGAATCAGATATTGCAAATCTTACTGCATATTTAAGGATGGGGAAATATATTTGTTCGGCAACCCCAGTTTATTATAACCCAATCCAAAATACAACTTTTTTTGTAGGCGCTGCACATTGCTTTGTTCCTGCAAAGCCACTTGTTGATACTCTTACAGCAAATGATTTAGTTTCAAATTCACTGGTTTCAGTTTACAATGGAATAAGTAAAGATGATGGCTGGTATGAATCATTTCCGGCAACAGCAGTATATATGATGAAGAACTACTGTTATGGTGCAACTTTTGATAAGCCAGGCGGGTGTCCGAATTTTACTTCTAGTGATGGTGTTGCTGGCGGAGAAGGTAATGATCTGGCTATAATCCAGATTTCGGGTAAATATGCCAATCCTGAGTCCTATCCAAGCGTAGTTCCTGAAAGTCAATATCCAACAGAGTTGAGTATGGCTCCAGTATTATCAATTGGCTATGGTCTCAATACACAGAACCCTACTACTCCAGATAGTGATTTACCACGCAGTGTGATGTTTTATGTTGCTAACTATTTCTATAATCAGGTAGATACTGCTGGGTATCATTATTTATATAATAGCTTCTTCAATAGCGCTAGCAATGGTTATGCTGCATTAATTTGTGGTGGAGATTCTGGCGGTGGGGATCTATTCTGGACTGGGCAAAAGTGGATTTTATTATCCGAACATACTTATGGACCAGATGATGCTTGCGGAACTTATTATAATTATCTGCCAAATGCAGCAACTAATGTTGGCGTATATTATAACTGGATAGAAAGCATTATAACATCAACCAGCCCACAAGATTGGTGCAATGCTACTGCTAACAATTGTGTAACCAACTATGGCTTATAATTACTGACATTTTTTATAGTTCCAAAGTATAAATTTCAGGATATATTTGCAGATTTTAGTGTTGCAAATGATGAAATTGGTATAAAATTAATTCTTCTATCTTTTGATAATAATATTTTGATTAATGCAATTTAACTTACGGGTGAAAAAATGCAAAACATGCGCGATCAGTGGAACTCCTCTTACCTTTTTGGTTCAAATGGTGATTTTATAGAAGAGCTATATGAGCTTTATCTTGAAAATCCAGAAAATATAGATAGTAAATGGCGTAATTATTTTGATTCAATTCAAGATGGGTCTACCCGTGATGTCAATCATAATGATATAAAAGAAAAATTTACGATTTTAACTAGTAATCCACTAGCTCTGGCTGGTGGTAGTGAGGTAATGAGTAGTGCACAAACTGCAATTTATGGTTTGATTGCTTCATATCGGACCTTTGGGCATAAATTTGCCAAACTTGATCCATTAGAGCGCGAAATTATTGAACGCCCGGCTGAATTGGATTATAAGACTTATGGTTTAGCTAATGAGCTTGAGAATGAATTTTTTAATGATTATGATCTAAGACGTGCGAAAAAAGCTAAATTAAAAGATATTATTGCTCATTATGAGGCTATTTATTGTGGTTCTGCAGCCTTTGAATTTACTTATATTAGTGAATTAGCAGAGCAGGAATGGATTCGTAACTATATTGAAGAAAATTATCCTAAATTTAAATTGGATAATGCCGAGAAAAAGCAAATCTTGCAGAAACTTACTGAGGCTGATGGTTTAGAGCGTTTTTTACATACCAAATATGTGGGGCAAAAGCGCTTTTCCCTTGAAGGTGGGGATTCTTTAATTCCATTATTGGATAGAGTAATAACTAAAGCAGCTGATAATGGAGTTAATGATGTATGTTTAGGAATGGCACATCGTGGTCGCCTAAATACGTTAGTAAATATTGCGGGTAAAGCACCACAAAAATTGATTGATGAATTTGATGGTAATTACCCACACTATGATTTTGTAACTAGTGGTGATGTAAAATATCACAAAGGTTATGCTTGTGAATATACAACGGTTAATGGAAAAAAAGTAAATACTTCTCTAGCTTATAATCCATCGCATTTGGAAGTGGTAAATCCAGTTGTACAGGGCATTGTACGTGCCAAGCAAGATCGATTACATGATAATAAAAATCAGGTTATGGGTGTATTAATTCATGGTGACTCTGCGCTTATCGGTCTTGGAACTAATCAGGCGGTCTATAATATGTCAGAAACTCGCGCCTATGGTGGGCTTGGATTAATTCATATTGTAGTTAATAATCAGGTTGGTTTTACTACCTCACGCCGGAATGATAATCGTTCATCGCGCTATTGTACCGATATTGGTAAAATGGTTGAATCGCCAGTTATTCATGTCAATGCTGATGACTTACGAGCGGTTGCTTTTGCTGCTGACTTTGCAATTGATTTTAGGCAAAAATATGCTCGTGATATCATGATTGATCTGGTTTGTTTCCGTCGTCATGGACATAATGAGTCGGATGATCCAACCTTAACTCAACCATTAATGTATGTCAAAGTAAAACAGCATCCGGGAACTCGTGCGCTATATGCCAAACAGTTAATTGCAGAAGGTGTTATTACTGAGGCGGATGAAAAAGAGTTAGTTGATAATTATCGTAGTAGTTTTGCCAAAGGCGAGCACGTTGCCAAAGATAAAATGAAGCCGTTAGCACGTTACTTTATTGATGTTAAAGCAATGCTAAAAGCTAAATGGACGGACGAAGTTAAAACTAAAGTAAGTAAGAAGAAATTAGCTGAATTAGCCGAGAAAGTAACTCGTAAACCTGAAGGTGATTTTAAACTTCACCCAACCGTTGCTAAGCTTGTAGATACTCGGATCGCGATGGCAGCAGGCAATCAGCCGGTTGACTATGGAATGGCAGAAACTCTTGCTTATGCTGCATTACTTGATGAAGGTATCAGTATTCGTTTAACCGGTGAGGATATTTGTCGAGGAACATTTACTCATCGTCATGCGGCTTGGCATAATATGAATCGTAAGCAGCTAAGTGAGGGTATTTATTATCCGCTCGATAATGCCAAAAATAAAAGTTACTTTGAGATTTATGATTCTATCCTTAATGAAGAAGGTGTTCTTGGTTTTGAATATGGCTATAGTCTTGAGGCTGTTCCAAGCTTAGTCCTTTGGGAGGCACAATTTGGTGACTTTGCTAATGGTGCGCAGGTAATGATAGATCAATTTATTGTTTCTGGCGAAGCTAAGTGGGGCAATCTGAGTCGCTTAGTACTAATGCTGCCACATGGTTATGAAGGACAAGGGCCAGAGCATTCATCAGCAAGGCTTGAACGTTTCTTACAGTTAGCCGCTGAAAATAATATCCAAGTGGTAATGCCGTCAAATTCGGCACAAATGTTCCATTTACTACGTCGTCAGGTTAAAGGTAACTATGTTAAGCCACTGGTTGTTTTTATGTCGAAAAAATTACTGCGTTTTAAAGATGCATTATCTCATGTAGATGAACTGACTGAAGGTAGCTTCAAGTTTGTGATTGGTGATGAAGTAGCTAAGAAGGCTGCTGAACGAGTAATTTTATGTGGTGGTCCAGTCTATTATGATCTAGTAAAAGCCAGGGCTGATTATAAGCTTGAAGATAAAGTTGCCATAATTCGCGTTGAACAACTATATCCATTCCCGACCGAGTTTATCAAAGCTGAACTAGCTAAATATACTAAAGCTAAGATATTTATGTGGGCGCAGGAAGAACCGTATAATCAGGGGGCATGGTTACAGATTCGTGAAGATCTGGATAATTGTCTGGATGGAAAAGGAAGATTCGTTTCTTCCACTAGACCAAGAGCTGCGGCTCCAGCTTGTGGTTCTATGCATATGCATAATGAACAGTTGCAGGATCTTTTAGCTACTGCATTTGGTAAAAAATAAGGCATGACTGTTTCTAGTATTAACCGATTAGGTTGGATGGCACTAGTTACCCTAATACTGGGTAGTATTACTTCCTCCTTCGGGATTGGTATCATAATTTCAATTATCAGTCTAATTATTACAACTATGTTGTATAAGCGGATTGATGATATGGGTTATGGTACCAGTTTGTTTAATTTTAGTATTTCACAATATCTGATTGCAGGTGTTCCAACTGGATTAATGGTTTATTTTGGTGTTAGCCAGTATACAGATAAAAGTCATGGAGTTATGTTTCTGGTAGCAGTAGTAATTCTTGCGCTACTATTATTTGTTGCTATACTCAACTATTTTATTGCTAAAAGCTTGCTGATAGTTGCTGAAAAATGTGATAATGCATGGTTTAAGATAAGTGGTATTCTTACCAAATTTGGTGCCTATACAGTACCAGTATTAATTGGCTTTATGCTACTGATTCTTGCACAGCCCATCTTTCTGATCGGTTGCATCACATTTAAAGGTATTCAAAAATAGCATGAGTAAATTAAATAAATTAGCATTAGTCGCATTGATCTTCAATATACTGGGATATTTACCAAAAATTGGCCATGTATTTAGTCTAGTTGGTTTTATAGTTGGCGTACTTACCTATCGCGAACTTGAAACACTGGGCTTAATCAAAGGAGCATGGAAATCGTTTATTGGGATTACGATTTTAAGTATTGTGGCAGTATTTTTTGCCGTTATTGGTTATTTGTATCAGGATAAAGTTTCAGTATCTATAACTATGTCGGTAGTTGCATATGCTGTTGGTTTAGGTGCTACTTGGTGTACCTATAAACTAATGAAGCAGATGGAAGAAACTGTTACGATTACAAATAATAAGTCATTCAGGATAACCTTAATAACTCTCCGAATAGCAGTTTTTACTATGCCTATTTTGGTTGGGTTTTTAATTCAGGGAATAGCCCAGCTAATATTCTTGATTTCAGCTATTATGTATAAACCAAGTCAAATTCAAAATGATTAATTTTTATTTAGGAAATAATTTATGAAAATTGAAATTAAAGTTCCTCAGCTGCCAGAATCGGTTAGTGAAGCGGTATTACTTAACTGGCATAAAAAAGTTGGTGAGTTTATCAAACGTGAAGAAAACCTGATTGACTTGGAAACCGATAAAGTGGTACTTGAATTACCTGCGCCTGAAGATGGTGCTTTGGTTGAAATAGTTGGTAAACCAGGGGACACTGTTACTAGTGGTCAATTAATTGCCTATCTTGATACTTCGGTTAAACCGGAAGCGGCAGCTCCAGTTGCTAAAGCAGCCGAACCAGCAGCTCAGGCTACTGCTCCACAAGCAGCTGCAAGTACTGCTAGCTCAGCAGAAAAAGTAGCAGCTATGCCTGCAGCAGCAAAAGTTGCCGCAGATAATGGTGTTGATTTGAAAAACGTTGCTGGTAGCGGACGTGGTGGGCGTGTGCTTAAAGAAGATGTATTGGGCGCAATGAGTGGTAAAGGTTCACGAATTGAAGAACGTGTACCAATGAGTCGCTTACGTAAGCGTGTTGCTGAGCGTTTGCTTGAGAGTCAACACACCAATGCGATATTAACAACGTTCAATGAAGTTAATATGAAGCCTGTGATGGATTTACGGGCTAAATACAAAGATCATTTTGAGAAAAAACACGGCGTTAAATTAGGCTTTATGTCATTCTTTGTTAAAGCTGCGATTGCCGCAATGACGCAGTATCCAATTGTAAATGCCTCTGTTGATGGTGAAGATATTGTTTATCACGGTTATTTTGATATTGGGATTGCCGTTGGTTCACCACGTGGTCTAGTTGTGCCAATTCTACGTAATGCTGAAAATATGTCAATTGCAGATATTGAGAAGCAGATCGCTGATTTTGGTAAACGTGCCAAAGATGGTAAATTGGATATTGAAGAATTAACTGGTGGAACATTCTCGATTACTAATGGTGGTACTTTTGGTTCAATGATGAGTACACCGATCATTAATCCTCCACAATCGGCAATTCTAGGTATGCATGCGACCAAAGAGCGTGCGGTAGTTGAAAATGGACAAGTGGTAGTTCGCCCAATGATGTATCTGGCTTTATCTTATGATCACCGGATTATCGATGGACGCGAAGCAGTTTTGACTCTGGTAGCAATTAAAGATGCACTTGAGGATCCTGCCCGTTTATTGCTTGATCTTTAGGATTTGTTAAAGGCAGGATTTTCCTGCCTTTTTTAGCGAAAATAGTATGCAACACAAATTTAAACAGATTATTGTTGTATTTTTTGCCATTTGGTGGCTTGGCGCACTTGGGTTATATCAAAGCTACTTGGGCTCCAGATAATAACTATCCATTCTTGGTTAAGTCATTGACTATGTATCATTTACCAGAATGGGTATCTGTATTTTTATATCTTGGTATTATTCTCTGTTCGACGATTAGTAGCTGGCTATTTGCCTATGCTGCGTGTACCATGAAAAAGCCACAATGGCTAAATAGAGTTAATTTGGCATTTATATTTAGCATGAGTTATTGGTTATTGTTTTTTCTTGCTGATCAGTTGATAATGAATTTTGATCTGGAAGAAAATCATATGGTGCAAGGCGGATTTGAATTGCTATGCTATCTGGTAATAAACTTGATTCCAATAGAAACTACTGACGTAATAAATTATGATTGTTAGTTACCTTTAAGGTTATAAAATGAATTATTTAAAAACACTCTCTAATTATCTAGCATTTATATTAATGGCTTTTATACTTGCTGCATGTAACGGTGGTAGTGCCAGTTACGATGGTGGACCGGGATTTATAATTAGTGGCGCAGTTAATCAGGTCAATAATTTCAATACTAGCCAAGAGAATTTGCAGGTTCCATTAACAAGCTATACCTCAATTGCATATAATGGAACAACTTATATAACAGTTGGTTATATGGGAACAATTTTATCTTCCACTAATGGTACTAACTGGACAGCTCAAAGTAGCGGAACTATAGAAAATTTATATGGTGTTACTTATGGTGGAGGTAAATTTGTTGCAGTTGGGTATAATGGAACCATTCTTACTTCAGGTGATGGCGAAGTATGGGTTGCACAAAAAAGTAATACCCTAAAAGGTTTAATTAACATTACCTATGGGAATGGTAAATTTGTGGCAATTGGTGAGAATGGCACTATTCTTACTTCAGCTGATGGTGTTACTTGGCAGGCACAAACTACCACTACAGCAAATAATTTGATCTATGCTACTTATGGGAATGGTTTATATCTAGTGGTTGGTGATGCTGGTACTATTTTTACTTCATCCGATGGCGTAACTTGGACATCTCAAACTAGTGGTACTAATGAGAACCTACGGAGTGTTACCTATCAGCAAAATAAATTCGTCGTAACCGGAGCTTCAGGGGTGGTTCTCACTTCGACAGATGGGGTCAGCTGGACTTCTCAAACAAGTGGTACGACTAATAATCTGTTATCAGTTACGTATGGTAATGGTACATTTGTAGCTGTTGGAGCTGGAGGTATCATAATTACCTCGACTGATGCCGTAACATGGACAACTATTGATAGTGGTACTAGTAACTATTTGACTAGTGTTGTATTTAATGGTAGTCAGTTTATTGCTGTTGGCTATTCGGGAACAATTTTACAATCAAATAATAATGCTTCAAGCTGGTCATATATTTCTGTGAAGGTAGCAAATAATTTATATGCAGCAGCTTATGGTGCAGGTAAATTTGTTGTAACTGGCGTTGGTGGCAGGATACTCGTTTCTTCTGATGGTAGTACTTGGAGTAGCCAGACTAGTGGGGTAAGTGTTAATTTGCGTGGGATTACTTATGCCAATAACCTATTTGTAGCTGTTGGTGGCAACGGTACAGTTATAACTTCTGCTGATGGTCTTAGCTGGTCAACAAAAACTCCGGTTACAACAAGCTTTCTAGCTGGTGTGGCTTATGGTGCAGGTAAATTTGTTGCAGTTGGTACTTCTGGGGCGATTATTACTTCATCAGATGCAAGTAGTTGGACAGCTGTAACTAGTGGAGTTAGTTCACCATTTTATGCGATTACTTATGGGAATGGCGTATTTGTGGCGGTAGGTTCATCTGGGGTAATAATGACTTCAGTCGATGGAACTACTTGGAGTAGCAAAACTAGTGGAACTACCAATAATTTGCGTGGGGTTACTTTTGGTGGCGGAAAATTTGTGGCAGTTGGTAATTCGGGAATAGCCTTAACTTCAACCGATGGAACTACGTGGAGTAAGCAAGTCACTAACACGGCAAATAATTTATTGGTGATTACTTATGGTAATGGAGCTTATGTTGCAGTTGGTAATGTTGGTCAGATTAGTAGTTCCGTTGATGGAGTTAGCTGGATTAGCCAGACTGGTGAAGGTACTGAAAATTTATCTGGTGCAGCTTATGGTAATAATGTTTACATTGCCGTTGGCGATCTGGGTACAATTGAAGCTTCCAGTGCTGGTGTAAGTAATTGGCAAAGCCAAAATAGCGGGACTTCAAATAATCTATATGGAATCAGTAGTGGTAATGGACTTTATGTGACAGTAGGTGATGCTGGGCGAATCCTAACCTCAATGGGGGATTCAAGCTGGGTTAGCCAGATAAGTGGAACAACCAATAATCTAAGAAATATTGATTATATTAATAATAATTTTATTGCTGTAGGTGATAGCGGAACTATTCTTACTTCAAATAATGGTAGCAGCTGGATAAGTCAGGTGAGTACAAGCAGTAAAAATTTATATGATATTATTTATGGAAATAACCTGTATCTGGCGATAGGTGCTAGTGGCACTATTCTTAGTTCTAGTAACTTAACTTCTTGGATTTCACAAACTAGTGGTAATACGAATGATTTACGTGCTGGTATTTATGTCGGTGGCACATACTTTGTGGTTGGTGATAAAGGAACTATTTTATCTTCAACAAATGGTAGCCAGTGGACATCAATAGCTTCGCCAAGCAATGTTAATTTGCTGAGTATTACCTATAACGCAGGTATATTTATTGTGGTTGGTGAAGATGGTGTAATTATGACTTCCGGTAATGGTAGTAATTGGACTTTACAAAATAGCGGAACTAAAGATAGCTTACGAAATGTAAATTATAATTTGCGTTCGTTTATCGCGGTTGGTGATGAAGGAACGATGCTTTTGTCAGATGATGGACTGATATGGCAGAAATTGACTCCAAAAATGAATGGGGTAACGCTTTATTCTAGCGCAGCTTATTAGATTTATCAATATACTTGTTTAAATAAATTTTAGAGGAACTTGTTTATGCAAAATTTTGACGTTGTAGTAATTGGTGGTGGACCTGGTGGTTATGTTGCGGCTATTCGTGCTGCTCAGCTTGGTTTTAGTACTGCGTGTATCGATGGGTATCGCCGTAAGGATAAGTATTCCTTAGGTGGTACTTGTCTTAATGTTGGCTGTATTCCATCTAAAGCTTTGTTACAGTCATCGGAAAATTATGCCGAATTAACGCATAGTTTTGCCGATCATGGAATTAGCTGTGATAATCCAAAAATTGATGTTAAGAAAATGATTGCGCGTAAGGAAGATATTGTTGGTAAAAATTCAAATGGGATTTCTTTTTTATTTAAAAAGAATAAGATTACTGAATTACACGGTTGGGCAAGTTTTGCTGGCAATAAGGATGGTAAATGGATAATTAGCATTGATGATCAGGGTAAAAAGGAAGAGATTAGTGCGACGCATGTCATTGTTGCAACAGGCTCAAATTCACGCCATTTACCGCAAATTGCAACTGATAATGTGAATATTCTTGATAATGAAGGTGCTTTGGATTTGACTGAGACGCCAAAAGAGTTATGTGTTATTGGTGCTGGTGTAATTGGCCTTGAAATGGGTAGCGTTTGGGCAAGACTAGGTAGTAAGGTAACGGTTCTGGAGGCTTCGGATAAATTTTTGGGTGCAGCTGATGAGCAGGTGGCTAAAGAACTTCAGAAAAACCTTGTTAAGCAGGGACTTGAGATAAAAACTGGCGTTAAGATTGGTGAGATTAAAAATGCCAAGAAAAAGGTAACCGTAAATTATGAATTTGGTGGTGAAAAGCTCAAGCTCGAATGTGATAAATTACTAGTTTCTATCGGACGCGTGCCAAATACCAATGGCTTAAATCCAGAAGCAGTAGGACTTAAACTTGATGAGCGCGGTTTTATTGTAGTTGATGCGGATTGCCGGACAAACTTACCCAATGTATGGGCAATTGGCGATGTTGTCCGTGGGCCTATGTTGGCGCATAAAGCTTCTGATGAGGGTATTATTGTTGCTGAGCGTATTGCTGGACAGCATCCACATCTTGATTTTAATACGATTCCTTGGGTTATTTATACTAATCCGGAAATCGCTTGGGTTGGCAAAACTGAGCAGCAATTAACTGCTGAGGGTATCAAGTTCAAAAAAGGTGTAGCGAGTTTTATGGCAAATGGACGTGCCCTTGGTTTGGGGCATAATGTTGGTTTTGTTAAAATGTTAGCGTGTGAAGAAACTGATCGTATTTTAGGTGTACATATGGTTGGTCCATTTGTATCAGAGTTAATCAGTGAAGCAGTGGTGGCAATGGAGTTTATGGCAAGTAGTGAGGATTTGGCGCGAATCATTCATGCCCATCCTTCATTATCTGAAGTAACTCATGAGGCTGCATTAGCTTGCGATAAGCGTCAATTGCACGGCTAAATAAAAATTATGACTTTGAGTTATATATATTTACCAGTAGTAAAAATAACTGCTTAGGATTTTATAATTAAGGTAAAATTCTTAGTTAATAGCCACTAATGCTAATAATATAATGTTTAGTTTTAAGGAATGTTTATGACAACAATTCAAAAAATTCTTGCTTTACGGACGGTAAGTGCCTGCAAAAAAGAATCATGTATGGGTGGAGGAGGCAGTACCTCTTGTTCTAAAGGTAGTTGTAAAGGCAGTTGCTCAAGTAAAAGTAATTGTAATCACGCTAGCTAGGTTTTTAATAATTAGTGTAACTTATACTATGTAAACCACAATGTAACTGCTGGAATATCTAGCAAGAGCAAGGCGCAAGGCGACGCAGTTTACATGAGAAGTAAATAAGGAGCCTTGTAACGCAGCTATTGCGATATAGTTCGAGCAGTTATTAATTAGTTTTTGCACTGCTGATGGATAACCCATCAGCTTTTATTTTTGGATATGATAATGAAACTACCTGAAAAAGCAACAATTGATAATTGGCAGCATTTGCCAACAATTTATCGGTTGATGCATGAAAATCGTTGGAATAAGGAAGTTGCCAGTCAGTGGTTTTCTGATTTTATGCGTTGGCTTTACACCTCTCATCGTAGTGAGCTTGAAAATAATAAACCATTTATGATGGACAATCTGCATTACCTTGATGATGCTTGGCATGCATACATTTTAAATACCCGTGATTATTTTAAGATGAGTCAGGAATTGTTTGGTGTAGAATATATTCATCATAATCCAGAAAATCCATTCTTATCTTCAGCTATGCCTGATGAAGTCACCGAATATCAGATGAATATGCTTCTTGAAGATTGGGGTGAAGAATATATTGATCGGGTTTGGTCTTATGGTGCCGACATGTATGATATTATTGATGCTGCTGTAACAAAGAAGTAGTGATATATGAATGGAAAACTGAAATTTAGACTAATTTTACCTTTGTTTTTTATTATTGGATTGATTAATTCGGTATTTGCAATTTCTGGGTTTCAAAAAAAAGATATACTTCAGTCAATGAATAGTTTTTTAGCAACACTTAATAATAATGAATCTTGGTCTAATTTGGTACCCTATATTGATTTCCCTGATGCTGGTGTTCCAGATTGTGGAATGTTTATTGAAAGCTATACTAGCCATGTTTTGATGATAAATGGGAATAAAGCTAGTGTTAGGGTTAGATTTCTAGTTGCGGGTGAATTTGCGGGTACGAATTATTATTTGTATCCTAAAACAATTGAACGATTCATTACCTATAATCTAATTTATACTAAACGCCAATGGTCTACTACTGAGGAATCGGGTATAACTAACTATGAACCAGTTTATGACGATGATTCTAGCAGGAAAGTCAGGACAATTCAAATCGCCTTTATGAATGTAAAATATATGGACTGGCATATGCGTTATTATGATCCTCACATTCCGAATCGCGCTAAAAAAATATTTCCTGTTAAACATTGTTGGGAATAAAGTTATGCGTCAAGTCCATTTGTTAAAAAAAGAAGAAATTGAAACTGCAACTGGGGTAATTTTTGATGCTTTTATCAATGATCCGATGATGTTATGGCTTTTTGGCGGAGCTGAAGGCTACACTAAGTATGCCAGATTTGCGATTAAAGCCTGGGTTCGCTGGAGCATATTATATGGACTTGCTATAGCAACTGAAAATTGTGAAGCTGTGGCATTACGCAAGAAACCGGGAAAGCAGTCGCTTACTTTCTGGACAATGTTTAGAAGTGGCATGCTTTCTTATTATAGGGTATTGGGCAAGGAAATAACCTCACGCTTTATTCAGCTGGGTAAAATAATCGACAAAGAGCAGCGACAGAATATGGGACAACGGAAGTTCTGGTATTGCTGGGTTATTGCAGTAAAACCAGAGTTTCAGGGGTGTGGGTATGGACGGGTATTGATGCAATACACCTTTAATCTGGCTGCGCAAGACAGATTACCATGTTATCTTGAAACAGCTACTAGAACAAATCTTTTAATTCATGGACATAATGGGTTTAGACAAATCTCTGAAACCAAGCTTCCGGATTCTGATGTCATTCTTTATTCTATGTACAGAAGTTAATCTTACTCAAAATTTAATTTCATTAAAAACTGTTTTACTGCCGTGACAGCACTACTTTTAGCATGGACACTATGTAGTAGATACATTGGAAATTCATTAATATAGTATTCTGGAAGTACTGGAATCCAGTCTTTCATAACTGCATATTTTGGGTGAACAACCTCATAAATAAATATTCCGCTTTCTATAAATTGTGCTGGTGCAAAGCCCATAGCTGCAAAGGATGGTTTGGATATTATTGTATGGGCTTCTTTTGTAATTTCATGTATAGCAATTATTGGATTGGGTCTAATACTAAGAACCCTTTCTTTATGAGTGGTTTGTAGTTCATAGATTGATTGTGGTAACCCAAAGTTATCTACATATTTTTGATTGCAATATAGGCTACTTTTGGCTATCCCCATTTTTGTTATATAAAAATTATTACTATTAGGCAATTCACCACTAAAAATCAGATCATAGTTATAAGCCGCACTATCCGAAATATTAAATCCAGTTCCTACTTCAAGTTGAAGATTTATTTTTGGAAAATGTTTTTTAAATTCTATAATTTTATTAGAATTCCAGAAATTGAAAATTGTACCAGGGGCAAGAATCCTTACTTCTCCCCGATAATCCTGTTTGCTGGTAAATAAATCTTCAAGCTCTTCTTCTCCTTGTTTCAAAAATGGTTGAAATTTTTGATAAACCAGCTGCCCGATATCTGTTAAGGCGATTCCTGTAGAACTGGGGCTGATTAGTTCATAGCCCAAAGTTTCTTCCAGTTCCTGGATAAAACGGCTTAGGCTACTACGCGAAGTTTGAAGCTGTTTAGCTGCATCAGAGAATGTTCTGTTGGCAACTATCTGAGTGAAGTAGAGTAAGTCTCTTACCAACGCAAAATTTTTTTCCATATCTAAAATCCATTTAGTTATATATAACCAAGCTATTAATTTTACTACTTCCAGCAAAAATAGTTTAATTGAATTAAAGCAAATGCTATGTTGTTTTTACTACTTTGAGCTCTTATCTAAGTAATTAAAATATTATGATTTTAGGCTGTACCATTTTAGTACATTCGCTGTCCAGATTTTTATATGCTGGTTTTAATATAATAGCTCAAGAAATAAAGCCTCTTTAAGTTTTTTAATGAGGATTATGTAATGTTTTTATGGAGAATTAATCAATGGATCCAAAAGCACTTCGAGATTTACTTTATTTTGTGCAAATAGTTGAATACACCTCTTTGAATATGGCGGCACAAAAATTAAATGCCAGTCGTGTTACATTGGGACGTTTTTTACAACAACTTGAAGCAGATTTAGGGCAAAGATTAGTACGTGTTGATCATGAAGGAATGAAATTAACACAAGCAGGAAAAAGTATCTATAATAAATTTAAGCCAATTGCTGATAACTGCTATGATGAGATGAAAGGTTTTTTTGGGCAAAGTCAGGAGCATGAAGGCGTAGTTAAAATAATTGCGCCTGAGACTTATCTTGATTTCTGGAATGGAGCACAACTGCTTGCATTTAAGCAGAAATATCCCGGAATACATTTGGATATTTATTTTGGGAATGCCCTAATTGTACCTTCAGATCCTTATCGCTTTGATCTAGTGATAACAGGAGGCTTACCCAGTTGTCAGAATTTCTATATTAATAAGTTATCAACCATTAGATCAGAATTATTTTGTCATGAAGAGTATGCAAATAAATATGGGCTTCCCACTACAATTGATGAGCTTAGACGTCATCAAAACCGGATGATAATGATACCACCTGCCAGTTCAAAACGAATTAGTGATGGAAATAGGAGCGAATTGGGTAATACCGTTGTTATTCATAGTAAGCAAAATAATAAAACGTATAGTTTGGAACCACAATCAAATATAACTGCAACAGGATTTAATGCCTCATTATTTATAAATTCAAAATCATTTATTGCTGAGACTGTAATACATAATGCAGATGCTCCCAAATATTATGTACCAGTATTACCGAATTATTATGTAAAAGAATTTAATATGTATTTATTAAGGAGTCAGTTTGCAACAAGTAAAGTGGTAAGTTTAGTGAGTAATTTAATAACTGAAAACATAATTGATTAAAACTGTTAGTTATTTCACGGTTTAAATTGGTTTGGGTAGATTAAGGTGGCAAAGGGGAGTTAGAACACTTATGAAGAGAGTTTATTGTTTCAAAATGCGACATAACGAGGTGATTTTATAAAATTAATTTAAAAAATTAATTTTAGGAGGTGTTATTTAAGCTTAATGATAGGCTTAATGCTAGCGATTTTTTGTAAATTTTTGAACATCTGGTGGTACAAAAAATATGCAATTGTTTTATGTAATAATCGTGCCGGGAATTCATAGAGATGCATATTTTAGGGTCTAGTCAAATGCTTATTAATATATGTACTTATGGGTTTTTGGATGAAAACTCATAGAAATATAACAAAAAGTAGACTAGAGTACTCTAGAGTCTTGAGTGGAGTTAAAAGAGTCTCATATTTTTATAGAAAGGTAAGATGATGAAGAATAAAATTAAAGTAAATGTTTTATTATCCTCAATATTAGTTATTGTAACTTTAGCTGGTTGTAATGGTGGTAATTCAGCCAATAATACAAACAATACAGATCCTGCAATTAGCAATAAAAGTAGCGTAAATTTGAACTATAGTGAGTTTACCAGTGCTATTGGCTATAATATAAAAGATGTCGTTACATATACATCTACTGGATTAGGAATGAATTTATCAGAAGGGCAGGGAAAAGCATTAGATGTTTTAGGCGTAGTAATTAGATATGTCGGGATGCTTGCAGATACATCACTACCATCAGCACAAGATGAAAATATTGGCTTTTATAATAATATTGAGAGCCAGATTCAACAAATTAATCAAGCTTTAAATGGTTTATTAGATGCCGATGGTGAAATTTTACAAGCGATGGATACTACTGCCGTAAATTTTTTTAATAATAATTTGACTACAGATGTTAATGAAGCATTAGGTAATCTTGCTGGAATTAATAATGTATACCAGAATCTATTTCCTGGTGGCGATTATGCTAATCCATCACCATTTCCAATGGCAGAAAGTCAAATTTGGTCATATGCGCAATCCGTGTGTAATGGAACTCAGTATTGTGGTAATTCGGTACCACTTATCCAGCTTTTTGGTGGTGTAGCGTTCTCTGGGGAAGCCTCTAATACCAATCACAATATAAATCACAGTGTTC
>FRDC01003950.1_pt1 | contig 22990 bp, 13 predicted proteins | sample 1106171 | NCBI WGS metagenome assembly FRDC01 (sample SAMEA3930566, study PRJEB13176) | freshwater metagenome | biome: Drinking water system; feature: drinking water; material: water | place: Singapore | collected 2014-12-20 | reverse complement strand
CGGCCTTGACGCCGGCCTCCAGCCGCGCGCACTGCGCCGCCGCCTTCGCCGGCTCGCCGATCAGCGCCCCGACGGTGCGGATCATCGCGAAGATTCCACCGACCGTGCGGTGGTTGAAGGCGTGGACCTCGAGCCCCTCCCGCATCAGCGCCGCGGTGATGTCGGCCTGGATGTCGGAGAAGGTGAAAACGAGATCGGGCCGCAGCGCCACGATCTCCGCGATCTTCGCATCGACGAAGGTCGACACCTTCGGCTTGCGGCGCGCCTCCGGCGGGCGCACGACAAAGCCCGACACGCCGACGATGCGCGCGTCCTCGCCCATCAGGTAAAGCGTCTCGACGGTTTCCTCGGTCAGGCAGACGATGCGGCCCGGCGGATACATGCGCTTCCCGTGCTTTCGGTACGACATGATCGTCATAAGGGAGCGCGCGCGCAAGAAAATCCCGGCCCCGATGCGGCGCAACCGCGGACGCTAAGGCCTCCTTGCGACGGGCGGCGACGCAAGCCCTCGCAAAGAGCGCGCGATCAGCCGATGTCGATGCGCAAATCGCCAATCACCCGCTTGGGAACGCCGATGTGCAAGAGCGCCATCTCGATGAATGAAGCGACAACACGATCGGCGCTCTCCCGATCCAGCATTGTGGCCAAACGCATGATGCTGCCGGTTAAATGACAGATTGCAAGCGCCTTTGCATGGAGCGCTTCACTTGAGGCTGCCCTGTCGAAACGTCGAAGGCGCTCGGCGAGATGATCGGCGAACGACATGCTGTCAGCGAGGTCGATTTCCCTGACCTCTCGGACCGCCTGCGCGCCGGACCAGATCTCGCGGAACACCTTGTTTCGCCGGACATAGGCGTAAACGGCGATCAGCGAGTCGGCGACGATCTGGCCATAGGCGGCGACCGTGTCGCCATCCTCCTGCATCATGCGACGCACGTTCTTGTGCGCGGTCATCATCGTGAGATGGCGCTTCAAAAGAAAAGCGATCAGTGAATCCTTATTGGGAAAGAAGTTATAGACCGCGCCGATCGGCACGCCGGCTCTTGCCGCCACTTCATTCATCTTCAGCTTGTCGGTGCCGGCTTCTTCGATGACCGACTCGGCGGCGCGCAGGATCTCGTCAAGCCGCATGCGGCTTCTATCCTGAACCGGCGCGTTCCTGATCGCCAAGTTTGCGCCTTGTGAGCGTGGCAAAACAGACATTCCCTCTTCTTCAGCGACCTGCTGTCGCACTTCGTCTTCGACGTTTATCGGTCATCCAAGTTTATCAGGCAATTACTATCAGAAAATCCGCCCGCCAAGGCGTCAGCGCGTCGCGGAATAACTTGACGAAGGCTCATGTTTATGGGAGATGCAGGGCGACGGCGCTCTGCAGGTAAAAGGTCGCCGCTCAAACGATCTGACAAGGTCGATGTGATGCAAGCGCCGGCCGACGGCGCCGACTGTCGAGCGAAATCTTTGGGCCGGACAACTGCGCCATGAAAGCCAAGACCCGCACCGGAAATCTGATGTTCCCGACCTCCGGGCGTTCGTGGACCGAAATCGAGCGCGAGCTTGACGAATTGCGCGCGCTCGACAGCTTCGCGCAGCCCAGAAACCGCATCATGACAGGCATTCATCGCGGCAGCGCGGAAACGCATGAGGTGTGCAAGGCCGCCTACATGAAGTTCTTCCATTCGAACGGCATTCTCGCCGACATGGAGCCGGGCGGCCTTGGACGCATGCAGTCCGAGGTCCTGCAATGGACGGCCGATCTCCTGAACGGCGGCCCCGACGCGAAGGCCGCAATGATGACCGGCGGCACGGAATCGATTTTCTGCGCCATGCACGCCGCACGCGAATGGGCGAGAGAAACGCGGCCGGACATCAAGGAGCCCTATGAAATCGTCGCGCCGTGGTCGATCCATGCGACCTTCAGCAAAGGCGCGCATTATCTCGGCATGCGGGTCGTCAGAACGCCGCTCGGCCCTGACTTGCGGGCTGACCTGTCCGCGATGGAAGCGGCGGTGAGCGCCAATACGGTCATGCTCGCGGGCTCGGCGCCGAGCTGGGGCTTCGGTCTCGTCGACCCGATCGAGGAGATCGCCGCCATCGCCCGCAAGCGCGATCTCTGGATGCATGTCGACGCCTGCGTCGGCGGCTTCCTCCTGCCGTTCATGGAACGGTGCGGCGAAAGGATTCCGGCCTGGGATTTCCGGGTCGCGGGCGTGAAGTCGATCTCGGCGGATCTTCACAAGCATGGCTACGCGGCCAAACCGGCGTCGACGGTCGTTTTCCGAAACGACGCGCTGCACGACTTCAATCACCGCGGCGTAATGATCGACGATTGGCAAAGCGGGGCTTATGTCTGCCACGGCTTTGTCGGCAGCCGTCCGGGGTCGGCGATCGCCGCGGCGTGGTCGGTGATGAGCTTTCTCGGCGAGGAAGGCTACACGCGCCTGACGCAAGACCTGATCAGGACGCGCAACGACATGATCCGCCGGATCGAGCAGATCGACGACTTCCGCGTCCTCAGAAACCAGAGCCTCATGATGCCGTTCCGATCTGAAAGCCTCGACATGCTGAAGGTGCTCGGCGGGCTGGTCGATCGCGGATATTTTCCGTGGGGAACGCTGCAGCCGACTTATGTGCATCCCTCGGCCGAACCGGTCGAGGCGTCCATCGTCGATCAGTTCATTGAGGATCTGACGGAGGTCGCCAAGGGCGTGCGATCGGGCGTCATCACGTCAGAGGCGCTCGCCGCATACATCTAGAGCGTGACGCAAAAAAAGCGGTCGCCGGTTTTTTTGCGAAATCACGCGACGAAAAAAAAGACAAGCGCGAATCGCTGACGCCGAATTGCGGCGATTTGCGCTTGGCCGAAGCGATCGCCTACCGTCGCGGCGAGAAGCGATCCAGCACGTTGCGGGTGATGAGCTCGACGATCGGGTCCGCAGCGTCAAGGCCCCAAGCCCATTCCGTGCCGCCGACGGAGAATACTTCTCCTTTGCCTTTCCGAAAGGACGCGACGACCCCGAATCCGCGTCGCGCCTTGTTCCGGTTCGCCAGCGTGTCGGCGCCGTAGATCCGTTCGGCGACGAAGGACGCGTCCTTGTGGCCGAGGCCCTTGCGCAGGTTCGTCGTCTCGGATTCGCCGAGACTGGCCGGGGCGAGGGCGACGATTTCCATCGCGCGGTCGGCGCCATCCGCCCCCGTCGGCGCCGGCAGCCCGTCGGCGAAAGTCAGTTCGCATCCGTCGAGTTCATACCCGGCGATCGCAGCTTCGTCGCCGAACATGTCGCCGTAGAAGAGATGGGCGCCGTCAAGCGACCAGTGATCGTCTCTGAAAACCGTGTAGCCCGCGGGGCGCGCGCCCATGCACAGCCCGACCCTCGAATAGCCGCCGCGCGTGAACGTGCTGCCTTTCAATCGCGTTTCGGGCCGGCCGATGACGGGGTCCGACCACATGCCGGTCATGGATTTCTCGTCATCCCCGCCCATCACCGGATCATCAAGATGCGCCGTGTATTTGTGGCAGGTCATGCGTCGCAGATCGCGGTCAAAGCGCACCTGCCAATACGCCGTATTGCCGCTGAAGAAGGCTGCGTTTCCGCCGTTCTCGACAAACGACTCGACTGCGTCGCGCCCGCGCCAGCTCCAATATTCATCGTGCCCGACGCTCAGCACGCAGGCATGGCCGTCAAGGCAGGCGGTGTCGCGTTCGAGATCCTCCTGGGTGAGAAAATCGAGCGCAAAGCCGGCGTTCTCCGCCCAGCGGACGAAGGCATGCTCCCATTTGTTGAGATAGCCGGCGGCGAGGTCCCAAAGGGAGAAATCGGCATCGGGCGCCAGATCGCGCAGCGCCTCAGGCGCGCCCGCGCCTTCCGCGTGGCGCCGCCGCGTCAGGTCGGGCACGCGCATCGGTCGCGGCGCGGCGATTTCAGCCCTTGAAAACGGCCTGTCGGTCGCGACGACCGTCGTGCGGTCGGCGTCCGTGTCGAGCGTCGGGGCGATCGAAACCGGAACGTCCGTCCCGTAAAGGCACTTGCCGCCCCAGGAATTATAGGCGTGATAGGAATTGGTCGCGAGAACGATGGCTATTGAACGGCGCTGCTCGCGCGGCGAGCGCAGCACGAAAAAATGCTCGCCAAGATGTTCGCCGTCCGCGAGTTGCAGCCGGTAATAGCCGGGCGGCCAGTCCTTTGACGTTCGGATTTCGAAGGCGACAGGCCAGTCGCACCCGTCCCGATAGGCCGTCGGCGAAAACGCCTGCCGGCGCGCCGTCAGCGAATTGCGCTCAAACACCACCTCATCGGCGCCGCCGATCCTGGTGATCCTGCAGCTCAGCAGCCCGCCAGGATTGGAGACACGCAGAGGAATCGGCTCGCCCGGGAAAAAACCGAGACGCTCCGTGTAGCACCACAGCGCTTCCTCGTAATAGCGCGCGCCGCGTTCGGTCATCGGCCCCGCCTTTCGGCGCGTCGCCGCCGCGCCTGCGCGCCATCCTTCATTTCCCGCCTCCCAGATCCTGAGCTACGCTCATACTCGGCGATTCGGCCGGCCTGCCGCCATTGCCGGGCCGACCGCCGCGACCCCCGGCGGCGAAGGCGGCGCCTTTCACGCGCAGTGAAAGCCGCAAGACGGCGTCACTGTATCCGGGCGAACACGACACGCCGCTTTCGTCCTTCTCCGCAAGGTCTCGGAAAAATTTCCCTTGCCCATTCATACTTGAGGGTGCATCATGTTTTGGAAATGCGCAAGACCGCGACAGCGGCGCGACGGCCTGGGGAACCGTCGGCGGCAAAACGCATGGGGAACGCAGGGAGGCCCAAATGATCCTGAAGAAATTGCTCGCTTCGGCGCCGTTGGCAGCGCCGGCGATGCTGCTTTACGCCGCGCCGGCGTTCGCTCAGGTCGATGAAATCATCGTCAGCGCGGAGAAGCGGGACGAATCGCAGCAGGACATTCCTGTCGCCGTGACCGCGCTCGACAGCGACGCGCTGAGGAACGCGAGCATCGACAGCAGCTACGAGCTGGCCTTCAAGACGCCGAGCCTCGTGCTCTCCACCAATGCGTCCAACGGCCAGCCCTATATACGGGGGATCGGCACCGACATCATCAATCCGGGAACGGAATCAAGCGTCGCGGTGAACTTCAGCAATGTCTATCTGCCGCGTCCGGACGGGTCGATCACCGAGTTCTTCGATCTCGACCGCATTGAAGTGCTGCGGGGCCCGCAAGGAACGCTCTATGGTCGAAACGCGACCGGCGGCGCGATCAACATCATTCCCAATCGCCCAGGCGACGAATACGAGGCCGCGGCGAGCGTGATCTACGGAAAATACGACCGGGTCCGCGCCGAGGCCGCCGTCAACGTACCGATCGCCGACGCGATCGCGGTTCGCGCCTCGGCGGTGTTCGCGCGCCGGGACGGCTATGTCGACAACCTGACGCTCAATCGGACCGAGGACGACGAAGATTTGTGGGGCGGGCGCTTTCAGGCGCGTTTCGACGACGGCGGTCCCTTCACGCTGCTCGCCGGCGTCGAATGGGTGCGCGAGGACTCGACGCGCGGCGCCGTCAACATCACCGAGTTCGATCCGGCGATCCCTGCTTTCGCCCTCGGGGCCTTGCCGACCGGCGATCCTTTTCAGACGCGCGCCAACGTGCCGGCGGAGGCCGATCGCGATCACCTGATCGGCTTCATCGACGGGTCTTACGAATTCGCGGGCGTGACGTTGCGGTCGATCACCGGTTACGTGAAGACCATCGGCGAGAATTTCCTCGATCTTGACGGGACGGAGATCGAATTCGCCCGCGACGTCGAGAGAACGGATTCAAAGTCGATCAGCCAGGAGCTCCAACTCCTCTCCGACGACGCTGCGAAATTGCGATGGGTGGCCGGCCTCTATTTCATGCACGAGGACGCGCAACAATTCTTCCCGGTCGACGTCCTCGGCGGCGCCGCCAACCAGACCTATCAGAGCGCCAACGACGTCAGCGCCTACGCCGCGTTCGGCCAGGCGACCTACGCCCTCACCGACCGCATCGAGCTGACGCTTGGCGGACGCTACTCCTATGAGAAGAAGTCGGGATTTTTCAGCCAGTCGGTGACCGACCTCGTCGGCGGCATCCTGCTCCCCGCGCCAGGCGCGATCAGCGTGTCGGCGAGCCCCGAGGAGAGCTGGGACGCGTTCACGCCGCGCGTCAGCATCGAATTCAGCCTCAGCGACGACGCGATGATTTTCGCCTCCTATTCGAAGGGGTTCAAGAGCGGCGGCTTCAATCTCAACGGGGCCGGCGAGATCTTCGATCCTGAAAATCTTTCCAGCGTCGAAGCCGGTCTTCGCGCAGAATGGCTTGACCGTCGCCTTCGGACCAATCTGACGGGCTTCTATTACGATTACTCCGATCTCCAGGTGAACTTTTTCGACGGCGTCGTAACCGTGGTCGATAACGCCGCCTCGGCGGAAGTGTTCGGCCTCGAGGGCGAATTCGTCGCGGCGCCGAACGACCATATCAATGTCGATTTCGGCTTCACCTGGCTCGACGCCGAATATGACGACTATTTCTTCGATAACGTCATCGACCTCGGCGGCAATTCACTCTCGCGCGCGCCGGAGTTTACGGCGGTGGGCGGCCTTGAATTGCGCACGCCCGTTTCCGGATCGGCCGATCTCGCCCTGAGGGGAGACTTCAGATACCAGTCCGNNGGTCTTCTTCGATCAGTTCAACGATCCGGCCGTGTCGCAAGGCGGCTACGCGCTCATCAGCGCGCGGGCGACTCTCGCGTTCTTCGACGGCCGGGCGGCGCTGTCCGTGTTCGGAGAAAATCTCGGCAACGAGGTCTACAGACAGAACGTCATTCCGGTGCCCGGGTTTCTTGGCAATCTGAATTTCTTCGGCGCGCCAAGAACCTTCGGCGTCGAGCTGAGGGCGCGTTACTGAGCGCGCGGCCCGGCCGCCCCAGCGGGCGGGCGGTCGGTCTGGCCGTCGGCCAGACCAGCCCGCCGTAGCGGTTAAACGACCGGATCGCGACGGGCGATCTCGAGACCATCACGCAAACTGATCCCGCCGCTCCTGAACGGGCCGCTCGGCGCGCTGAACCGGTCCCGGGCGCCGAGGCAAAATCAATCCGCCGGCAAGCTGATGAGCTCTGATGGCGGCGGCCGCGAAAAGCGGCGCCCGCGCGCCGCAGGCGAAACGCCCCGCCGCGCCGCCGCCCGCTCCCAACCACGCCAACCTATGACCTGAAAACAGCGCCTTAAAAGCTCAACTGGTGCCCAGAAGAGGACTTGACGAACTCTATTTCATGCTTATTTCGTTAAATTATCACGCCGACGCAACAGCAACACTACCAACGAGAATACCAACAGTTAAATGGGCTATTTTGGTATGAGTCCCCGTCCGTCCTTTGTGAGGCCATTGCAATACAACGATAAGCGGGCCAAAAATCGGAAATTCAATCTTAAAAGTATTGCTCATGTACGGACGCAAACCCTTCAAGAAACGGATGATTTTAGTTATCCTTTAAATGAGAAGCACGCACGGATCGCCCTTTGGGGTAAGGATAGTCGTACATCGTTTGCCCCGCGTGACGCTAACTCTAAAATTCTGTCGGCATTGATCGTCAATTTGATCCATTGAGTTGAACCGCACGATACGGTCACCATTGTAGGGCGGCTGACCCTTTCTCTTGATGGGCCAATGTTCAAAGATGATCACCTCATCGAACTGCTTCCCCTTCGCCTTGTGCATGTTCATCACGACGATTCCAGATTCTGGCTTAGCGTTAGTTGAGAAGTGTTCCTGGATGAAAGCCTGACGTGCAGTTCTCAATGCGCTGCGGTAGCCGCCGTTTTCACGCCAGTCTTGGGAAAGCTCTTGGCGAAGCTGGGTGCCACGATCCAGAATTCGGATGTTGCGTACTTCCTCCGCGATTTCCTTCAGGCGCGTGCAGGCACCATCCTCCAGAACCCGCCGCACGGCGCGCCAATCCTTATCGGGGTCACCCGTCAGAACGACGTTGCGGACCTGTTCGTAAACGGCAATCATGTTGACGAGGATGCTGTTCTTGCGGATCGCCTTACCTGCTGCCTGACAGGCTAGAAACTCGTCGTAGGCCTTGCGGATATTCTCGGCTTCCTTGAGCGCACCTTTTGTCGGCTCATCGCCGCCCTTGCCCTGAAAGTAGCTGCACGTCAGGTCGATGAACTGAGCACAATGGCGATCGTCGGCCGGCTGCAAGAGAAGGGCGATGATCTCCGCGCCGAGAATGGCGCCTTCCAACTCGATGACCGCTGAGTGAGGCACCTCGGCCATGCCGGCGGGGGGCTGACGGAAGGCATCAGATACCAGGCGTGTCATCTTCTTTGTCGGAACCAGAACGGCCAGCGACCAGTTGACGACACCCGCTTCCACGAGACGCTTCCGCGCCTTGTATACCGTCGTTACCAGCTTGGTCATCGCCGGATCGGGAAACGGGTTGAAAACATCGACTTCGACGCCCTCATAGGAATCCTGCCGAAATTTTCCGGTTAGCACGTCGTTGCCGAACAGGGCGATCTCGGTTCCGGCGCTGCGGTGATTGTCTATGCCAAGGTCCACTTCCGTAGGATTGAAAGCTTCCCGGAAATGATCGAGCCGGGCAGGGTCGGCGCCGATCCAATCGTAAATGCGTTGCTCCGGGTCCGCTAAGGCGATCAGGCAGCAGACGTCTCCCAGCGCCTCGACAACACGCCACTGCGCCTCGTTGGTATCCTGGAACTCATCGAGGATGATGACGGGGTACATGCTGGCGAGAAGGCGTCGGATGCGAGCGCTGCCGTGGAGAAGGTCGCCCACATAGGGGGCATAAAGATCAAAGCACACGCGGCCGTCTTGCGTCGCCAGGCGTGCGCGTTCCGTCTCTTCCGCATTCTTTTTCGCTGCTTTCTGCGCGTCCGTGAGACTCCTAGCGGGGAACCCCGAGCGGGCGGCCGAGAGCGCGATGGCCTCACTGGGCGGCGTGAGGATGAAGAGGCGCCGCGGCAAGCCGATGAGATAGCCGTGGGCCTTCAGAATGCGCCAGAAAAATGAATGGTAGGTTTCGACTTGGATGAGGCGCTTCTGCGCGGGCGGAATTTGTTGCTCGTACTCGATCGCCTCGACCACGCGGGACACCGTGGCGCGGGCAAAGCTGAGGAACAGGATTTTCTGACCGGGGCGAAGGTCCCTCTCGGCGATTTGCGCCGCCTTGAGGATGGAGATGGTGGTCTTGCCGGACCCCGGCCCGCCTGTGACCAGGAGATGGCCGCCCGCCTCCATCACATCCTGTTGGCCCTTAGTCAGCTCCATCGACGACCGCTTCTGGGTGCTCCTCCCCGGCGGCGGGAAGACAGGCATCCTTCAACTTGACCGCCGCTCCCCGGAGCCATTGGGGAATCTCGGCCTCGCTGCATTGCGCGAGAAAGTCGGCAATGCCCCAGTTCCCCTTCGACTTGGCAAAATAGTCGGTCAGCGCAGCGGCGGCCTGTGCCTCCTGATCGGGATATTTCTGAGCCAGGTCTTGGGGCCAGTCGATCAGCTTGGTGAACCGCTTCAAGGCGGCCGCCGTGGTGCCTTTCAGCACCATGGCTTCGAAGCCTTTTTCCTCGTGCATCAAAAGCAGTTCGACTTGCGCCTCAATTAGGTCCTTGTTCGCGTCGCTCTGCTTGTCGCAGATCGCGAAGGTCCGTTTTCCGAGATCTCGGTAGAGCCTTGCCATACCGGGGATGTCGGTTTCTCCGCCGGCATCGACAATGCAGACGCCGAGCGCTTCAAGGGATGCGTATTTATCCGGATTGAGTTCCGCCAGGCGGCGGCACGCGACGGGAAAGGCCGAGGTTTCCGTGGCGCCTTCTGCCACAAGCACACGGCGGGCGAGCAACCCTTCGCAGAAGCGCGTACGAAACTGCTGCCGATAGCGCTTCAGCTTAACATTGTGCGGCAGGATAATGGGCTTCTGTCCCAGGACCCCTACCCGATCGCGCCCGAGCACCACAGTCTCCTCGACCGCAAACTCTTCCAGCACATAAGGCGAGTGGGACGTGAAGAGCGCCTGGGACGCGAGCTTCCGTACCTCGTGAACGATACGCTTCTGCGCGTAGGGCGGTATTGCCGTCTCCGGCTCCTCCATCGCGAAGATGACATTTTGCTTGTCGTGGGCGATCTGGGACAGCATCGCTAGGACGAGCATGTTGATGGTGCCCGTGCCCTGCCGATAGAAAGGCGCCGCATGGTCTCCGTCGCCCGTAGCGAGGAAGGCCGTAATCACTTTGCGCAGATGCTCGCGGGTTAGATTGGAGACTTTGAGGTGCGGCTCTACTCCCCACTCTTTCGGCACATACTTTTTCAGCGCCGTATTGATGCTCTCCAGCACGGGTGAGATGCCGAGCTTCGGATCGCTCGCGACCGCGACTTCGGCCAAGGTGCTGAGCGTTGTCTCCCACATCTGTGGCCTGACCTCTTTGAGGCGCAGGATGATGTCGAGCAGACTGCCGCGTTCCAGGCTAAGGGCGCGTGAACCTGTGCGAAGGGAACGCAGGTAGAGGAAACCGCACACCTGCTTGTGTTTCTTGGAGAAAGGCTCGGGCCAGTCGCCCTCGGTTAGGCTACGAGTGAAATAGGTCTTTCCCTCGAAGTCGTCCTCATCGGCGTCGTACCAGCCAAGGAATGTGATGCGGAGCGCTTCGGTAATAGATGCAGCATCCAAACCGGCCGGATTTGGCTCGTCGTAGAAGGTATCCGTCGCCCCATCCCAAAACTCGGTGTAGTCCCCGAATTTCCCCTTTTGCTCCTCGGTGAGGTCGGCGACCGTCACCTCGATCTCGATCCTCGGTTGTTTAGCCGCAACTTCCTCTGCCAGAAGCTCGGCGTCGCCACCACCTTCAACCGCCTCTGCTGCTTCGACGGGATGTGCGGCGGGCTTCAGGAGATAGTCGCCACGGAAAAAATCGTGCTCGTCGATGGGCGGCAGACGATTGAGACGGTCAGGCCCAAGAACCAGGTCAAGGGCTTCGAGGATGGTGGTCTTGCCTGTGTTGTTGTCGCCGATCAGCACTCCATGTTTTGGCAACAACAATGCCGCCTCTCCAATACCCCGAAAATTCTTGATCCTAACTCGTGTTGCACGCATACTTAATCCTCCAGCCTGCAAGCATTATCACATGTGATTATTCTAAAGGAAAAAATGAACCGTCAGCCGAGTGCTGTTATTAATTAGCGCAGCACCTAAATTCTGAAAATCCGATACTTTCAAAATTTTCACCGAACCCCAAGCCCATCCAAAAATTCAGAACCCGGCCGCACGCCCGTAACCAGCAAATGCTCCCGCGCCCTTGTGCAGGCGACGTAGAGGAGATGGCGTTCGGTCGCGTAGACTTCGTCGAGTTCGCTTTCGTCGGCTGCACCTTCGATACGCGATTGCAGCGGCAAAGCGTCGTCATCGCAGGCCATGACGGCTACTGCGCGATACTCATGGCCCTTGGCGAGATGCATCGTTCCAAGAGCGATGCGATCCGTCACATGCTCTTCGATGCCGCTGAGAGTCTCGCCCTCGCGACCGAGTTCGGCGATCATGATGCGGGCCCGCGGTAGATAAGATCGATCGCGAACGAAAACGCCGATCTCGTTGGGCCGAACGCCCGCGTCGATCTGCTTCGCGATCCAGGACGCGACTGCGGTCGCCTCGTCATTAATAGAAGCGAATTTCATCACCGCGGGCGCGGGTCCGTTGAAAAGCGAAACCGTGCCCGCCCGGCGATCCTCAACGCCGTCCAGGTCGCGGACGGTGCGCGGTAGCAGGCGGTCTGCTGCCTCTCGAATCTGGTGGCTGGTCCGGTAGCAAACTTTCAAGGTTGATGAACGGCCCCGAATATCGACGCCGAGCGCGTTCCACGAGAACGGATGCTGGAAGATTCGCTGACCGATATCGCCCGTGAAGAACAAGGCGTTCGGCCCCGTGAGCGCGATCGCAGCGAGGAACTGCAACTCTGCCGGCCCCAAATCCTGCGCCTCATCGACAACTATATTCGTATACGGCTTGTTCGCGCGTGAGGAAAAATGCGCGGCCATCTCCGCGAAGAGCAAGGAGGCAGTCATCATGCCCTTCTTCGAGAGCGTCGCGCGTGTCCGCTCAAACACCGGCCAAAGCTGTGCGCGCTGCTTCTTGCCGACGCGGCTTCGCTTGCCCTTACGCGTGAGGTCGAGGTAATCGGCGAAGGATTCGATGTTCCAGCCATCGACGATGTCGCGCCACTCGCTGAAGACGAAGCGCTCGGTGAACCCGTCGAAACCTGCCGATTCGCGCCGCAAAATTGCGCGCACGTCGTCCTCTTTGGCGATGAACGGTTCGCGGCCGTGTGTCAGCGTATAGAGTTCCGCCGCTGCGTCGACGAAAGAAGCGACGTTTATGCTGGGGACGATACTGCGGTCGCCGCCGCTCAGAACCGCAAGCTTGCGCCTTAGCGCCGCCGCAAGCGGGCGGGAAAATGTCGTCAGCAGCACCCTCGCGCCCGGTTCATCGGCGAGGCGCTTGGCGCGATGGAGTGCGACGACTGTCTTGCCGGTGCCGGCCGATCCGCCGACTCGCGCGGGTCCGTTGAACGGCTTGATGACGAGATGCTGCTGGCTCGGGTGAAGGAAGACCGTCCACTTGTCCCATGGATAGTCGAGCGCTGCTTCGAGCGCTTCGCGTCCTTCGACGATGCGGAACCGGCGTTGCGCATCGGGGTGCGTCGCAGCGTCGAGGTCGCCCTTGATGACGATCGGCGGCGTTGGGGTTTCGCCAACGGCGAGCGCGAGAACGGCTTCTTGTGCTTCTTCAGGCAAGTGCGCGGCGAGATCGAGGAGTTCGTCTGTATCGGCGCTTTTGAGGCGCTCGATCCATTGCGATGGAACGCCGTAGAACAATAGATCAGCGTCCGCCTTGCCCGCTAGAGGCGTCGGCTTGTGGGGCCCATCGGCGGCGACGGAGGGCGACTGCGCCATCTGCTCGCGACGGACGATTTCTTCGATCTCGACGATCTGGAGCGCCTGCGTCCTCGGGTGCACTTCGAACACGCGCCGCTCCGCCCAGGCGTAGGCGGGGTCGTGGTGATCGACATAGCAGAGGACGATGCGCTCGCCAGTCTTGTGGACGATGAGCCGGATGTCGCGGCTCGCACGCACCGACCAGAAATTCTTGTCTCGGGATTTGTCGATGCGGTGAAACTGCTTGCCGCCGCCGGCGGGATTCACCTGCAAATCGAACGCCGCCATCTTCGCCGCCTTCTGCGACTCGTTGTCGAGCCGGGCGAGCGCGGACTGAAAGGTGTCGGCGATCAGAAATTGCATTGATTAATCGGCCCACTCCGTGGCCGCCCACTCCAAAATTTCGTCCTCGCGCTCGACGATGGACTTTTTCGTCCAGCGTCCTGCGTTGATCCTTTCAGCAGCCGCAAGGGCCGCCAAAAGGCCGGTATTCCTATACGCGTCGGTTTTCTTTTGTGGTGGACGATCTTGGAGTTGGGAATTGAGCCGCGGCGGCAAGATCAGCAAATTACCAAGCCAATGCTTACAATCCTCAGGCGCTTGCGACCGCGCCCATATATGCTCGATCGAGTCAGATGGGCTGGCGTGCCAGATTTTTTCCCACTGCTCGTTTCGAAATTTTTGCTTCTGCTCTTTTGCCAGGTATTCCTCGTACCGATAAAAAACGTACCGGAGTTCCGTTTCCCACCCCTCATAGCAGTTTCGTTGCCGGAGTTGCGCGACGGCGTCGTCAATTCCGTACTCATGGCCAATAGCGAGAATTTCAGATCGTATCGACTTTGCGGGAAGCTTCTCGTTGACGACGCGCCAAGCGAGACGCACGTAGTCGCCCACGCCGGTTCTGGCATCCTTTCCCAGCATTCCGTAAATTCTGAAAGACACCTTTTCCCAAGCATCCAATAGCGCGCTCACTTCGGCTCCGGCAATATCAGCACGGAGATGAATGGCCACAGCCAGCATCCGAGCTTGGACAATCCGGGTAACTGCGCTCAAGCGCTTGCTGGAAAGGACTCGGTCGCACGCCGTCGCAACCTCACGCATCCAATCGGCGGTCTCAGCAATCTTCTTGGCTGTCCTGGCATCCTGCCGAAGCGTCTCAACCGAATCGGACTCGCTCAGCGGCTTGCTCGGCATTGCCGTCAATCGGAGCGTCGCGGCAAACCTTAATGCTTCAGTGCTCAGCCCTTGGCGGAGGCCAATCACAGCATACACCTGCTTCCATGAATTATGCAGGTCACGGATGATGCGGCTATTATCGACGCTCTTAAGTTCGAAAGCGGCTCCCATCAAAATGCTTTTGAGCCGGTCGATCCACGACACCTCGAGTCCGCGGCTGTTGAGCACCTCAAAAACGGTGTAAACAGCCGCTTCGTCATCAATTTCGTGCAGCAAGAAGTGCAATTGGTTTTTCAGCAGCGCGGCTAACTCTGAAAGTTCCGCGGTAGCCAGCCACTTCTGTACGAATTCGTTGCACTCGCTGATGGCAGACAAAATCTCCTTGTCAGCAATCGTGGCCGCAGTCGTCGGATCGTCGGCGCGCCCCGAACGAAGGAAGTTCGCAAAGTGATGGCTTGTATCGTGATTTGTTTGTAGCAAGAGCAATTCATCTGCCTCTGACTTTACGAGAAGCTCCGAAAGCTCGCGATGAAGTTTTTCGTCCTTTTTGCTATCGGCATCCAACGCCAATTTGATTGCGTTTAGCAGGACTATCAGCGTTGTAAGGCGCTGCTGGCCGTCAACCACTTCAACCACATGAAATTCGTCGGTGCCCAGACGCTTGCGGTCTCTGCGCAAACACACAATGGCTGCCATGAAGTGCCCCGCATCGGCGCCCTTGCCTTGCAATTTTCGGATGTCGCTAAATAAGTCCTGCCGTTCGCTTTTCCGCCAGCTGTATGCGCGCTGATATTCGGGGATCCGGAACAACCGTCCATCGAGAAGTTTCGATAGAGTCAAATACTGCGGCTGGATCGAAATCATGGCGCGCTCCTCACACGCTGAAAACCTTCATCACTTCGTCGCCGTAGTGGTTGATCACCTTCACCGCGATGCGGCCTGACTTCGGGCGAGGGAACGGGCGGGAGGTGTCGCGGTTGAGCGTCGCCCAGGCGTCTTCGTTGATTTCGGCGCGGAGGGCGGTTTTGAGCGAGGAATAGGGATCGCCGGCGCCGAGGAAATAGGCGTGGCGGACGAAGAAGCTTTCTTCGTCATAGTCGGTGTCGATGAACCAGGCGGCGATGTCTTTGGTGTCGCCGTGGCGGATTTCGCCAGTGGCGGGGACGAAGACGTCCATGCCGCGGATGGTGACGGTTAGGTCCTCGCTTTTCTCCGTGATGGTGATGTCGGGCTCGCCGATTACCATGAAGAGGTTGGCGTTCTTGTCGCGTTTTAGGTCCGGGGCCATGTGGAGGTCGGGGTTCATCTTCGCCTTGATGATCGGCAAGGGCCCCAGCTTCGTCACCTCGCTTGCGTGCGCGTCATAGCCGAAGGCGCAGGCAATCAGGATGTCGAAGCGCGCTTCGGTCGCCTCGCGCGCCGCGGCCATCAGGTCCGTGCGGTGGAGCGTTCCGTATTCCGGGCCGATCAGAATTGCGGCGCGGCGTTCCTTGCCGTTTTCGAGGAAGTGTCCCTCCGCATGCACCATGGTCCCGGCCCAGGGCGTGATGTGGGTGAAGACGATGCGGTCGGATTTGACCGTCTGCTGCACGCCGGCGGTGCGTAGGTTTTCGAGGATCACCTGAACGAAATCTGTTTCGTCGGCGAGCGCGCTTTTGCGCTTCTTTTTCTTCGGCGAGGGCTGGTCGAGAAGCTCGTCGTCGTCCATCGGCACGACGCGATGCGGCGATAGGCTCTCGACCGTGAAGGGCCCCGCGACGCGCACGCGCGATTTGTCCTCATAGGGACGGTCATAGAGGTATTCGACATCGGCGGCCTTGGCGATCGAGGCGTCGATCTCCTTTTGGCGCGCGATGCGCAGGCGCCACCATTCGGCGTGGGCCTCCCTGGCGTCCTTGCTCCACTTCGCATCCGTCTCGCGCGGAATTTGCCACTCCTCCCATTTTTGGCCGAGCGCCTTGTTAAGCGCGGCGCGGAGCGGTTCGAGCATTGCCTGATATTGCTCCCAGATGACGTCGATCTCGGCGTTATCGACAATCGACTTCAGGGTGATGTGAGGCACACGGTCGTATACGAAGCCCTGGCGGACATCGCCCGCGAAGGGGCCGGGCGAAGGCAGCTTGCCGCTGACCTCTCCTTCTCTTCGCGCGCCGTCGGATGAGTCTTTCAAGTGGTAGTATGGATATTTCGCACCCATCAGGCGCTGGCGCGCGAGCGCGAGCGCCACGCGGCTCGTGTCGATAGTGATCCAGCGACGCCCCCACTGTTCGGCGACGAAGGCGGTCGTGCCCGAGCCGCAAGTCGGATCAAGAACGAGATCGCCCGGATCGGTAGCCATCAAGAGGCAGCGTTGGATCACCTTTTGCGAGGTCTGAACCACATATAACTTATCGGCCATGAAACTAGCGCCGACATCTGGCCAATTGTTTGAATGTGGGTAAACGGGAAAGTCTGCGAGATAGCGCACGTAACCGACACGTGCATCTGTGCTTTCCAGCCTTCCAGCAAGTTTCAACCGGCGCATTCCGTCTTCGTTCGTCTTCCACCGAACCTGCATGCTCGGACGAAATTCCCTCCCGTTTATCGAGACGGGAAACCAAGATGCTGCACCTTCTCCTTTGTCTCGCCCAATTGACTGCGAGGTGAGATTATCGAGGCTGTATATGCGCGCTTCCGGATGCTCCGATGCCGGAACGCCATTTAGTGATTGATTGATGGATACGCGGAGTTGGTTTGGCAGCTCAACGCGGTTGTAGTTTGTGCCGCCGGACTCTCCAGCCAATTTGATATTGTAGAGCGGTCGAAACTTGCCGGCTAGGCTCGGCTTCGATTTCGCATACCAAAGTACGAAATCGGACGTAGTCGAAAGGAATTCGTTCGTTGCTCCCGTGGTCTTGGCGAACGTGATTTCACAGACAAAGTTTTCCTCTCCAAACACCTCATCCATCACCGCTCTCACGCGATGCACGTTCTCATCGCCAATCTGTAGGAAGATTGATCCGGACACAGTCAATAAATCGCGCATCACCGTGAGCCGGTCGCGGAGATAGGTAAGGTAGGAGTGGATGCCGTCCTTCCAGGTGTCGCGAAAGGCCTTTACCTGCTCCGGCTCGCGCGTCAGGCTTTCAAGTTTACCATCGGTTACCGACGTGCTTTGAGTAGTCACCTGCCAATTCGAGTTAAACTTGATGCCGTAAGGCGGGTCGAAATAGATCGCCTGCACCTTGCCGCGCAGCTTCTCGCGCTCGGCGAGCGAGGCCATCACCTGCAGGCTGTCGCCGAGGATCATGCGGTTCGACCAGTGCTGGTCGTGCTCATAGAACTCGGTCTTCGCCTCGGCGTCGAGGCCGTTGAAATCGGCGAAGAGGTCGGGACCGTCATCCCGCGCGGCCTTCGACTGGCGGACGAGATTGTCGATCAGCGCCTTTGGGTGGATTTTCTCCTGCACATAGATCGGCGGCACATTGACGACGAGATCGGTCCAGTCCTGCCGGTCCTTGCCGCGCCAGACGAGCTGCGCATCGCCAAGCTCGACCTTTCCGGTTTCGACCAGACGGTCGCGTTGTTCCTTCGTCAGGGTGATCGTCACGCCCTTCCAGACGATCTGCGGGTCGAGGTCCATGTCGCGATCGCGCACCGCTCCTTTCGGCAAGGGCGTTGCGCGGGGGTAGCGCACTGGTTTCGCCGGCGTCATCTCCTCAATGCGCTCCGAAATCGCCTGCAACTCCGCCGTCGGAATATTCCGCCGCCGCGCCTTCTCATGCGTCAGCGTTTCGACCTGTTTTGTTTTCCCCGGTTTCTTCGCCATTACGACGCTGCCCCCACTATCGTGTCTAACGCCGCTTCATAGGCATCAACACGTTCATGAAGCCAAGTTGCGAGGCGCTTGAACGCCTTCTCGTCAGCGTAATCGCCTTCGATGCTTGCGCCGAGGAATGTGCCTTCATTCGGCCATGGCCCAATCTCAACGCCGAGTGTGCGCCTCAACGTTTCGGCATGAGGTTTCAGGAGGCTGTCGACTTCATTTGAAGAAGTCCCGCGATCGCTGCGAACAAAGAGCCCGACCCGACCCTTGGCGAGGTAATAGCTGATCACTGCGCGGCCGCCGAGAACCCGTCGCCAGCGATTGGATCCTTTTCCGCCGCCCTGATCGCGTTCTGAGTCTGGAAACATGCGGGCGTACTCCGACCAAAACGTCTCCCGGTTTTCGGCCAGCGGCCCGCCTGATCGGGCAACCCGGGCGGATTCCTGCGTTTCGCGTTCCCAGGTGTTCGGTTGCTCGACGACCTCGAAATAGGGGGCGAGCGGAGACGCCCCGATCCGCACGACCCGAAGGCGAACGGCGTAAAATTCGATTTCCGGCGGCGTATGTTCGTTTAGCCAGCCGATTGCGGCCAAGTGTTCGTCGCGAAAGTCCGTAGCCACCCAGATAATGCGTTCCGCTTCAAGACCAGCGGCATAGGTCATGATTTGGCCAAGATGAGAGTGATCCGAACAAGCGAGTTGATTCTCGATCAGGACTACCGTTCCGTCTTGCGGGCAGCGCGCATGTATGTCGGCGGAAAATCCCTCAACCGCCGCTTCCTTCTGCACGAGTTCCAGATCAAAGCCGACAGCATCGCCCAATCGATCAAGATTTTCGGCAAGCCAGGGCGTGAAATTCAGGGCCTCATGCGAAAAGGCTTCCCTCACGTTGACGTCTTCAAGACGTTCGAACTTTGGAAGCGTCACGGGTTTGGTCCTCCAATCACGAATTTGTCGATCAGCGCTTTGAACGCCTTCTCCATGCCGAAGACTTCGGTGAATTCGGCGAAGGCCCAGCGCCCGAAGCGCTTCAGATTGTTGACGCCGGGGACCCACATTTCCTTCATCGTCTGCGCTTTCATGACCGCGTCCTCGTCGCGATAGCCTTTGACTTCGAGAACGAGGTTCAGGGGATCGGCGGGCCCGCGGCCATCATCCAACCGGACGATGAAGTCCGGCACGTAACGCCGCGTGACCGGCCCGTTGCGATATGGGACTTCGAAGCCGAGGCCCTGATTTTTCACATAGGCGAGGACACGCGGATGCTCCTCGCAGATGCGCGCCATTTCGGCTTCCCAGTTCGAATCCTCGACGACATGGCTGACGTGGCATTTGCGCGCATCAGTCGCGAAACAGGGCTTGGACGTGGTGAAGTTGACGAAGCGCGTATCCCCTTCCGGATTGAACGAATCGATGACGGCGGTGACGCGGCTTTCGCCGTCCGGCGCGCGCTGGCTCGCGAGGAAAATGCGCTCGGCCGCCTGATCGATGACGCCGGGCCATGTGATCATGGCGGGATAGGTGCCCTCCGACTCGCAGACGAGATAGCCGCCATCGAGCCATTGCGTGACGATGCGTTTGACCTGCGGGAAGAGCGCGTTGTTCATGCCGCCGCCGTCGGCCTGGAACTTCGTCGACAGGAGGTGCTTGGTGAGCCGATAGGCGATCGACATGGGCCGGGCGTGTTCGTCGAGCGGTTCGTCGGGCGACATGATCTGTTGCTCGCCGACGACGCCCGACATGTAGGTCTTTGTGGCCCCAAACAGCGCCGGCGTCAGGCGAAGCTCGGAATCCTTCGTGAAGGTCGCGGTGATCTTTTCATCGGGAAGTTCGGTGCGATAGCCGGCGACGCGCGGGAATCGGATGGCGAGCGCCGCCCGTTCTCGCCGCGCATGAACGCGGGTGACGGGTTTGGGCGCCGAAGGCGGGGCGACGGTCGGCTGCGCCGTGAAGTTGAACGGAATGCCCATGATGTCGGCATATTCGACATCGAAGAGGCCTTCGGCGTTCAACTCATAACTCTTGCGCCGTAGCGCGCGGCCGACGACCTGCTCACAGAGGAGCTGCGTGCCGAAGGCGCGCACGCCGAGGATGTGTGTTACGGTGTTGGCGTCCCAGCCCTCGGTCAGCATGGCGACAGAGACGACGCAACGGACGGACTCGCCAAGGCGCCCCTTTTGCCCGACGGTGTTCATCGCCTCGCGGAGAAGGTCCTCGTCGCTGATCTTCACGTCGCCGCCGGCGCCTTCGCGCAAGGCCTTCTCACGGCGGAAGGCCTCGATTTCGGGGCCCATGACGTGTTTGAACGTGTCGTTGAGGGCCTCGCCTGAGTCGATTTGCGCGGAGTCGATGAGGAGCGTGTTCGGCTTGGCGAGCCGTTCCTGCGTCACCGGATCGTAATTGCTAAACAGAGCCAATTGCCCGGGATGCACGGCGGCGGGGCTGTCATCCGTTTCCGGCGTCTCGTATCCCGCGATCCAGTCATGGACGATCTGCGACGTCGTCGTGTTGTTGCAGACGACGATGAAGACCGGCGGCACGTCATGGCCCTTCGCGCGCCACTCCGCGTCGGTTTCGACATAATGGGCGTAGAGCGAGCGCAACGCCGTGATGAGCGGCGTCACTTCGGCGAGCGCGTCCGGGTTGCCGCCACCCGATTTGGCGCGACCCTTCTTCGGCAGTTTCTTGCCGATATGCTCCCAAAGATCGCGATAGATCGGGTTGCCGGATGAGATGTAGTTGTCGAGGATTGGCACGCGCGGCAGTTTGACGATGCCGCATTCGATCGCGTCCATCAGCGAGAAGTCGGAGACCGTCCACGGGAACAAGGTTCCCTCGCGATAGCCGGAGCCGCGCAGGAAGAAAGGCGTCGCCGAAAGATCATAGATCGCGCGGACGCCAATCTTTTCCTTCAGCTTCTCGATGCCGCTGATCCATAGCCGCGCCGCTTCGTTGTTTTGCTTCGCCTCTTCCTTCTCGTCGCCTTTGGCTTCAGCGATGGCGTTGGTGCCAGGTTTTTCGCGATAGCAATGATGGGCCTCGTCGTTGATGACGACGACATTCTTCATGTTGAAAAGGTCGCCGACGGCGCGGCGGAGCATCTCGCCCTCGGTTTCGAGCGTCGCAACCTTCTCGCCGCGCCAGCCTTCGATCGCGCCGCGCGTCCTCTTGGCGACTTTCATTTTCTCGCGCTGCTGGAACGCGTGGTAATTGGTGACGATGACCTTCGCCTGCGTGACATCGGCGAGCATGTCCATCGGCACGAGTTCGCGCTTTTCGTAATAGCTGTCCGGATCGGTCGGATCGAGCACGCGCAAGCGATCGCGGATGGTGATGCCCGGCGAGATGATGAGAAAGCCCTTGGAGAAATTTTTTGAAGATGGCGCGCGCACGGCGTTCACCGTCTGCCAGGCGATGAGCATCGCCATGACGGTCGTCTTGCCGGCGCCCGTCGCCATCTTCATGGCGAGGCGGAAGATTTCAGGGTTGGCTTCCTTGTTGCCGCCTTCGAGGTGTTCCCAGATGCGCTTGTATTGACCTTGCCCGCGCGCGACTTCGGTCAGCCAGATGATCGTTTCGGCCGCCTCGCGCTGACAGAAGAACGGGCGGATCGACGCGAACTGGTGATTGCGCCAGTGGTCGAGCAGCCGGCGCGTCGCGGGCGTTACGCCCCAGTCCGTCGTCGCGGGGAGTTCGCGCCAACTTTTCACATGCTGGCGGATGTCGTTGATCATCCAGGCGGGGTCGTATTTGTGATCTTCTTCGTCTAGGAAGCTCGCTTGGCCCGATGTCGCAGACGCCCGCTTCGCCTTCGGGACGGGCGTTACGTGGCGATCGGACTTGCGCCGCTCCCGCTTCGGCTCCGCATTAGTTGGCTGCCCGTTATTGTCGAGCACATGATGGAACTGCGGCTCTTCATAAGGGGAGTTCAAAATCGGTCGCTTGAAAAAGTCGTTTTCCGACATTGCTCCCCTCAAACAAACGGCGAGTTCGCCGCCGCTGTTTCGTTCAAACGACGCGAACTAACGCGTCTGAAATGAATCGCCTCAGACTCTTACTTGGCGGAAGTCTAGACCGCAATTCAACCTTATTCGAAACCGCGGTTGTCAAGGAAAACCAAAATTGAACCTATGGCTCAGCGATTCGAAGCAGTCCAGTACACATCATCTTTTCGCGACGCCGAATCATCACCTGAAAGTCACCCCCGCCGAACTTGTCGCGGAGTACGTCGATGAGGCGAGGGTGGGGGACGCATTTGAAGAGCGCCGGGCGGACCGGCTTGCCATCCGTTACGCGGTAGAGGTAGCAGCTATCGCGCGGATTGCGCTCGTCGAGGAGCGCGAAGAACCGCCAACAGAGTTCGTCGTCTTCGATAATGTCGCGCATCACGATTCTCCAGCGAATTTAGCTGCGCGAAATGTCGAAATTCTTGCAGCACAAAGCCGAGGACAGGGGACAACACAGCGCCTGACACAGGGGTTGATACAGCCACCAACACAGCCGGCCGGGCGACGCTGGGAACGGTTGAAGGTTAGACTTCTCTGCGGGGTCATTTCTTATCGCCCCGTGCGAGTGCGTCGATATCCTCTTTTCGCCAGGCAGTAATGCGCGGCCCGAGCTTCACTGGCGCGGGGTATCGGCCGGACCTTACGCCCGCCCACCAGGTGGATTTGCTGACAGGGATGGGGCCGCGCGGCGCCAATATGTCCTTGAGGCGCAAAAGCGCGGGGCGAAACTTTGGTTTAGGATCGTCCATTGTTGCCTCCTTTGTTGTTGGCGGAGGCATCGCAGCATCAAGTTAGCTCAAGCGGGCCGAATTTGACTAAAAAGAACCGAATTCGGTTGACGCGGATCGGTACGGTATTTTTGATTATTCAGGCCATGAACTTTGCTTTCGCGCCCTTCGCCGCGACCGCCTCTTCGAGGTGCTTTCGAACCGTTTCCTCATTGAGCGACAGCCCAGCGCGCGTGATTGCCGACGAGATGTTGCCGGCGACGCTTGAACTTTGCCAATTTTTCTTCAGATTGAATTTGTCGATTG
>FRDC01000296.1_pt1 | contig 23019 bp, 22 predicted proteins | sample 1106171 | NCBI WGS metagenome assembly FRDC01 (sample SAMEA3930566, study PRJEB13176) | freshwater metagenome | biome: Drinking water system; feature: drinking water; material: water | place: Singapore | collected 2014-12-20 | reverse complement strand
ACTATCGTGGGATCACACACCGAATCACGTGGGATCACACACCGAGCACCTCATCAAGGCACTGATAAATAAAGAGCTTTTAGCTGATTTTTGACATTTAACCTTCTTAACGATTCCTATTTAACAGAATCACTTAACCCCACAGCACGGATCGAGCAGGCTGAAGGAAAATGTGGAATTGCCCCTTGGGGCAATACGCTTTTGCTACGTGCCGGCTATCACCGTCACAGAAGCGGCCTGACGGCCGCAGGCTTCCGAGAGAGGCCAAGCCGATCCAACGGTGTGTACATGTCAGCGCCACGCTCGTTGAAAGGGCAGGACAGCGAGATACCTCGAACCGATCGTCGGTTTCGCCGGTGTGCGCGATCGCGCGGGATCGTAGAAGCTATCGAACTTGCGTTCGGCATCGTTGCAGATGTTCGCGACGTTCAGCAGGTAGGCGCTATCGTCGGCAGATGCGCCTCGGCATGCCTCGATGGGCGGTCCTGACCTGTGATTACGAGCGGTTTTGAGAGAGAAGCTCGCCGAGCAAGGCTACCGGATCGACCCCGATCGCCAAGGCGACCGCGACATATTCATCCACGCTCAGCTGGCGCTCGCCGGTTTCGTAGCGCGATACATAGGCCTGCTGCCATCCGAGCCGCTTCGCGAGGTCGACCTGACGAAGCCTGGCGTCCCGCCGTGCCATGGTCAGCGCAGCGACGATGCGGGCGTGCAGATCGGATGGGACAGGAGAGGCGGGCACCCCGGAGCATCTAGACCGGCTTGAGCGATATGCGGAAAGCGTATATCGTCCGGGCTTCCGATCGGGAGTGCTGACATGAGACTGTTCGAGCGCATCGCCACCTGGTTCGACGACTTTACGCTTCCGGCCCGCCCGGGGATCGGCAGCGACGGCACGGACATCAATCCGGCGACCGGATTGCCGACGATCGCTGGAGCCGGCAGTCCCGACGTCGCCGGCAATCCCTACGGTTCTACCCGTTCGCACGATTACGAGTCCGACTGGCAGCGCCACGATCGCTGGGACAGCGGTGCTCATGACCATTTCCAGCATCACGACAGCTAGTCGGCGAGCAGCCATGATCCTTGGCGTGACTGAGCGCGTCCCGGTGGCTGACCGGCTGATCGCGCGTTGGGAAGTGAGCCAGCTGAACGTCGTCCCTTATGCGATCAGCGTCATGGCTTTCCTGCCGATGCTGATCGTGTCGATCGGTATCGCCAAGGCGATCGGTGTCAGACCGGTCGTCGCCGGACGGGCAATGCTCGTCCTCTGGGTGGCCCTGTTCGTGACCGAGATGGGGCGAGGACTCTGGACGCTGCGGCATCGTTACGCCTCGCCGCGCTGGCTGCGCGCGGTTCATGCCGCGGTCGGTGACGACCTCGCCGTTCACGCGCTCGCCGAGTTGATGCGCCAGCATCGGTACGAACCCGATTACGTCCTTCTGAGATCCGACATGACCAGCGCGGTCCAGCAGGAGCGCGCCAGGCGCAAGGACGCGGCCCGACGTGCCGAGGGGATCCGGGTGATGGAGAAACCGGATCCTGCCCCGGGTTCGGAGCCGGAAGGCAGCGATCCCCGGATCGGCGAAGATCAACGCGCCCGGGCACGCGAGCGTCGCGCCGCCAGGAAGATACTGGCAGCGGCAGCGCCGGTGACAGGCGATATGTCCCGCGGCTCACCCTGAACCGGCTGCCGCATCGTCGAGAAGGCGGTCCGGGCAGAATGACAGTTCGCTTGCTGGCCGGCTGACACGCCGGCCCGGGTGCCCCGCCGGAAGCCGGAATGAATACCGGAGCACCACGGCATCGATACCGCAGCGTCCGGATTATGAAGGGAAGGAGCACACACCACGCTATGGATAGCGGTTGTGTTCTGACCATAAAGCCGTGAATTATCATTGATGTAGCAGGATATCGGCTGTGCTGCGGGGTCCGCGAAAGCTGCCCCGTGACGTGCTACAAGGGTGCTACAGCGCTACGGACGCCGTGATCCACCGGCTGCGCAGCGACATGAGTGTCGCAAGCAAGCGACCCGCGCACTGCTCCCTCCGGGAGCACGGGCTCATCTCTCTTCGGGCGTCATGGACAAGACCGGTGCGCCAGCAGCGGCCGATGTCGAGCCCATATACTCGCGCCTGCTTCCGTACGGTCAGGATGTGCCGGACGGCCGTGCGCGGAAGCGGCGCGGGTCGAAGAACCAGATCAGCATGACCGCGCCCGTGACAGCCGCGGCGATCCAGCAGGCAGCCGCGAGGGCAGGGGCATAGCCCAGCAGACGGGCCGCCAGCCCTGCCAGCAGCAGTCCTGTGCACAGCGCCGCCAGTCGGCGCACGACCGGCCAGTTGCGCCGCTTGAACCCGACACGCCGCGTCTCGGCCGCCCAGGCCGCCAGCTGTTCCTCTCTGGATCTGCCCATCTCAGTCTCCCAGCGACAAGGCGAGCAGCGTACCGCGCAGCTGCTTGCGGTTGGTGGCACCCGCGTCCGCGGCTCCGTCATATAGCACGCGCACGAGCGCCAAGCTGCGTTCGTCCGGCAGCTTCAGCCCTACGTCCCGGCAGACGGTGTCCACGTCGTCGCGCAGGCGGTCGAGCCGGTCCCAGTCGACCGGACCGAAATAGCTTCGGGGGACGGTGTCCTCGCCCAGGATCACCCATTCGGGATCGACGTCGTAATCGCGGCGGAGCTTCGCCATCAGGGCGACGGGCGGCTCGGCCCCGCCCAATTCCCAGCTGACCAGTGCGCGCTTGGAATAGCCCAGCGCCTTCGCGAACGCGTCCTGTCCCAACCCGGTCCTGAGCCGTACCGCCTTGATCCGCTCACCGATGGTGGATGCGCCGCTCACGTCGTCATAATCGCTTGCTTAATCCTGCTCATTATGGCGCAATCGTGCCACTATGCTATCATGGCATGGAAGCGGTGCCGGCGACCAGCATCAGGCCGGACATGGGCAGGAATTTCATGGGCGGTCAGGTCAATGTACGGCTCGGGGACGACGACGATGCGGACCTCAGCCGTTACGCGGCCGAGCGTGGTATCGAGCGTGCGACCCTGGCCAAATCGTTCGTTCGGGAATGTCTCGATGCGTGGCGGGAGGGGCGGGCCGTATTCGACCGGCCCGAGCAACTGGGGCCCGGTGACGTCGTCGCCTTCGGCGCCAGGCTGGACAAGGCGGTCATGGAGATCGACCGCATTGCGCAGGCGTGGGCGGCGCATGAGAGCGACATGCACAGGCTGGAGCGCGAGGACCAGCTGGCACTGACGCGGGCCAGGACCGAGTTCATCAAGGGCATGCCGGAGCGCATCACCGCCAGCTTCAATCCGATCAGGGCGGAGATGCGGTTGCTTGCCGAGCGGATCGACCGGCAGCCCCGTCTCGATGCGATCGACGAACGGCAGCGCGACCACACCGAGGCGTTGCGGGAGAACACCGCCGCCATCAGGAGCCTCGAGCAGCAGCCCCGGACAAAGGTCAGCTACACCGTCTGGGACAGGGACTGGTCGGGTCGCAAGGTCGGTGCGGCGCTGTCGGTCGCCTGGTTGCTCTGCGTCGGCAGCTATTTCTTCGCGGCGATGGCGCTGCCGCCGTCGTGGTTCGCGGTCCGCTCGGCCAATTTTCTGCTGGGCGGCGGGGATCAGGCGGTCTGCGCGCTGGTGAACTACCGACTGGCGACCGACAGCTGCCGGACGCAGTTCGAGGGCAAGGCAGGCAAGGTTGTGGTGCGGGCGAGGCCCGGCACGTCGCAGGGCCGACAATGATCTCGGTCGCTGCGGTCGGTTCGGCCTCCGACGCAGCCGCCTATTACGCCCGGGACAATTATTACACCGCCGATCAGGCCGAAGGTGCCAGTGCCTGGGCAGGCGAGGGGGCGGCCGAGCTGGGTCTGTCCGGGCCGGTCGACGCCGAGCGGTTCGAACAGGTGCTCGCCGGCGAGCTGCCCAACGGTGTCGTGCTCGACGCCAAACGGGGTGAGCATCGGCCGGGCTGGGACATCACCATGTCCGTTCCCAAGTCGGTGTCGATCCTGGCGCTGGTAGGCGGTGACGCGCGGCTGGTGGTCGCGGTGCGGGACGCGGCTGCTGCGACCCTCGCCTGGACGGAGCGCAACATTGCGCAGGCGCGGGTCTGGAACGGCAGGGGACAGGTGCCCGAGGTGACCGGCCGGTTCGTCGCCGCGACCTTCCTTCACGACGTGAACCGCAGCGGCGAGCCGCAGCTCCACGTCCATAACGTTATCGCCAACGCGACCCGCACTGCCGACGGCAAATGGCGGGCGTTGCACGCGGACCAGCTGTACGAGTGCCAGCACGTCATGGATGCGGTGTTCCTGTCCGCGTTGCGCAGCCGGGTCGAGACACTCGGCTTCGCCACCATCCCTCGCCACGACGGCCGCAACGGTGCCTTCGAGATCGCCGGCGTATCGCGCGCGGTGGTGGAAGCATTCTCCGTCCGCTCGGCCGAGATCGACGCGTACATCAAGGCGCGCGGGCTGGAGAACACCTCGCAGACGCGCGAATATGCGGCGCTGGCGACGCGCGACCCCAAGTCGCCCGATCTCGCCCCGGAGCAGCGCGCGGAAGCGTGGCGGCGGTTGGCCGCGGAGAAGGGGCTGGATCCGTCAGCATTGGTGAAGGGCGCGCTGGCGGAGGCGGGACGGGGGCATGATGTGTGGACGCGCACGGTGCGGGGCGTGCGCGGAATAGGGGAGCGCGGTCTTGCCATCGCCGGACGTATGAGGCTGACCCCGCGCGACGGCGACCCATTGGTGCCTGAGCGACTGGGACGACTGGAGCCGCGCGCCTATGCCGCGGCGCAGGCGGTCGCATCGGCGGTACGCGACCTGGGCGAGCGGGAGGCGGCGTTCGACCGTCTGGAGCTCATCCGCGAGAGCCTGTCGCGCGGCGGGCCGGTGACGGTCGCCGATGTCGAGGCGCGACTGGCGCTGCTGCAGGAGAAAGGCCTGTTGCTCGGCGATGGCGATCGTATGGTGACGACGCAGGGCGCGGTGCGGCTCGAACAGGCGTATCTTGGCGCCGTCGAGGCAGGGAAGGGACAGTCCGCCCCGATCGTTCCGCCGGTCGATGCCGCAATCCGTGCGCAGGATGCAGCACGCGAACTCGGACTGCACCGGCTCAATCCGGGCCAGGAAGCTGCGGCCGTGCTGATGCTGTCTTCGTCCGACCGCGTGATCAACGTGCAAGGCGGGTCGGGCCGCGGCAAGTCGACTGCGATGGCGCCGGTGACGGCGGTAGCGAAGGCGGAGGGCAGGGCGGTGATCGGGCTCGCCATCGCCAGCGTGAAGGCGAGCGAGTTCGGTCGCGACACCGGTGCCGACGTGAGCACGGTCGCCCGCTTTCTGGCCCGCCATGCCCGCGTGATCGACGGCACGGCGCGACCGGAACAGGTCGCGCGCGTGAAAGCGGAGCTGTCGGGTGCGATCGTCATGGTCGAGGAGGCCGGACAGCTCGGTACGCGCGACATGGAGCGGATCGTGCGGCTTGCCAACATCACCGGCGTCGCCCGCGTCGTGCAGACCGGCGATACCCGCCAGCTGACCGCGATCGCCGCCGGCAAGCCGTTCGAGGCGAGCCAGCGGGCCGGCGTCGCCACGGCCCATATCACCGAGAACCTGCGTTCCCGGTCCGATCAGATGAAGGCGGTCACCGCCGCGCTCGACCGCGGTGACGTGTCGGGTACGTTCGAGATACTTAAGCCCGCCACGACCGAGGTGCCGGGGAACGCGGTGGCGACGACGGCTGCGATGCACTGGGCAGCGCTGCCGCAAGACCAGCGCGACGCCACCCTCCTGCTGACCGCCGGCCGCGCCATGCGCAGCGAGGCCAACCAGGCGGTGCAGGCTGAGCTGAAGGCGGGCGGCGAGATCGCTGCCACGGGCACGCCGTTCACCGTGCTCGATCGGGTTAACGCCACCAGGGAAGGCGCGCGGCTGATGCGCGCCTACCGGCCCGGCCATGTGGTTGAGATCCGCACCAACCTGACCAGCCAAGGCCTGACCCGTGGCGAACGCGGGGTCGTGACCGGCGTGGAGGGCGACCGGGTTCGGCTCGGCATGGCGGACGGGACCGAGAAGCTACTCCGGCCCGATCGGTTAGCCAAAAACCTCGACCGCGATGCCGTGTCGATCTTCGCATTGAAGGAAGTCGAGCTGCACGTCGGCGACCGTATCCGCTGGAGCGACAACGACCGGATCCGCGGGCTTGATAACGGTGCGATGGCGCGGGTCGAGGAAGTGGGGCGGGGCAGGCTGGTCGTGTCCTCCCTTATCGACGGCACCGTGCATGAGATCGCGTCCGGCGACCGCATGGCCGAACGGCTGGACCTCGCCTACGCGATCAACGTCCATGTCGCGCAGGGGGTTACGACCGAGCACGGTATCGTGGCGATGCGGTCGTCGGAGCGAAAACTGCTGACCGAGCGCTCGTTTCTAGTCGCGCTCACCCGCGTGGCGGACAAGGTGGCGCTGGTGGTCGACGACGGGCAGAAGGTCGAACGGCACGTCACCCGCAACACCGACGACAAGACCTCAGCGCTCGATGTAGTCGAGCGTGGCAAGGCAACCGATGCCATCCGGTTGCCGGACGCGGGCCCCCCGCTCGACCGGGCGCTGGAGCGTTACGCCCAGTTGTTCCTGGCGGCCGAGCAGATACGCGAGGACGGACGGGAGCTGGCGCCGTCCCAGGTACGCGCGCTGGACGCGGCCTCGGCCGCGCTCGACCGAATCCGGCCCTATGCCGCCGAGGATCTGCGGATCGTGCTGGACCGCAGCGCCGACCCGGTACGGGGTCTGGAGCAGGCTGCGCCGGGCGAGTTGCGGCAGGTCTGGGCGGAAGAGGGGCAGGTGCGCGCCGACCCTCACGCCTATGCCGACCGGTTCGTGGCCGACTGGCAGTCGGCGTCGGGCGACCGGGGTGCGGGCGAAACGCCGCGGATCGAAGATCGGGCGGAGCGTCGCCTCGAGCGGCTTGAGGACCGCATGGCGCGGCAGCCGGCGCTGGAGAAGGCGCTCGACGCCCGCATTCCCGAGCGCCAGCTGCGCCTCGACGGCCCCGGCATGAATAGCGGCAGCCGTGATCGCGACTACGGTATGGAGATGTGACCCGCGGTAATGCGCAGGCCGCACCGGCAGCGCGACAGCTAGCCGCTTCCCCGCATCGAACTGCTCTGGCACGTATCGCCTATGTACGGTTGGGGTCATCGCCGCGTCGCGCTTGCCGACCTGATCGCATTCGCCTGGTCGGCGCCGATGCGCGACCTTGCGACGCGCATGCAGATGTCTGACGTAGGTCTGAAGAAGCTGTTGCGGGCTCATGGCGTGTCAGGGCCACCGCAGGGGCATTGGAACCGGGTGCACGCGGGGCGGCCCGTCTCCGAACCTCCCCCGGCACCGGCCCGCAGACCGGGAGAGAAGCCCTATATTCACGTAGACGGCCGTTTCATCGATCTGCCCGAAGCGCCGCTCCCGTCATCGGCCGGGCCGTTCGCGTCAGCCAAGGTGCCCGAGAACCTGGAGGAGTTGCGCACGCTGGCGTTGAAGGCGGTCGGCCGCCCTGCCTCCGCCACAAAAATCACGGTACCGCATCCGGCGATCGGTAGTTTATTAGCGGGAGACGAGAAGGAACGGGAGAAAGCGGAGAAGACCCGCTGGCATACGGCCATCACCCTCTACGACAGCCCGTTCGAGAAGCGGCGTCTGCGCATTCTCAATGCCGTATTCCTGACGCTGGGCCGTATGGGTCACGGAGGCACATCCGACCGGGACGGTTACCATACGAGCTTTTACGCCATCATTGGCGACACCAGGGTGTCGCTGCATCTCGATGAGGCCGGCAGAAAGCCCCCTACTTACAACCGCTACACCGCGCCCCGTCCTGACCCGAAGCGTCCGGCTTCCGTTTCGCTCAGACTGACGGCGGGATCATCGACTTGGCAGGACGATGCCTCGGAGAAGCTGGAACGACAGATCGCCGACATTGTGGCCGGCCTGATAGTCGAGGGTGAACGATCCTATCGGACGCGCTTGCGCGAACTTGAGGAACAGACGGAACGCGAGCGGATCGAAGCGGAGCGGCGTCGCCAGGAACGCCTGCGCAAGGCCAACGCCGATCGGGTCGTCGCGCTTGTCGAAAGCGGTCGTCTGCTGGCGGAAGCCGAGAACCTGCGGAGCCTGGTAGTCCGTGTGGGCGAGGCCGTCATGGACGGGCGATTGGACATTTCTGCGGAGCAGTTCACCGAGTGGCGTAAATGGGCCGACCAAGAAGCCGACAAGTTGGATCCAGTTGTATCGGGACAGGTTCAGGCACACCTGCTCCCTCCGCGATGTGACTGACAAGTTGTTTAGTTATATCTAACGGTGTGTCGAATCGCTCGGTTGTGACACTCTCAGGCGGAGTTTCAGTTAAAAAGGTCTACCAGAACCTGCGACGATTGATTGTGCAGCGTAAAAAAAGAGGTTCGAGCAGGTGCATATCGCGCAACGGACGGCTCTGCACCTCTCGTTCAGTCAGAAGAAGCATATCAATGGGAATTCCCCAGTGAGAAGTGCGTCGCCTAAGCAAGGTTCTGACTTGGGTTAGAGCCTCTAATAATTCATCGTGATTAACTGATACAACTACGAGCAGATCGATATCAGAGAAAGCCCCCTGACGAAAGAACGAGCCGAAACCCCATATGGATCTAATTACTGGAATAGAGCTGCCCACCGCCCAAGCTGATGTACGTAGGCGGGGCCTTCTACTGCCAATATTTGGTCTTAAGAAGCGCGGCATTTATATCACCTGCGTTGCAGACGCCAACCTTTCTAGCGCGACAATACGCCGAAGCCTCACGGCTTGGCTTGTTCCATTTGCCGCCGACAAAGATAATACTCACGTTCGGAAAGTCGCTAATGACTTCCATAGCTTTCGCTTCTGAAAGCGTGTACTCGTCAACGCATACAATTTCGATTGAATCTCCTTGAGTGGAGCGCTCAACCGAAAACGCTAGATCGCTATGCCGCTGGAATGCTTTTACGTTATCATGTCCCTCAATAATCTTTTGTAGGAACATAATCCTACCAAAGGTTACATTATACGCGTTCTCTCCATTACTACTCATCGGTAAACGCCGCCTCAAAGTTCTTAGGAAATAAAGGATATGAATCTACAGGGCTGCTAACGTGAGCCTCATAGGCTTCGGCGTGAGAGCAAAACTCAGCATATGCTTTTATTTGGTTGTCGTCTAAAATATGTTCGCTATCTCTTATTGCATTTATAATGGATCTATTATTTGGAATAATAGTGTCTTTCTTGCGAGCTTCCCAAATAGCGTGAGCGTTTGAACTCGGGTCTTGAGCTGCTTTCGATTTTGGGCCAAATGCCTTAAAAATCTCGCGGTTTTTAGCAAGTAAAATGCGAACTGCTTTCTTAAGATCAGATTTGCTTAGCTCAGGCTGACGAGCATCCGTTTCCGGTGTGTGTCCGTTGGACCTAGTAATTTCTGCCGCTGACAATATTGGAAACCACTCTGATGGCATTCCAAGCACAAGAACTTTCGTAAAGGCGGCGGCGACAGCGGATGCATAAGCTTGCCAAACATCATTTTTATTGGAGTCACAGTAGTCGCAGATACCGCGAATAACCATGATGCTGCGATCGCGCGCCCAAGCGGCCGTGCGCATACCGCCCGCTTCCATTTCAATGGCACGGACCCGGAATCTATCACGTAAATCATCACGGATGACCGGATTTTTCTGCAAAGTGTCGGCGGTACCAATAGCGCCACCATGGACTCGGGGGCGCCCCTTTCGGGCAGAAGACGTTGGATGCTTTATATGCTTCCCATTTATATCATGAAGGATGTCGGTACCTGGGTCTGGTCTTACGAAAAAGGCAGCTTTCGCGACTATTGCGTCAATCTCAGGCTCCCAAAGCTTCTTACCTAAAATTGCATCAGCCATGATCGCATTGATGACACCGAGCATTTGGTTAGAAGGCTGCTGAGCAGAGCTCCGGCTCGTTCGTCCAGCCATATCCTCCTTTACAAAATCATACTCCAAAATTCCGGCGTCATTGGAGTAGACAATGTCACCCAACCGGACGTGTTCCTGCGGCTTGCTAGGATCTGGACAGCCGCCTGCTATACCGCACATGATGATGTGCGTGATACTTGGGAACGACCGTAAGGCATCTGTAGCAGTAGTAGCAGCGTTGTTGTTACCCATGCCACTTTGACAGACGAGCACAGCACGGGCACTCTTTTCACCTTCCGAAGGACTGAAATATCCAATTAAGTAGGTGTTGGGGTCCTTGGGCACGCCAATGCGCTCGTAGCTGGCCATTGCAGCTTGAACGGCTGCCAGCTCCTGAGGCAGAGCGACGACAATGAGAACGTGCACGGCGTTGATATCAGGTCGTGGAAGAGCGTTCATAAGAACGGTTCTGCACGACCGAGCATTCTTACGCCAGCGATATGAACGGCTCCTGCCGCGCAGCGGTTGCTAGGACCGGATGGATCAGGAACGCCCATCAAAACAGCCGGTTGGTGTGTATAACCGAGCAACTCTGACACCAAGGTGCGAGACTAGCTAACTCCGGAGGTTTGGTGGGTGAACAGCCTGGACGTCACGGGCCGGGAGGCTGGGGTCGGTCATCGCGGCCGCGCCGGCGGCGATCCGCGCATCCAGCTCCTGATCCGCGTGGGCGGCAAGTCGTAGTCGCGCTGGCCCTCGTAGCTGAGCGGACGCGCGTCGGGGCGGGGGCGGCGGAACACCGGCTGTCGTTATGGAGGCAAAAAGGCCTACCTTTCTGCCGCTAAGGGATCCGAGCAGGGCGTTGGATCACAAGCTAGGAGCGGTGCCCCCACACCCGGGATGTTTGCAACGGCGCCACGTCAGTGGAACGAACCGAGCAACCAAGCCGGCTCCGGGCCAGCTTGCACTTCAATAGTATAGATGGCTGAGATAGGAACAGGGAGAGAACGCTGGAGAGGCAGGATCGTGGAAGGCAGCAGCAAGCGCGTAACCGCACAGATCGGAAGAAAGCCAGCGGCAAACATCCATCATGCAACGCGCCTGGCCGAACGGATTGGCTGTCCGCTGAACCAGTTCGTCACCATCAACTATTCCAAGACGCAGTGCCCGGCCGACGACGCGACGGCCGCATTTCGCGACCTCCTGTCGGACTGGTTCGCCCGTTGGCTGCGCCGGCATCCCAAAAACAGGAAAGGCGTGGCACCGGCCTATGTCTATGCGTTCGAGGCGGCCGGCGGGCAGATCGCGGTCCATTGGCTGGTTCATGTCCCGAAGGGGCTGATCCGCGAGTTTTGGCGTCTGGTGCCCGAATGGGTGGCGGCTACCGCAGGGCCGATCACCAGCCCGGCAGCGATCAAGCATCGTCGCATCTATCGTGTCGTCGGGGCCAAGCGATACATCCTCAAGGGCATGGACCCGCACTTCGCCCGCCTCTGGAAAATCCGGCCATCGCCACAAGGCGACATTGTCGGTCGTCGCAGCGGCTTCAGCCGAAGCCTCGGCCCGGCTGCACGACGTGCGGCTGACTACCGCCCGCAACGCTATCAGGCAGGACAGTGGGCAGCGGCAGCGTCTGCGGCATTCTGACGATCCTCGCGGAATGAAGCCCATCACGTATCGTCAATCAGGGACCAAGGCTGGACTGTAATCGGGACGGCAGCGTGTCAATTCGCCTTTTGTTCTTGCGTAGTGGGAATCTTCGCGACAGAGTGGCACAAATCTTCCTAGAGGTGCTCGTGCGTCCTTCCGTTTCCGACTTCTCCCGCCTCCGCACCAGCGCCGGTATCAGCATCGACGCCTTTGCAGCCAGTTCGGGCTTCTCCCGTCGTACTGTCTATCGCTGGGAACGCGGTGAGGCTCCGCCCCGCAAGGCAGCGGTGCGGATGCTGGATACGCTGATCCGCGAACACCGGCAGGCTGTCGCGCCGGCCAGCACGAAGGCCTTCCGTTTCATCGACCTGTTCGCCGGCATTGGCGGTTTGCGTCGCGGCTTCGACGAGGAGGGCGAATGCGTCTTCACCAGCGAATGGGACAAATACTCGCAGGCGACCTATCTCGCCAATTACGACTGCGAACATGAGGTAGCCGGCGACATAACGAAGGTGCCGATGGAGAGCATCCCGGCGCACGACCTGCTGCTGGCGGGCTTCCCCTGCCAGCCCTTCTCGGTCGCAGGTGTGTCGAAGAAGAACGCCCTGAACCGGCCGCACGGTTTCGCCGACGAGACGCAGGGCACGCTGTTTTTCAACGTGGCGAAGATCATCCAGCATCATCGCCCGCGCGCGTTCCTGTTGGAGAACGTCAAGAATCTGGTCAATCACGACAAGGGCCGGACGTTCGAGGTGATCCACCGCACGCTGACGCAGGAGCTGGGCTATCAGGTCCACTGGAAGGTCATCAATTCCAAGGCATTCGTGCCCCAGCAGCGCGAGCGCATTTTCATTGTAGGCTTTCGCGATCCGAACGCCTTTACCTTCGCCGATCTAGAATTGCCCGATCCGTTTGCCGGGCCGCGGCTCGGCACGATCCTGCATCCCGAGGACGGCACCGAGGAACTGGACCCCCCCTACACCCGCGGCAACATCGCGTCGGTGTCGGAGAAATACACGCTGACCGATCACCTCTGGCGTTACCTTCAGGGCTACGCCGAGAAGCACAAGGCGGCCGGCAACGGGTTCGGGTTCGGGCTGGTCGGGCCGAACGACGTCGCCCGCACCCTGTCGGCGCGCTATTACAAGGACGGATCGGAAATCCTTGTCGAGCAGAAGGGGAAGAACCCGCGCCGTCTGACCCCGCGCGAGTGCGCCCGCCTGATGGGGTTCGATGAACCCGGCGGGCGGGACTTCATCATCCCCGTGTCCGACACCCAGGCCTATCGCCAGTTCGGCAACGCCGTCGTCGTCCCGGTGGTGAAGGCCGTTGCCGCGCACATGATGCCGTGGCTGGTCGATCGCGCTGATGCGGAGCCGGAGCAGCCGGAGCGGATCATGGCCCTTGCCGGGTGATGTAGTCGATCCGGCCACCCGCAGCCGCATGATGGCCGGGATCAGGGGGAAGGATACCAAGCCCGAGCTGGTAGTGCGGCGCGGCCTTCATGCTCTTGGGTTCCGGTTCGTCCTTCACGATCGTCGCCTGCCCGGCAAACCTGATATGGTGCTGCCGCGCTGGCGTGCCGCGATCTTCGCTCACGGCTGTTTCTGGCACGGGCACGACTGCCCGCTGTTCCGCTGGCCGGGCACGCGCGAGGATTTCTGGCGCGAGAAGATCGGCCGCAACCAGGAACGTGACGCCGAGGTCGAGGCCGCGCTTGACCATGCCGGATGGCGCGTGCTGAAAATCTGGGAATGCTCGATGAAAGGCCCCGGCCGGATCGGGGCTGATGCCGTCATGCCGATCGCGGCCGACTGGCTTCGCTCCGATCGACGGCAAGGGGAGATCAGGGGAACGCTGCGTGCCGGTGGGTGATCTTGTCGAATGGCTGGACGAGTATGGTGGGTCGGGCTTCGTCTGGTATGTGAAGCGGCTGTCGGGCAACGACACGCTGGCCAATGGAAGCAATCAGGCCGGACCCTATATCCCGCGTGAGGTGGCGTTCGGCTTCTTCCCAATGCTCAATCAGCCAGCGGTGAAGAACCCGGATGTGTGGCTCGACCTCTATGTGGATTCCCACCCCGACCATCAGCAGGTCCGGGCGGTTTGGTACAATAACAAGCTGCACGGCAATCCGAAGAACGGGCGTAACGAGACGCGGCTGACTAATTTTGGCGGGCAGGCGTCTGCGCTGCTCGACCCCGAAAGCACGGGTGCGCTGACCGTGTTCGCGTTTCGCAAGACCGATCCTGCCGAGGTGGCTGATTGCCATGTCTGGGTCTGCCGGCATGAAACGGAAGAGGATCTTGTCGAGGATCGCGTCGGGCCGGTCGAACCGGGCAAGTGGCTGTTGTGGCCACCAGCGCAGGGCGGATTGCTTGGCCTGTTGCAGGCCCCGCCCGTGCGGGCGAGCTGCTGGCTGGCCGATGATGAAATCCCCGCGGCATGGCGGATCAAGTTTCCGTCCGGTGCCGACATCATCCGCAAAGCGGTCGAATTGCGCGCCGATGCCAGCCTCGATCCCGACAAGCGGTTGATGCGCCGGCGGGAATGCGAGTTCGAGATCTTCCGCAGCGTGGAGCAGGCGATCGAGCTGCCGCACATCATGGCGGGCTTCACGAACATCGACAGCTTCATCGCCCGGGCCCAGACCATCCTCCAACGCCGCAAGGCTAGGTCCGGGCACTCGCTGGAGCTGCACGCCCGCGAGATCTTCCTTGAGGAGCGTCTGGTCGAGGGCACGCACTTCGCGCACCAGCCGGTCTCCGAGGATGGCAAGACACCTGACTTCCTGTTCCCGTCTGTTGCTTCCTACCGCGACCCCTCCTTTCCCGCTGACAGGTTGCGGATGCTGGCGGTGAAGACGACGTGCCGCGACCGCTGGCGGCAAATCCTCAACGAGGCCGACCGCATCCCGGCGAAGCACCTGCTGACCTTGCAGGAGGGTGTGTCGGAAACCCAGTTTCGCGAAATGACGAATGCTGGCGTGCAGCTTGTGGTGCCGGCCGGGCTGACCGAGACATTCCCGAAGGACGTCAGGCCCCACCTTCAGACGCTGGAGAGCTTCATCGGTGACGTGCGGCTGTTGCCGATCGGCGCATAGCATTTTTCGTCGACCAGCATCGCAGCGACACAGGCGTGACCAACTCGTTGATAAACGGTGTTGCCGAGGCGGATGGACGACGGGCAGCATCAATGCTGTTCGCACCCGGCAGCGTCCTGCCCTGCCGGTTAAGCGTCATGAGAGTGACCTGCTTGCCTTGACATCATCAAGCCGATGTTTCCTAAGACCATACAAGTCCTTATCCCGAATAATCTTGCGGAGATCCCCGCATTCCGCTTTGCTCGCGATGACGACATTAGCCGTACGGAAGCGGTGAGCCTTGGAGGGGGGATGAAGCTACACTTTCAGGAAATCCGGCCTGGGGATGTCGAGCAGGAGCTGACGCAAAAAGATCAGTTCGACACGGACAAGGTGCCTCTTACCGCGACCTTGGTCCGGGAAGCCTTGCAGAACGTGATGGACGCGAGAGTTCCTGGCTTTGACCAGGCACTCCGTGTGCGCATAGCCTTTCATGATAGCACGCCAGCGGACCGGGAGTTCTGGCAGGATATCTTCGGCGGCTTGGACCGCCACCTGGAAGCGAGTGCCGTCGCGGTCGGCGAATACAGGCTGGACGCCCCAAGTTTCCTCCTAATCGAGGATTTCGGAACCACAGGACTGCGGGGCGCTACCACCGAACGCGACGAGCGGGAGTTCTCCGATTTCTGGCGACGGGTTGGCAAGTCGCACAAGAGCAGTGGCAAGGGCGGGAGTTGGGGCCTGGGCAAGCTGGTCTTTCCCGTTTCTTCCGCTCTAAGGTGCTTTTTCGGGCTGACGATCAGAAGTGACGACAGTGCACGCAAGCCTCAACTGATGGGCCAAGCGATCCTGAGCACGCATGTGCTGGATGGCAGGCGCTACGTACCTCACGGCTTTTTCTGTGATCTCGGGGAAGACGGCATTCAGGTGCCGGCCAGTGACGAGGCAATCGTGGAGCAGTTCCGCCGTTCCGCCGGACTTGCACGTACGGATCAGCCCGGTCTGTCGATCGCGATCCCGTTTCCCCGCAAGGAGATTACAATTGGAGCACTGATCCCGTTTGTGATCGAGCACTACTTCTTCCCGATACTCACGGGCGAGCTTGTCATCGAGATTGGTGACGAGACACTCTCGGCCGATACGCTTGAGCAGCTGGCCGAAAAATACCCGGCGCCGGTGCTTAAGGATGGTCACATGATCGCCTTTATCAAGGCGCTCGGCGTGGCCCGTGCAGCTGACACCCCGGTAAATGTGCCAGCTGGCTGGGACGGTTCCGCCGGTCTTGAAGCTGTTCTTGACGGTGCGCTCGTCCAAGAGCTCCGTGCGCGCTATCTCCGCGGTGACCTTCTACATTTTCGTCTGCCGATCATCTGCAATTCCATCGTGGAGGGCCGGCTTACAGGCAGTTTCGACGTCTACCTGCAACCGGCGCCTGCCGGCGCCAGTCCGGTCCCATTGTTTATCAGAAATGCGATCACGGTGCCGAACGAGGCCAGTTATTTCACGAACCCGCAGGTGTTCGCAGCGGTTGTGGCCTCCGATCCCGTCGTCAGTTCATTCCTGCGTGATGCGGAGAATCCTGCCCACACAAGCTGGAACGGCCGTGCGGAAAAGCTGATGGCCCGCTGGCGGACACCAGGATCGACACTTCCGAAAATCCGTCACAGTGCCCGGAAGCTGGACCAGCTTGTCGGCAACTCGGAAAACATCGTCGATCCGGATGCGCTGATCTCCTTCCTCAATATTCCCAAGCCGGCCGCGGCACGGAAACGGAGGGTCCCGAACCCGATCAGTCCGCCGCCGCCCAACCCACCGGCACCCACGCCTCGTCCGTACCGGATTATTCCAAACATAGGTGGCTTTACCGTGAAGGGGGCAGGCGAGAGCGCAGCCACGGAAATGCCGATGTCCATCAATGTGCGGATGGCTTACGCGATTGCCCGTGGCGATGCCTTCAAACGCTACGATCGTAACGACTTCAGCCTGAACAGGACGACCGACATCCAGGTGGCGGCTGACGGGGCAACAACCCACACGGCCGGCGACAACCTCCTGCTGATCGAGGTCGATGATCCCGACTTCAGTGTCACAGTCAGCGGTTTCGATCCCAATCGCGATGTCGTCGTCCAATCGAACAGGGTACGGACATGAAGCGGACGATCAACTCGACCGGCCGCAGAAGGCTGACCCTCGATCAGGTCACTATCAGGCTGGAGGATCCGGAAACCGCCGGAGGACCCCGCCGTTTTTCGGCCGAGCTGACAGGTTTCAACGAAATGAACCTCTCGGCAGATGCAAGGGTCTATGTCGAGCCTTACGCCAAGTCCTCGTTCATGCGGTTCGACTTTGGTACTGTGGGAGGCATTCACGCTCCAGCACATACCGAACTTGTCGACATCGACGCTGGATCAGCTGTGCTGTTCGACGTCAAGGTGGTGGACGAAAGCGAGCACGTCGGTCGGATCCTGGCCGCAATTAGAGGGGTAAGTCCGGTCGACCCTTCCGAAGGCGATGATAACCGGCGCTCCCTTCTGCCAGTTGAATCACGCGATCTTGGGGAGCTGGTATGGCAGCTCGACATGTCCCCTGGCGCCCGTCCGGTACTGGTGCTGAACAGCCGGCTTCCGAACGCCCTTGTCCGGCTGAAAAGCGACCCTCTTGTCCAAGGCGCAATACTGCCTGCCGCTATCGCCCTGATCCTCGACCGGCTGCTTGATCCGGAGGGCCCCGGCACGGAGGAAGAGGAATGGGTCGATGACTGGCATACCTGGTACAGGGCTGCCACCGGAGCGGATCCGGACGAGGTGGAAGATGACGAAGAGCGGCGGGCACTCGTACTGAGCGCATGCCAGGCTTTCGCGACCCAGCAACGCTTCGCTACGCGGACAGAGGCGCTTGGTGACCAGCAGGAGGTGTCAACCGATGACTGAACCGCTGCGCCGGCTCACCGACGAGGGTATAGACCGCTTCCGAAGCTACCTTGATCGCATCGGCGACGGCGCGAAGGAGTCCCCTCCCCTCACTCTGCTCACGGATCCCGTCTTCTCGGAACCCGTTGCGGGGGGAGTCACCCTGCCTCGTGATGCACCGGAAGATGTGCTGAGGGACCGTTTCACGTTCGGTTCCTGGCTGAAGGATCTGCTTGCGCCATTGCAGCAGAACACGCTGCCGCGGGATTACCGGCTATGGAACTGGCTCTCGTTGCGGTTCTTTGATCAGCTTTGTCCTGTCGGTGGTGACGGCATCCATCGGCCCCGCCGCGAAGAGGCGTACATCTTGGATGCCGCCTTCTCACATACGAAATATTACCGGCATCTGGTGCGGATGGCTTGGATGGCAGTAAGTTTGCACGGCGAGTATGGCAAAGTCCTGCTGAAGCCGAGGAGCGTCGATGGTCCTCCTCTCGCCAGCTCTGGCGAAATAGTGGAGCAGCTCGCCTCAAGACAGAGTCTATTTGGCAACACCACACTTATCGAGGGTGCCTACCGGTTGTATTTCAGCGAAGATGAGCAGCGCCCGCGGCGGGGCGCAGGTGGTTCCGGTGCGGGTTCGCCACGCCGCCTTGCAACGATCGTCCAGCAGCTCGACCTGACCTACGATCTCAGAGAGTGCACGCCAGAGCAGTTTATTTCGCTTCTGCCAAAGGAATTCGACCGCTGGAAAAGCGTATCCGCATAACAAGCCAAAAAGATCCGCTACCGATCAAGAGCAGTAGAAGATGAGGATAGCGCTCGATAGAGGGTCGCGTGGTGGCATTTGAGCAGCTTTGCTGCTTCGCGGACGGATGTGCCCTCTCCCACCAAGCGCTCGCCTAATGCGATCTGATCGGGGGTAAGCTTGGGCGGGCGGCCGAAACGAACCCCCCTCGCCTTGGCCGCTACCCGCCCGCTGCTTGTACGCTGGTGGATCAGCTCACGCTCAAACTCGGCGATGCCAGCGAAGATGGTCAGCACCATCCGGCCTGCCGGCGAGGTCGTGTCGGCCCACGGCTCTGCCAGCGATCGGAGCCCCGCCCCCGCTTCCTTCAGTTTTTCGGCAATGTCGAGCAGATCGCGGGTGGACCGCGCCAACCGGTCGAGGCGCGTCACCACCACCGTGTCGTCGTCGCGAAGCTGTTCGATCATCTTGGCCAGCTTAGGCCGGTCACGCCTAGCGCCCGAAACCTTTTCCTCGAACGTTCGCTTGCATCCGGCCTCCCTCAACGCGGCGCGTTGCAGCCGGAGATCTTGGTCATCGGTAGACACGCGCGCATAGCCGATCAGCATGTCGCAAATATGCATCGGAACTCAGTCGTTATGCAAACGACTTTTGCGACAGCCATGTATCAGGCAGATCGCGGCACCATCCCACTGTTGCAAAACCTAGAACATTCGCGACGAACCAGCTGTCCCATGTCTCCGTCGTACTTGGTCCGTTTTGGGAAAGAACAATTGGGAACAGGTTTTGGGAAAGCAGGGGGCGACAGCGCTCAACGGCTCATCGCTGCCTGCCCTTCTCGCCTTAGCTTTCCATTCGAGACGGTAGGTGCTGACCAGGCCTTGCCGTTCGGATGGGTGCCGAAGACGTCGATTTGCGTCATTACCAGCCATGCCTGCATTCCGATAGAATGACTTGGGCTAGCGAACTGCTGTCGGATTATCGGACGTGAATATATACTGGTCCCGGAACTCACCCGAGACGATTATTATCGCAAAGCCAGCAACAGCCATCATAAATAAAGGCATAGCTAAGTCGATAGCCCGCCTCGAATCGGTGGGATGCGTTGAGAATGGAAGTCTACGATGAGTGACCAGAACCCCCGATACGACGGCTGCATGGTGTTCCTCCCGGACGTTTCGCTGTTGCTCCCCGGTGACATCATCCTAACTTCGACCATGGAGTCGCAAGATGAACGCGCCCTCGAAATATCGCGACGCGTGCGCGAGGCCGCTGGAAGCCGCTTCAGCCACGTGTTGATTTGCACGAGCCCACCGACGTTCGCCGAAGCTGGAAGCGACGGCGTGAGCTCACTCTCGCTGGCCAACTGCTTCGTTCACGCAATCGAAAACCTCCGGGTGCTCCGCCATCCGGACGAATCCGTCGCAAAAAGGGCGGCGTCCCACGCTCAGAAAGGTGTGGGACGCGAATATTCGTTTCGACAAGCGAGGCAAAGCGTCCTCCCGGTCGGAACCGGAAAGGCGACGGCAGGCGACGATGGTACATTCTGCTCGGCCTACGTCGCGCAGGCGTTTGCTCTGGCTGGGGCCGCGGAGTTCACGGCCGTGCCTATCGAACGGACGACGCCCGCCACGATCGAAAAAATCGGGGGCCTGATCGACATCACGGACGTCATCTTCGAACCTAAGCTTGCCCCGCGCAACGTGGAAGCCATGACAGCCTTAGACGGGGACTACGCCCCTACGCCCTCCTCCCCGCAAACGGAGACGTTCCAGCGCTACGCAAAGGCCGCGCTACCCCAAGCCGAACGGCTCGTCAGCATGTTCCCGGAAGCCGGCCTGGAGCGGCAGACCACCTACTTCGGCATGCTACTCCTGATCTTAAACGCGGACGCCTCCACGCCGAAGATCGACGAAGGCAGACGCTCCGACTTCCTGCGAGCGATCACCGAACTCGATAACACCATCGCTGCGCAGCAGGCCGACGGCGCGATCGAGGAATTCTACACTGACATCGTCGCGAGCGACAGCCGCCAGATGGAACGCAACCTGCGGGAATCGTACTCAGCGACTCCCGACATCGACATCCACGCCCTCCGCAGTGAATACGAAGCGAGGGAGCGCAGCCTTGCCGAACGGCATCGTGCGCTGATGTCGATGAACGTGGGACGGATGTGGCGGTCGGTCGACTTCCATTGCAAAATACAGGAGGAGAGCATCACCTTTGCCTCACGCATGCAGCAGGCACTAAGGGAAATCCTGACGCGGCTCGGTGATCCCGGCTGACGCCTCGACTAGGAAACACACTGAGACGCGCGTCGCAGGTTCGTCCCACATCGCGCCATCCGGGACGGCTGAGGCCGCCCCGCTATTCGATCCCAACGGAACAGCTGTAGGTGAGGCCTGTGGCTGGTCAGTCGTTGGCGTAACCCCCTACCCTGCCCTGAGCATCAGGCAGCTGCGTAATAGCAGTTGTGCGATCCTGCCATTCTGCATACCATCAAGTCAGCATTATTGAGGGTGTGCACACTTGCATATTATCACGCTTGCAGCGCAAAAAGGGGGCGTTGGTAAAACGACGCTGGCGGTGAATCTGGCGGTTGCCGCCGAAGCGGCCGGGATCAAGACCGCTCTTTTCGACCTTGATCCGCAGGAGAGCGCGACGGCGTGGAGCGAGCGACGAACAGCCGAGTCACCCCATGTTGAGCCGATCAGTGCGCGCCGCCTCGACCAAGCGATCGACGCAGCAGAGGCCAACGGTTTTGGGCTTACGATCATCGACACACCGCCTGCAGCGGGTGCGGAAGCCGCCGCAGCGGCGCAGCGTGCCGATCTGGTCGTCATCCCCTGCCGTCCGTCGTTGATCGACCTTGATGCGATCAAGCGCACGGCGCAGCTTATCACCAGTACCGGGCAAACGGGCGTGGTCGTGCTGAATGCCGCCCCCCCTACCGCAACCACATTGCTGGACGATGCCAGAACGCTTGCCGAGGCGACCGGCTTGCGGGTGGCGCGTGCCGTATTGCGGGAGCGCAGTGCCTACCGAGCGGCATGGCCTTATGGCTTGGGCGTCATCGAGCATGAGCCGAAAGGCAAGGCTGCCTTAGAAATTGCAGCCTTGCAGAAGCACATATTTGATGATGTGATGAATTGCACACCTGCAAATGTGAAGGCTTGATTATGGCGAAACGGACTTCCCTGTTGGGGCCAGCAGTAGCGTCCCCCTCCCCTCGCGAACCCGAGCCGGATCATCAGCCGGCACCGTCGACCTCACCATCGAGTGCAGCACGGTCGAGTGGCAAGCGACCAGGAAAGTATCACCTCGGGGCATATTTCGATCCGGCCGATCCCACGGCGGAGGCATTTCGTGTCTTGGCAGCGCGGACCCGGCGCAGCCACCAAGACCTCCTTGCCGAGGCGATTAGCGAGCTGGTCGCCAAGTATGATGCCGACAAGCAATTCGGCCGTGTGTGATAATGTGCACATCTGCAACTATGCAGAACGGCAGAATTGAAGCCGCATGACCAAGCGCCAGAATCCCAACCCTGAGTTTGATCTATTCATCCCGTTGATGGGGGACCTGCCGCTGAAGGATCAGCGGGAGACGATGGAGCGGCCGTTTTTCTCACTCCAGAAGCGCAAGCGGGTGAAGCCGATTGAGTATAGCAGTCCGGACGGCGAGACGTGGGTGAAGATCGAGGCGATCCCTGCTTACGGCATGGCGACGATCTGGGACGCCGATATCCTGATCTGGGCGGCGTCCACGCTCAATCGGATGCGGGAGCAGGGGGTCAACGACCTTCCCCGGACGCTTAAAACGACGTCCTACGACCTATTGCGGGCGATCAAGCGCGACACCAGCGGCCGGGCCTATCAGGAGTTACAGGCCGCACTCCAGCGGCTTCAGACGACTTCCATATCGACCTCGATCCGCGCGCCCAAACGGCGGACCAAGGCCGGTTTCAACTGGCTCGACAAATGGACGCTGGAGGTGGACCCAGACACCGACCAACCGCGCGGGATGACCATCACGCTGTCGGATTGGGTATATGAGGGCATTATGGGGGAGCGGTCGCTGCTCACCATGCACCAGGATTATTTCCTGCTGACCGGCGGGCTGGAACGCGCCCTGTATCGTATCGCGCGCAAGCACGCCGGCAACCAGAAGGGCGGGTGGACGTGTCGCGTCGAGGTGCTGCGCGACAAGACCGGCAGCGACAGCAAACCCAAAGAGTTCAACCGGATGCTCCGCAAGGTGGTGGAGGCTGACCAACTCCCTGATTATGCGATGCAGATGACCGCAACAGCCGATGGGAGTCCTGCCGTGCTGTTTCGGCTCCGGGGAGAAGCGGAGGCGCTGGCGCTGACAGCCAAGTTGGAGGCCGAGCAGGCGCGGCGAAACCGCTTCGATGCCGATCGCCGCCGCGCTGCCGAGGTGGACAACCTGATGGATAAGCTCGCCGGCGAACGCTGACTATCGTGGTATCACACACCGCAAGGCCCATCCGTATCAGAGGCGGCTGCGGGCAGCAGGCGTTGAGAGTGCGGATCGAGCAATAATAGCTCCGCAAAGAAGCAAGCGATCATCGTGGGATCACACACCTAGGCGTCGTGGGATCACACACCGCACTATCGTGGGATCACACACCGAATCACGTGGGA
>FRDC01001756.1_pt1 | contig 23060 bp, 22 predicted proteins | sample 1106171 | NCBI WGS metagenome assembly FRDC01 (sample SAMEA3930566, study PRJEB13176) | freshwater metagenome | biome: Drinking water system; feature: drinking water; material: water | place: Singapore | collected 2014-12-20 | reverse complement strand
CGGTGCTCGGTAGGCTGTGAACGGTAAAGGTATTCCGGATTTACTACTTAGTGGCGACCACAATGTGGGCCAGGGGCTGACCATTCCCGTCGGCGAGGGCTTTCCAGGTGATGATTTGATCCTTGGGCGCAACCCGAATGCTCAGAATTTTAAGCTGAGGATCCCGATTTTTCAGACTGGCGATCACTCCCTCTTGGAAATCGCTGTGAAAACTCCCACACAAAATAAACCCCTTCGAGTGCTTGCGACTCTTCAAAAAAGTCTCAGCAAACTTTTCATCTTTCAGCCATTGCACAGCCGTCAAATTTTCTACCTTGAACGTTCCCCCACCGTGCTGCTCCAACATCTGATTCATGGTTTCTTCGAAACGAAGGCGATAGGCCTCGGGCATTGGAAATGTTTTTTCTGGCAAGTGTTCCGGTGCCAAAGCGGAAACGCCATTTCGAATGGCCTTTTTGAGTTCGGCTTGAGGCAAACTGAGCCCCCAAATAGATCCATTGACCCCTTTGACCTCATCGAGAATCCGACCGTACGACTCGCTCGTCCTCTGGCCTGCGTACTTTTTGACAAAAATTGCAGAATTCCATTGAGCAGCTACCAGGTCTTTGTCCATTGCCACCTGGTCGGCTGCCGTCAAAAACTCCCATCCGAAGTCCGCTGGTGTTTTCCTTCCGCCCAGATTTGACGACTTGCGAATCAGTTCAGCAATCGCTGTTTGAACTGCATCGTGGCGTTCCGAAACAAATGAATGAGTCTCACCAAAAACCACAACATCCGAGGCACTGATGGCGGCCAACACCTCAGCCTGAGGAATCGCTGTCTTCGAAGTGACCGAAAAATAGTGAAACTGTGCACACGCAACCTGCGAAAAAAGGAAAACCACAAAAAATACGGACCTCATTTCCCCCTCCAGATTGCAAAACTCAGTTGAGAATTCTCAATTTGTTCGACAATTCATTCGCATTGGAAGTCTCAGCCGGAAAGTGCTGTGAAAGCAAGCGTCCGCATTCCTGAACCGCATCAACAAAACCTTGAGCCAAGTCGCCTTTTTTAATTTGTGCCAATAAAAGCGACACCACATTGTCCCAAGTATCCTGGGAAAGTTTCTTTGAGATTCCCTGGTCTGCCAAAACGACCACCCGGTGTTCGAACAACGAAACAAAGATCAGAATGCCGGTGCGCTTTTCAGTGTGAACAAAGCGACCTCGCCAAAACTCAAGCTCGGCTCTTTGCCAAACTTGCGGATCAATCCAACGCGAGAAGACCCTATAGACCCATGAGGTTTTCGCGAGCAACCAGCTGAGCAACAAACTCACCGCAAAAAATCCAGCCAGTGCCTCCCAAGAGCTCGGAGTTTGCCAAAGCATCATGGGAGACAGAGAAAAAAACAAGGTCAGCAGCTTGAAAGTCACTGAGTCATCCTCCGTGGTCCTTCGGGCCAGCATAGGGATGATTTCTCCGGAAGTGCCTCTTTCAGCAATAGCCACGGCTTGCTCAATTTTTTGAATCTCTGCTGCGCTGAGAAGTTCACCACGAGCCACTGGAACCTCCACCACTAAATCCTCCTCCACCTCCGCCCCAGGAGCCACCTCCGCCACCGCCCCCCCAAGATGAGCTGCCACCGCCCCAACCGCTACCGCCGCCGCCCCTGCTGTGCCAAGACGAACCCTGTGGCGGCTGGTACCATTTTCCATATCGAATTCGATAAAAAATGTGGGATCCGAAGACAAATAGGATCACAAGCAGAAACAGCGGAAACGGCCAAGGCGGCAACATCGCCCACAAATCAGCCCAGCCAAAAGGTCTGGAATCCATTTTGGCTTCGGGATCCACTCTTTGAACAATGCCGGAGATGCCTGCCAGCACCCCGTCCGCATAACGTTGCTCCCGAAACAAAGGACGCACCATCTCATCCAGAATTCGGCGAGAATGAAGATCCGTGAGATCTCCCTCCAAACCCTGACCAACCTCAATGCGCATTTTGCGATCTTTCAACGCAACCAAGAACAACACCCCGTTGTCAGCCTGTTCAGTGCCGAGTCTCCACTTGTCCACAACGCGAATTGAGAATTGTTCGATGGCTTCTCCCTCGAGCGTCGATACGATTAAAACCTGAATTTGAGCCTTTCCCCTGGCGTGGATGCCCCGCAGGGTCTGCTCTATGTATGCGGTTTCTGACGAGCTGAGCACGCCAGCTAAATCCACCACAGGACCCGTCAACTGCGGCACTTTCAGAGCCGCCAAAACAGGAAACAGGAGCCAACACAAAACCATCACATTTTCACTTCAGGAGCTTTTTCGGCCTGAGCTTTTTCGTCCGGCGCAAGATCCCACTGAGGCATTTTTTCAAAATGATAGAACAGACTGTTGGTCCAAGAGGTGGGTGGCACTGTGACCAAATTGTTCATGCTCTTGATGCTTTCAATGTAGCGATTGCGCGCCACCGTGATTCGATTTTCCGTACCCTCCAACTGTGCCTGTAAATCCCGAAATTGGGCATCGGCCTTCAGGTTAGGATAATTTTCAGTGATCATCATCAGACGCCCCAAGGCTTGGGACAGCTGCCCTTGAGCGGCCTGAAACTCAGCCAATTTCTGAGCCGAGACTCGACTCGGATCGATTTGTACGGCAGTGGCTTTCGAACGGGCCTCCACAACTGCCTGCAAAGTTTGCTTTTCGTGAGAGGCGTAGCCCTTCACCACGTTCACCAAATTGGGAATCAAATCCAAACGACGCTTGTACTGGTTCTGCACCTCGGCCAACTGTGCCTCCACCTCATTTTTTGCCTGCGGTAGGGATTGAATTCCGCAGCCAGCAAGAAAAACCGCCACCATCGTCCACATCAATGTTTTCATCGACTTGCTCCTTTGAAAGATTGTGCGTACACGACAATCTGTGACTCCACGACATAGGATTGAGAACGATCTCCTTTTTGTCAATAAACCCTCGGGGCTGACCACTCACGCCAGCTCTGCAACACACCCTGGCTTTCAGGAGTTCTTGCAAAAAGCATTGGGTCGAACCCAGATTTTTCCCGTGCATCGTTTGGATCAGCTCACCACAGGCGCCATGGCATTTGCGCTCACCAAAGAGGCAGCCGCTCGCACGTTTGAACTGTTTAAAAATCATCAAGTGGACAAACGCTACATTTTTGTCACTCGTTCAACGAGTCTAAAAGGGGAGTTTCACGTCCAGAATCACATCGAGTGGGCCGGACAAAAAATGCAAATCTCTGAAAAAGCCGCAAACAGCGAGACCCTTTTCCGACGTCTCAAGCGCAATGCTTTTTTTGAACTTTGGGAGGCTTTTCCCAAATCTGGCAAACGCCACCAAATCCGTGTTCACGCGGCTTGTCTCGGTCTTCCCATCCTCGGAGACAGCTTGTACGGCGGCGCGCACTTTTCTCACCTCTGCCTCCATTCGGCCTCTCTCCACATTCCGGGGACTTCCGTTTGGAGTGCCATGCCACCCGTATTTATGGACCGAATGGGTCTGCTCCGAGACTCCACGCTGTGCTCTTGGTTGGCCGGCCTGGACCGCAGACAAAGACTGTTTGATTTCTTGAATCACCCCGAGGAAAGCTTACGCCTTTTGCATTTTGAAGATCCCGAGTTCGGCATGGATCAAGTGGGCGGTGTTTTTTGGCTGCAATGCTATCGATCCCTTGGCCCCAAAGATCAAGAGCGCTTTCAACTTTTGTCCGATTTGTGCCGGACTCCGTTGCACGTGCAAGAAATGATCGAGAGAGGTCAATCTCGCGAAAATCAACAGCGTTCGCGATCGTTTGGTGAAGTTCCCACTCGTTGGATCACTCGCGAAGGCGATTTGCAGTTTGCAATCCACAAAGATCGGGGCTTGTCCTCGGGTTTGTTTTTGGATCAGAGGAACAATCGATCTTGGGTGTCGCAAAATGCACACGGTTTGAGAGTGCTCAACTTGTTCGCATACACTTGCGGTTTCAGCGTGGCGGCCGCGAGGGGCGGAGCCCAAAGCGTGACTTCGGTGGATCTGAGCAGCAAACATCTGGAGTGGGGAAAAGAGAATTTTGCTCTGAATTCTTTACCTCTCGAAAGGCACTCATTCTTTGCACGAGATGCCATTCAGTTTCTGCAAACGGCAGCAAGCAAGGGTTTACAGTTTGACGGGATTGTGTGCGACCCTCCGTCGTTTGGACGCTCCAAAGAAGGCGTTTTTCGCCTCGATAAGGATCTACCCAAACTCTTGCAGGCCGTCACCAAGTGCTGGAGTGGACGGGGTTGGATTTTATTGAGTACCAACTTCGAGAAATGGACTGAAGAGCAAGTCCTGCACAAACTCCGAGGGGCCTTTCCCAACGCTCGAATTGAACCTACCGAGAAACCTTGGGACTTTGAACTTCCGGGCACCGAACCTCGACTCAAAAGTTTCTTGGTTCGAGCCACCTCTTCTCGCTAAACTGACGGTGAATCCAAGAAGTGTTGCCGCCGATCGCGGTCCCGGCACCAATTCTTGGACACGCTCTGAGGAGGAAATGTGGCCCAAGCTCGCGTGCGTGCCTGTGCAATTGTGGTCAATCAAGGGAAGCTCCTGTGCTATCGGGATCGCGACCAAGTTACGGGGCACGAGTACATCTTTGTACCCGGAGGCGAAGTGGAACCCCACGAAACTGCTCCCGAAGCAGCAGCTCGAGAAACCCTCGAGGAGACTGGCTTTAGCATCGACGTGGACCCCGCAACCTGTGTGGACGCGGAGTATTTCTTCAGTTTCAACGGACAAGAATACGACTGTCTGACTTTGCTCTATCGAGGTTTTTTGCTCAACCCCTTCCAACAACCGGTGCAGGAGGATCATCTAGGGGCTTTTTGGCTCCCGTTGAGCGAACTTGAACAGGCATTTTCTTACCATCCGACCATTTTAGAAGCCGTGAAAGCCGTCGTGGGCTTGCCGAATCCGGACACCTTGGGGTAACGATTTGCCTCATGGGTGACAAATTGTATGGCGAGATCGCCATTGAGCAAAATCAACTCGAACGCTTTGAAAACCGCACTCAGGTGCGAAAATACCTGATCGAATTCACTTGTCCTGAGTTCACCTGCTTGTGCCCCCGAAGTGGCTTTCCGGATTTCGCCACAATTAAGATTTCGTACGTCCCACATCAGTGGTGCGTGGAGCTGAAATCGCTGAAACTTTACATCAACGGTTTTCGCAACGAAAAAGTCTTTCACGAAGACGTCACCAACCGCATTCTCGAAGATCTCGTAAAACTGTTAGATCCTTGGGAGATGACGGTGGTGGGAGATTTCACTGTGCGTGGAAACATCAAAACCGTAATCACCTCGAAGCACTCGAAGGATCCTTAGAGCGCGTATCAAAAACAAGGGGGCCCTCGTGTCAGACAGCCTCAACGAGCACTTTATTTTCTGGATGTGCCTTTAGAACATTCCATTTTGTTTTTTGAACCAAGGTCAGAATAGACACAGGTCTCAGAGTCACTCGAGGCCAGATGCCAATGGGTGTACACTGTGCTTGCGCTCCGCTTGCTGGATTGAATCACAACATGGGGACAGTTGTTTGAATTTTCCCGGCTTGACTGGGTCTGATCTCCCGGACGAGAGCTGGCGCCAAAACATTGGAGCCCTCCAACCTTCAAGGGAAGATCTCGACTCAATCCCCCTTCGAAACCCATCGTATTCGCTCTTCTCGTCTCTGCCTTGTCGGCAGCCACACCCGGTGCCTGAAACAAAAGCCAAGCGCTAAACACAGAACCGACGAGCATTCGACCCCCCGTATTGAGAATATCGAACATCTGAAAATTCGCAAAGTGTGGCCACACCTTCGACCTGTTCGTTGACTGCGGATCTAGCTTTCAATCACTTGCGAAGAATGGCCTCCGCGGAATCTAGGGTCCGCAGAGTGTAAACTGCGCGTAAAATGCGTTGTTCATCCAAAGAGAGGTCTCCGCCTGGAAGCGCCAAAGCAATCCTTTGCAGCGCAAGTGCGCCAGCGACGCTGATGTTAAAACTCTGTACAAAGCCCCGCATCGGGAGAACCACTTCGGCATCACAAAGGCGCTTCATCTCGGGAGAGATGCCATCTTTCTCATTTCCTAAAACCAAGGCAACCGGTCCAGCACTCCAATCAATATCGTCAAAGTTTTTGGATTTTTCCCCGAGGCTCGTCGCAAAAACGCGCCGACCCTGCTGGCGCAAGTGCTTCACAGCCTCTTCGGTCGACTTCCATTTCCAGATCTCAGTCCACTTCTCAGCACCCTGGCTGACCCGGTTCGCCGATTTGATTTTGTCGCGCAATTCGATGATGTGAAACTGAAAAACCCCAAAAGCCTCTGCGGATCTCATCACGGCCGAAACATTTCCTCGGTCATAGATGTCCTCCATGACAACAGCGACGTTTTTTTTTCGCTGAGCCACAACCTGCGCAATTTTGTTTCTTCGCGCATCGGTGAGCAGAGGCTCGATTTCTGCCAAGACACGCTCAACAGAGGCATTCAAATTGGTCGCAACTGAAAGAGGGTCAGAGAAAGGAAAAAGGGGCAAAGGTTTCAATTCAAAATGATCTCAGGATTTTTTCCGAGGTCACGTGCAATGTTCTTTTGATGAGCCTCCAGAGTGCCACCACCAATTTCGAGCAATTTCGAATCCCGCCAAAGCCTTTCGACCACGTACTCACCAACGTATCCGTATCCACCCAGAACTTGAATCGCCCGATCGGCCACATTTTTTGCCATCGTAGTGGCCACCAATTTCACTCCGTCTGAATCGATGCGGTTTCCGGAAGCCGTCAAATTGAGCTTGCCGGCCACATTGTACACGTAGGCCTGAGCTGCCTTGTAATCCGCATACGACTCTGCAATCAGTCTCTGAACTTGCCCAAACTCGCGAATCGGTTTTCCGAAAGACTTTCGATCTGAAGCATATTGATTCATGATGACCAAAGATCGTCGAGCAATGCCCAGGGCTTGAGCAGCCAAAGTGAGGCGCTCAATCTCTAAATTGCGCATCATGTGTTTGAGAGCGTCCCCTTCGTGTCCCACCAGAGCGTCGAGTGGAATTCGACAGTGATCAAATACAAGCTCCGCCGTGTTTGAGGCACGCATACCCAGCTTGTCTCTGATTTTCTGACCCACCTTGAAACCGCTGTGCGTGCGCTCAACCAGAAACGACGAAAGCGCAGGCGAATCTCCCGCCTTCGCATACACCAACACACAGTCCGCAGGTGTGCCGGCATCATCCAAAGTCCCGTTGGTGATCCACATCTTTCGGCCATTGATCTCATAGCCCATGGGATCTCGAACTGCTCGAGTGGCCATAGCCAACACGTCGGTGCCGACATCAGGCTCTGACATGGCCATGCCGCCAATCCATTCTCCACTGCACAATTTTGGCAAAACTCTTCTTTTCTGGGCGTCACTGGCATTGACCGCAAAATTGTTCACCAACAACATCGAATGGGCGAGGTAGGCCAATCCGAACCCGGGATCACTCGCAGAAAGTTCTTCGTGAGCAATGACAGCAGCCACCGCGTCCATACCTGATCCACCGAACTCTTCGGGAACGGTGATGCCCAAAAGCCCCAGCTCGCCCAACTTGCGAAACAGGGGAACATTGAATTGCTCCTTGCGATCAAACTCCGCCGCTTGAGGTTCGACCTCAGACTCGACAAAACTTCGAATGGATTCCCGCAGCATTTTGTGCTCGGGGGTCGGATGGATCAATGACACAAGGTCTAACCTGCACTGAGTTCCAACTCAGTCCAATTCTTGACCTTATGCAACACTTCAACGCAGCACCTCTTTTCGCCAGGGCCGAGGGCTGTTTGGATCGAGGGAATGATCAACGAAGTTTCAGCTTCCATCCTGTCGATCGGCACCGAACTCACCAGTGGGCAAATCGCCAATACCAACGCGCAGTGGATCTCACAAAAACTTTCACGAATTGGCTTGAGAGTGGATGCGCATCTCACTTTGCCTGACGACCGAAACCTGATTCACCAAGGCCTGGAGCGAACCCAAACCCCCTACCTTTTTGTGACAGGAGGATTGGGGCCCACCACGGATGATTTCACCCGAGACGTGATTGCCCAATGGATGAAGCGCGCACTGATTTTCGATCCAGCAAGCTGGGAGCACGTACAAAACACCCTGAAGCCTCGAGGCATTCCCCTGCGCGAGGCCCAAAAACAGCAGTGCCATTTCCCAGAGGGCAGCCGCATCCTCACCAACCGTTTGGGAACTGCCAATGCCTTCCGATGCGAGCATCAGGGGCAGACTCTCTTTGTGCTTCCAGGTCCTCCGCGCGAAGGTCAGGGGATTTGGAACGAATGGATCGCTCCCGAGATGAACGCTCTCAGCCAAAAACTCGATCCGATCATCACAAGGTCCTGGGACACACTCGGCATGGGAGAAAGCGAAATTGCGCATCGGGTGGAAGACGTGACTCAAGATTGCCCTTTTGAGAAGGGATACCGGGTGCATCTGCCGTACGTGGAAGTGAAACTGAGCTTCCCTCGTTCAAGGGAAAAAGAGGCTGAGTTTTGGCGAGTGCGTATCGAGCAAGCTCTCGCGGATCGCACAATCATTCGAGATGGGCAGGACCTCGCGGCTCAACTTTGCGCTCACATCGAGAGGATCGGAGAAGTCGAAATCCAAGACGAAGTCACTGGCTCGGCACTTTGGGCTCGCCTCAGCAATCCCCTGCGCGAAGTTCTGAAACAAAAAAAATTCACCTTCTCCCAACGATTCCGGCACACTTCCGGTTGGAAATTGAGCATTCAACAGGAACTCGAAAAACAGGTCAAGGTGAGTCTGCAGACTCCACAAAAAACCCTGGAAAGGATTTTTGTAAAACCACAAAACATTCTTGCTGAAAGAGAGCCTTTGTATTTTGCTGAAATGGCTTTGATATTTTGGAATGAAACCCTCAACCAGAAAGAGCTCTCTTGAGCAGAAATCTGTTGCACGAAATTTGGTCGCGCCACTTACATTCTCCGATCGAGGATCTATTTTCACGACCTCGAAAAGCGGTGCGTGGGGTGTTGCCCGAATTGTCCTTTAGCTTGTTTCGCAATCCTTCAACAGAGGACAGGCTTCATTTGCAGGTGTTTGCCGAACTGCTTGAGAAATTGCACGCTGGTTCGCTGATCATCGATGACATTGAGGACCTGAGCTCTGTGCGGCGAGGTGGGCCCACTCTTCATCTCAAGTACGGTCTCAACACGGCCCTGAACAGTGGTTGTTATTTGTACTTCGATGCTTTCTCGTCTTTGCGTTTGTCCTCAATCGAAAGTGCGCAGAAAGTTTTGGCCTACGAGGCTGCACTCGAAGTCCTGCAGGAAGCGCATCTTGGACAGAGTCTGGATTTGCACGTCAATTTGATGAACTTGAACGCTCAAGAACTCAAAGAAATTTGTGCGCAGAGCATCCTTCTAAAAAGTGGAGCTTTGATGGGACTCGGAATGGAACTGGGAGCCATATTGGCCGGCGCAAGCGAGCAACAAAAGGCCGTGTTCAAAAAATTTGGTCGCGAACTCGGCGTTGCTTTGCAAAAATTTGATGACCTCGGAAATTTTAACTGCGCCACGCCCACCGAGAAACATCTCGAAGATCTGATGCTCCAAAGGCCCTCGTTCCTGTGGATCTGGGCAGCTGAAAACGACGTGCTGGATGAATTTCGACATGCTTTGCAAGCCCTTCCCGATCCCTCGGCATTGAGTGAGTGGGAAAAAAAGCATCATGTGCAGGCTCGTGCATGGGCTCAAGCACGAGTTGAATTTGATCAACACTTTGGCGCATTTGAACAGGAAATTACGAATTGGGGCTTGGCCTCTCAGCAAGCGGCCGCTCTTTATGACTTGGGTGAAAGGATTGCACATGCCTACCGGTAAGAATGTGGCCGTAATTGGCAGCGGTTTTGGTGGACTGGCCACCGCGATTCGGCTGCAAGCTGCTGGATTTTCAGTACGTATTTTTGAGAAGCGCGACCTGCCCGGCGGACGGGCCTATGTTTTTCGTGACCAGGGTTTCACTTTCGATGCTGGACCCACGGTGATCACGGCTCCTGACTGTTTGGAGGAGCTTTTTGGTTTGACCGGAAAAAAAATGTCCGACTATGTGCAATTGCAATCTGTGATGCCGTTCTATCGTCTGCATTTTCCAGATGGTTCGCATTTTGACTACTCGAACGATGATCAAAGCCTCTTTGCACAGATTGCCGAGCTCAATCCAGACGACGTGGAAAACTACAAACGCTTCTTGTCGTATTCCGAAGAAGTGTTTCACGCGGGTTACACCGAACTGGCATCCACACCATTTTTACACTTGTGGAGTATGGTGAAAGTCTCTCCGCAACTTGTGCGACTAGGGGCCTATCGAAGCGTCTATAGCGTTGTATCACAGTTCATTCAGAACGAAAAATTGCGCCAGGCCTTTAGTTTTCACTCTTTGCTCGTTGGTGGAAACCCCTTCAGCACCTCATCGATTTACACACTCATTCATTTTCTAGAGAGAAACTGGGGAGTTTATTTTCCCAAAGGGGGCACCGGAGCCTTGGTGCAAGCTTTGGTTCGCTACTTTGAAGATTTGGGGGGGCAGATCTCGCTCAACAGCGAGGTGAGTGAAATCGTCACCGAAGGAAATCAGATTCAAGGCCTTCGCACCCAGAAGGGTGAGCTTTGGCCCTGTGAGGCGCTGGTCAGCAATGGAGATATCTTCCGCACCTACAAAGATTTACTGAGGCAAAATTCTCAGGCGCAAAAGAGCGCCCGTAAACTGCAAAAAAGTGCCTTCAGCATGTCGTTGTTTTTGATATACTTTGGAACCAACAAGGCTTTTCCGGGACTGAGTCATCACAACGTGATTTTTGGCCCGCGCTACAAAGAGCTTTTGAAAGACATTTTTTCCCGGGGAGTTTTGCCGGACGATTTTTCACTTTATCTTCACGCTCCCACACTCACCGATTCGAGCCTCGCACCTGCCGGACACCACGCTTTCTATGCGCTTGCGCCGGTGGCGAACAAGGGCAAGCTCTCGGTGGATTGGAAAAAACAGGCCCCCATCTACGCAGAAAAAATTCTGAAACATCTCGAAGAAAAACACATGCCAGGATTGCGTGAAAGTATTGTCGTGCAAAGGGTATTTACCCCCGATGATTTTGAAAACGAGCTCAACAGTCACTTGGGAGCTGCCTTCAGCTTAGAACCCCGACTCACGCAGAGCGCTTATTTTCGACAACACAACCGAGACGCACGCATTCGGGGACTTTATTTTGCCGGCGCAGGCACGCATCCGGGAGCGGGAGTTCCAGGAGTGGTGAATTCAGCAAAGGCCACCGCTGGTTTGGTCTTAGAGGATTTTACTCCATGAAATTGGCAGAACTTCATAAAAAAAGTGCGTTGAGTTTGCGTCGTGGATCCAAAAGTTTTTCCTTCGCTTCGCTTTTCTTGAATGCTCGGCAAAAACGGGGTTCAGCCCTGCTCTACTCTTTTTGCCGCTTTGTGGACGATTCGATTGATCTGGCGAGCTCCCGAGAAGAGGCGGTGATGGCTTTGCGGCAGATTCGCCTTTGGGTGACGACCACACACAACGTCACTCAACAAGGAGGCGATCTGGATTCGTCGTTTCCGGTGGAAATGTGGAGTTTGCGGGTTTTGTTTGAGGAATATCGCCTGCCGCTCAAGTACCCTCTGGATCTTTTGGAAGGAATGCAAATGGACGTGGAGGGGTTTCGTTATGAAACCTTCGCGCAACTCGAGCGGTATTGCTATTGCGTTGCCGGAACTGTGGGTCTGATGATGTGCCACGTGCTTGGCGTGAGCAGCAGTGAAGCTCTGCCTCACGCGGTGGCTCTGGGGAAGGCGATGCAGATGACCAACATTTGCAGAGACGTGCAAGAGGACTTGCGGATGAATCGCATCTATTTTCCGAGAGAATGGCTGGCGGAACTTTCTTTGGATCGACAGACTTTTTCCGCCAACAAAGAGCAATGGCCTCGGCTCGTGAGACGCCTTTTGCTCATCGCAGACGAACACTACTTCCGAGGACGAAAAGGTTTACGATATCTACCCTGGCACGGGGCCTTGGCCGTGGGGATTGCTTCGAGGGTCTATCAAGCGATCGGAGATTTGGTCATTGCAAAAGGGTCGGCGGCTTGGGAACAGAGGACCTTCACCTCTCCGGCAACAAAAATCCGGCTCGCGTTTTCGGAGTCCATGCGTTTTCTGTTCGCATCTGTCAGACGTCTACTGCGGCCGTGGAAGGCCAAACCCATCACCCAAGTTTGGGAGGAATCGTGAACCACACTCAACCTATGAACAGTTTTTTGCGGGACATGGTCATCTATGTCTCTCGGGTCAACCAATTCTCAGCCAAAGACTGGCTCGTCTACGTCGCCTGGGTGGGAATGATGTACGGCTTGTTCGTCGCCGTGCTGGGATTTTTGCTTTTGGGGCACATGGCTGGAGTGGAGTATCCTGCATATGTTTGGAATATTCCCATCGGCATTTTTGTTTTCTCTACGGCGATTGCCTTCGACACCATTGGGCATCGCACCGTGTACAAAGAGTATCTCGCCAAGGCTGAGGCTCTGGTCCATCACATCACAATTTTTGCTGGGATCACGAGCGTGCTTCTTTTGTGTCTGGCTTATCACTGGCCCAATTTCCTGCGAATTCCAGTCATTGTATTCGTTGCCCTCTCGATTTTGTACTCGATCATTGATGAGGCCATGCACTGGCATCGCTACATGACCGCACATTCGGATCGGGTCGAAATGTGGAGTCACTTTTTTATTTTTTGCGGTCACGCCATTATGGTGTTCGCATGGTACCTATGGTTCCACGAGGGATACCCCGGAGTGGAGAGCACAGTGATGGCGTATCCTAGTTTGTTCTGAGGGTATTTCGAGGCATTTAGGCGCAAGCCGTTACTGAGCCGCAGTTTGTGCATCGCCAGCAGTTTCCGGCGAGCTCGGTGGGATGACCGCACTCCGTACAGGCGGGAGTGCTCGGAGTCCGAGATTCCAACACTTGCGCGCCCTTGGAGCCATCGCGATAGATTGCCACAGCCTTAATGCCCATTTGCCAAGCCTGCCAGTACAAGTTTTCGACGTCCTTGGCTGTCGCGGAAGCTGGTAAGTTCACTGTCTTTGAAATGGCCCCACTCACGAAGGGTTGAACAGCCGCAAGCATTTTTAAATGTCCTTCGGGTGAAATGTCTTGGGCCGTGTGAAAAATCTCGGCATGCTCCGGATTGCGAAACGCAAATCGATGTAGATTTCCATCTCGCTGCAGAACTTTCTCTGACTGTTGAATCTCTGTCTCGCTGTAGCCCAAATTTTTCAAAGCGATCGGCACCGAATCTGAGCGCAAAACCATCTCTCCTCCACCAGCCAGTTTTTTGGTGCGAATCAAACTGTACTCAGGCTCGATCCCCGTCGTCTCGGAATCCATCACCAAACCAATGGTTCCCGTCGGAGCAATGGCTGTTGCTTGTGAGTTTCGAAATCCATACTGACCACCCAAAAACAAAAGCTCATCCCAGGTGGACAAAACTTTTTCCTTGAATGCCACGGGCAAAAACTCCCAAGCAATTTGTTGAAGCGCAGCGCGATGCTGCCGCAACACTTTCATCATGCCGGATTTGTTTTGCCTAAACTCGGCGAAAGGTCCTCTCTCTCTCGCCAATTTCGCACTCTCCAAATAGGCCACTCCGGTTTGCAAAGCCATCACCGCTGCGACCCAGGTCCTGGCCAACTCGGAGTCATAGGCAATGCCCATGCGCATGAGTGCCGCGCCCACACCACAAATCCCAAGTCCTAAGGGGCGAAAACGGTGCGAATTTTTAGCTGTTTCAGGGGTGGGGTATCCTGCATAATCCACCAAAAGTTCCATACAGTTAAAAAAACGAGAGGAAGTTTGTGCAAAAGCCTCGAAATCAAAATCTCCAACCACTTTCCCCACAAATTTCAGCATGTTGAGCGAAGCTAAATTGCAGGCGGTGTTGTCTAAAAACAAGAACTCACTGCAAGGATTGCTCGCACGAATTGGACCTGACTTCGCACAAGTGTGCCACCTCTGAATCGTGTCGTGAAACTGCACCCCCGGATCCGCGCTCTGCCATGCTGCCAAACCAAGCTCAGAAAAAATTTTGCGCGCCGGAATTGGCTGCAACCGTGAAGAGGTGCGCTCCTTCAGGTACCAGTTCTCGTCATTCTCCACCGCATTCATAAATCTGTCGGACAAACGCACCGACAGGTTCGCGTTTTGCCCAGAGACCGTACGGTACGCTTCACTCTCAAATCCCTCGCCAAAACCCGCTTTCACAAGGGCGCGAGCTTTTTCTTCTTCACGCGCTTTCCATCGAATGAAATCCAAAATTTCAGGGTGATCAGCATCGATCACCACCATCTTTGCCGCTCGACGAGTGGTGCCACCGGATTTGATGGCTCCCGCTCCCCGATCCAACACATCCAAAAACGAAATCAATCCGGAGCTTTTTCCGCCGGTTTCGAGCTTCTCATCGCGACTGCGCAGGCGCGAAAAATTGGTTCCTGACCCAGATCCGTATTTGAAGAGGTTTGCCTCCACCTTGGCCAAATCAAAAATGCTTTCTAATGAGTCTTCGATCGAAAGAATGAAACAGGCAGACACTTGTGGATGCGCCAATCCCTTTAAATTTTGTGTGATTTTTTGAGTTTTCGGATCAAAGAACCAGTGCTGCCGAGATCCTGGAATCGCATATTTCTCCGTCAAACCACAATTGAACCAAACGGGAGAGTTGAAAAATCCCTTTTGCAGCAAAAGATCCGTCTCAAGTTCAGAAATCTGGCCTTTGAGTGAAGTCATTTTTTGCGTTCTCACCTGCCGTTCAAGAGCCAAACAAACTCGCGAAATCAGCTGAAAAACCGACCTCTCTGGCCCGCGAAAGTATTTGCTGGCGGCGATCACGATGGCGGTTTCGGACCAGGCTTCGGGAGCTCCAACCCCCTTATTTTCAAAGAGAATTCGACCTTTGGAATCACGAATTGCCACGGTTTTTTTTTGTTTTTTCACAGGGCCCCAGAATCCTTCAAATTCTGAAAATTCACCACCAAAAACCAGGCTTTCTGTCGTCCAACGCTTATGTTAAACTGGCCATATGATTGCGATGACAGAATTGGCTGCAAAAAAAATTCGAAACCTAAAACAAGACGAAGGACGTCCGGAAACAGACGTCTTGCGGGTGGAAGTCAAGAAGGGCGGATGTTCCGGACTTTCTTATAAGATGAATTTCGACTCCGACATCAAACCCACGGACAAAATCTTTGAGCACTTCGGTGAAAAAATCGCTGTCGATGGACCCAGCTTTATGTACCTGATTGGCATGACCTTGGATTTTGAAGGGGGTCTCAACGGCAAAGGCTTTATCTTTCAGAATCCAAACGCCGCAAAATCCTGTGGCTGCGGAAGTTCGTTCAACGTTTAGGCCCTATCCAGAAACTGATGTGCTCGTCGAGGTTGAGCGAAAAAGCGCTGCCCGCAATCGCGTGACCTCTCAAAAGCCATAGTACTCGGCCATGGGCATGGAGGAGGACCCTGGATCTGGAAGAAATCCAGCCTGAGCGGGAGTCAGTTGCCCCTTGGACTCAGGATACTCTTGTTCCAGATTCAATTCTGCCAAAGAAAATCCCTGCACATCGTTCTCGGAACAGGCGTTGTTCTTTCCGCACTTGCGAATAAAGGCGAAAATCGAAGCGAGTTTGATGCGATCCAGGTCAAACTTCCAACGAGAAGGAAAAAACTCCCACCACAAAAATCCCAGCTTTTCACGCAATGTGACTGGATAGCGGCCGTATCGCAAAATGTAGGCGAACCCGGCCTTGGCGCGATCCTCACTTGTCACCTCCGGAAATCCGAGAATCAAATTGCGAAAAACTGGGTAGGCACGCATCGATTCTTCCTTCGACAAGATGCCATTTCCATCAGTGTCGTAGCGTGCCTGCACACTTTCAATGTACTGGATGACATGGGGAACCAAAGCCAAGTCTCGATAGATCACGGGTTCCGTAAAGGGATTGGGTGATCCCGCCGCCAACAGCAGCGCCAACATCAAACGTTGAAAATCCTCGCTCGAAAGACGACCGGCGAAATCCGCGAACAGAGGCACGGATGAAAGTGAAGTGCGCAACTCTTTTCGATAAACACCCATCAAGCAGTTTGCATCCACGGAATTGAGCAGCTTTTGCTTGGCCTTGATCACAAAACACTTTTTCTCAATCTCCAGTTTAAGTTCTGAATCCACGCTCAGTGCCGAAGTGATGAGGGAAGCAATCTCCGTGGCTTCCACAAAGCTTGCAGTGTCATTCCCATCACTGCTGGGCATAAAGATATTTGCTTCTAAGAACCGACTCTCCGGAAACGTGGTGCTGTTTTTGTCCAAAACACCCAGCGACACCAAAAGCGGCTGTAAATGCCAAAACAAGGTGTTCACCTCGCTCAACAAGAGTCCATTTCCAGGCTTCAAAACATCCAAGCGTTTCAGATCCATGGCGTACGACCGAATCGCCAAGCGGACCAGGCCTCGCATCAAATTGAGCCGAGATATGGCCTGATAGGTGATTGGAATTTCTTGACGGCCAAAGTAAGTGCGGCCTCTGTTTTCAAGCTGAAAAGCACGTGGCTGTTGCAACAACACTCGATGCTCATTCATGCCTTTGACACTAGCCAAAGACCTCAGGAGATCCGCTGACCAAACCCCTGAACCGGCCGGAACTTTGGCGTACTGTTTGCTCCAAAATTTCTGAGCCTCCATCCAACCACGAAACTCGGCCTCTAAAAAATCTAAGTTGAGAAGACTCAGTTCGGTGTTGATCAACTTCAACAGCCGTTTTTCTGGTGGAATCAGTTGTGGAATCATCTTTTGGATTAAGGCCTGCACCTCCCCCACGGGGAAATTGGTTGGAAGAATGGACACAACCGACAGTGCCGAAAGCAAACGCTGCAACTCTTTTTTCGTGAGCACCTGATTGGGCTTGGCCCCTAAAACATCACGCGCGATCAAAATGGCTTGCGAAGACCAGGTTTCAAAGTCATTCAATGCATCCCCACGAAGAATGTCATACGCACTCAAAAAATATTCGTATTCGAGACGCAGGGAGTAGAGCTCAAAGATGCGTTTCAAAAACACAGGCCACTGGTTGACCTTCGAATTTTTTTCGATTCGAGAAACGGTGTCAGAAAAAATAATGTTTTTGTAGGCCACCATCAAAACAACATATTTTTTGATGGTCTTCAAGATGTCGGTGTCGAGCCTTTGCTGAAAGCTTTTTTCAATCTCGCTCAGCAAAATCATGAGATCAGCAATGTCATAACCAGTTTCAAAAAAGTCCCCCAGATCCACCGCAAATTGAGCCAAACCTTTGTTGGCCACGTCTCTCTCTGCAAGCAACTCTGAGCGTTTGAGACCGACACGATCCCAGTTCATCGAATAATAATCTGCGTGCTCTAAAATTTGCTGATTGATCTGACGAAGTTTGTTCACCTTGGCTCGTGCTCGATCAAAGTCATGGGCAGTCCAAGAATCCAGTCCTCCGCCGAAAAAGAGTTGCTTCACTTTCATGGCTTGCTCAACCAGGGGTGGTGGCAAGTGAAACTCTGGAAACACATCTTCAAGCTTGCCCAGAACCTCGTTGAGCTCTTGCACCGTAAACTTTTGTTCTTTTTTCTCGCGAACCATATCGCCTAAAAAAGAGAAAAGATCGTCGATAGATCGAGTCACAAACACCAGGATCGAACTGCGTAGAGATGGATCCGAATTTTGTACAAAGTAGTGGTAGCGCAGATACTGGAGATAGCCACGGGCCGTGAGAATGGCAAATCGACGCCACTCTTTGGAATCAATTTGATCCTCATCTCCTCCAGTGAGAGCACTCTTCAACTTTTGAATGAGCGGCAATCCCTTCTCAAGTTGACTGACAATGGACCAACTTTGCCCATACAGCTTCTCGAGCTCCTTGAGCAAAACGACAAATGAACTCAAACGATAGGACGATTGGTGAGAACCAATGCGATCCGAGAGTTCTCGAGCCACCTCTTGCAGGGTTTGATTTGCATTTTCAAAGTGCTCTGTATCGGCTTCCAAGCGCCGCACGCCCGAGAGCTTCCATTTCAGGGCGTAGATCCCCATGTACGGAAGCAGCTTGAGACTGATTCGATTCATCTGTCCTGAGAATCGGATGAGTTCTCGAATCTCCTCACGAGTGAGCACATCGACGTCCCCGCCCACTGCTAGTTGTTTGATGTGCATCACTTCGCGCAAAAGTTCGTCCGAAATTTTGAGATCCTGCAGAAAAAAGAACTCAAAAAACCCGGCAATTTCACGGGCGGTGAATACTTCTTCGTTCCGAGCACCCTTCACGTTCTCAAGAAAAGTGTTCAAGGCTTTGCCGAAACAGGTCCATTGCTCGGAAACCTTGTCTGCCGTGGCTGTGCCCTCCATGAACTTTTCCATCGTGGGAAGCAAGTCTGCCAAACATTTTTTTTCAAAACCGATTTGAATTCCCTTAAACTCGCGCGGGGGAGGTTCTTCGCGGAGAGGCTGATTCCACAGTCCTCGACTGCAACCCATCAAGAAAAACACGCACGACAATGCCCACACGGCACTGCTTAAACACGCTCTAAAATACATAGTGCACTCCGCCCCACACCCGGTCGTTGACACGAAACTGATTGATGAATCTCTCGTCGGAGTTGCTCGGACCAAAGTCATCCACACTCAAGACATCCGCACCCATCTGCCAAATCCAAGGTTTGGGATTGCTGTAGGCGACTTTAAACTGAACCACATCACCTCGTTGATCCTCATCCCTCAACCAACTGACAGAAGTGTCTAATTTCGCCGTCCATGATTCCAACCAACTGATCTTCGCGGCTCGCGTGTAAAGCGTGCGATAGGGAAGAATTGAGCCGCGCTGGATTCCCTGAGCGTCCACGTCGACCGTGGGCTCTTCGAAAACTCGCAATGCATCCACAGCAAATCGCGAGTTCCCACCCGAAAATTCAGCATGCAAGCTGTAAGCCGCGAGCGATCCTGGCTGCTGCTGAATCCACTCAAGTCGACCATTGGTCGCATCTCCCGTCGGAGGTCTTTGCGGAGCCGGTGAGTCGGCAAGATACGAAAAAGAAAATTTCGCCTTATCCCCCTTCCACTCCAAATCACTTCCCCAAAGGTTGTGATAAGAAACGGCAGGGCCCACGATGGCCTGACCATCCGGATTTGGCACACTGGTGATCAAATCCCTTTTGTAGCGCAAAGAAAGTTGGTTGATGGGTTTGCGGGCGTAGCTTGCCGACCATGCCCAATGCTCACTCAACTGCCGACGCCACCTCAGTCCAGCCCCGGGGTTGGACACCAGTTGGTTCACGTTGACATCTTCAAGAGAATACAAAATTCGCACGTCCCGTCCGAATAAGTTGAGCGACGATGAGGGGGCTCGATACCACCGACTTTCGGCGACCAAGCCTCGATTTTTCTCTTTGATCTCCGGTCCCATCGTGGGGATGAACACGGGCGTTGCGTAGATCATCAGAGAGTTCTGGGTTCCTTCATATTCGTAAAACAGCCCGGTGATCCCTTGCCGGATCGGGCGCAAGGTGTCCAAACTGAGACGAGGTTCCCACAAGCCCAGTTGCCAGTTTTGGTCTGCCTCAGACCAGGGACGAATCCACCTCCCCACGGCCCAGGAGTGGATATCGCCCTTGCGTGCTGAACCGAGTTGTTGCACTCCGAACTGAGAAACACCCCAGTCCACAAAACTGCCTGCGAAGACGTCTGCTTGGTGCGACCAATTTTCTCTTTGCAGTTCAAGTTTTAAATCTGCTGAGAGCAGCTGGCTTTGCTGCAGGCGAGGGTTCTCCGGCCAAGGAGAAGTGTAATGGGTGGTTTCAAATCCCAAGTCACCCTGAGTTTGAACTTTACGAAAAAACGGACGTGACGCCGAAGGCGCAAACAAGGAACTCGCTGACTCCTGCGCCCAAGACCCTTCTCCCAAGGTCAACAAAACAGAAAGCTGCCATAGCAAAGATGCGACCAAACTGCCCCTTCCGAAGCATCGATGCTATCAACCGGCGACAATTTGGCACCGAAAATATCTCTGATGCGGCACTTCTTAGAGCCTATTTAAGAAGCCTTGCGTTGGTAAAAACGGCCGCAAAATTTTCAGATGCCTCGCCAAAGATTTTGTTTTGCAATCAGAAAAAAGGAGACGCGCATGACCATTCATCAGTTGCTTGAAAAAATGTGGAAGGACTACTGCGACCTCAATCCGGCTGCTCTCAAGATCTACAATCTGTTTACAGCTGAGGGCGAAAAGGTTCTCAATGACCACATTGCGCTTCGCACCTTTCAGCATCCAAGACTGGGTCTCAAAAAAATGGCGCAGACTTTCATAAATATGGGTTATCGCGAATGTGATGAGTATTTCTTTAAGGAAAAAAAACTTTACGCTCGTCATTATGAACATGACGATGAAAAATTGCCCAAAATATTTATCAGCGAGTTGGAGCTCGGAAAAATTTCCCCCGATCTCCAAAAACAGGTGAATCACCTCATCGAGCAAGTTCCAGACTCTGTGATTCAGTCCGAAAGCTTCACGTATTCTGGAAGGCCCTGGAAAATGTCGCATCGACAGTACCTTGAAATGGCCAAAGAGAGCGAATACGCCTCGTGGGTCGCAGCACATGGCTTTCGTCCGAATCACTTCACGGTGAATGTGAATGCCCTTCAGAAACTGACGACCTTGCAGTCGGTCAATGCGTTCCTCGAAAAACACCAAGTGGTGCTGAACAAGTCCGGAGGCACGATCAAGGGAACACCGGCGGAGTTTCTGGAGCAAAGCTCCACCATGGCCTCAGAGATCGAGGTGCGTTTTGAAGATGGGTTGCACAAGGTTCCAGGTTGCTACTACGAGTTCGCCAAGCGCTACAAGCTCCCTAATGGGAAGTATTACCAGGGCTTTATAGCTGCTTCTGCTGATAAAATTTTTGAGAGCACAGACAGGCAGACTCTGCACTGACCAGATCCCATTGGTGGAATGGGTGGAACCGGTTCAAGCTGCGCGACGGCGCAGAACCGATTCCTCGAGTTTCTCGGGATCCTGTAGGTCTTTCGACCAAAAGCGATGCGAGTCCAAGAAAACTTTGACGATTTGTTCGTCGAACTGTTCACCAGCGTATTTTTTGATTTCTGCGTAGATGAGATCAATTGAAAGCCCTTTTCGATAGCTTCGACTCATGCTCATGGCATCCAAGGTGTCCACGATCAGGATGATGCGCGACACAAGAGGGATGTTGTCCCCAGAAAGTTTATCTGGATATCCGGTGCCATTCACCCACTCGTGGTGATTGCGCACGGCCGGGATCAAATGGTGAAAAAAACTGTGATTACCAAAGGGCTTGATAATCTTTTCGCTCATCACGGGATGAGCCATCATGGCGTGATATTCGGACTCGTTGAGGCGAGTGGGCTTGTGAAGTATGCTTTTATCGATTCCCATCTTTCCCACGTCATGCAACATCCCGGCGAACTCGGCCACCTTCTGCTGGTACACCGAAAGACCCGCAGCCTTCGCGAGGGCTCCGGATGTCTGCCCCACGCGCAAACAGTGATAATAGGTCAAATCGTCGACCGTCTTTAAGCTGGTCAAAAGGGACTGAACCACTTGCACCGACCAATCCGGAATGTCTCCCGCTTGCGGGGGTGCGATGAGTCCGTGAGACGGCTGCATCTCTTTCGGATCCAACTGATAGCTGCCTGTGTACTCGGAATTTACGAAAGCTTTTTGACTGTCTTTCTCCGGAGACTCTGCCCCAAAGGTGATGCTTTTTAGTTTTCCAGACGAGTGTTTCACCAACGAGCCCCCATCGAGCAAATGCCTTCACTCTCTATGATCTCTCTTCGGTGTGACTGGACCCAAACTCAACTGCTGACGTGTCTCAAAGAGAAACACTCGTCAAAAAAGCGGCTGGAGATGTCGTTTTTTGAGACGACCTAGGGAATTTTGTCGGTCGGCGGCCTCGGTCATTTTGCCGCTGCTCTTGGTTATTTTTTTCCAGCTGGATATCCACGCTCACCAGGTTTTACGGTTTCCCAATGTTTCTTTAGAACTGCCGGGCTCAAGTCGTACATCTCGATCAGGTTTTGCGTGGATGGATTTCTGTCTTTATCCAAAAGTCCCAACGCCACTCGTGCCTTGCGATATCGGCCATAGCAGGAAAATTCCCGCGTGAGGCCCTGAATGGCCGCAGCTTCTACCTGATACGCAAATCTCTCGGCAAAAAGTGCGGGCACCGAGTCACAGCCTTGAACTGCCGCGACACCTGCTTCGAACTGAACTTTTTCCGCGGGATCCAGATCTTGCGCTTTCACCTGCTTTGGAGAAATGCCTTTTCGCTTCGCCACGGCTTCTGCCATCTGCCGAAACTGCTCTCGGGTGCGCGTCTTGAGGTCGTCACACTTCTTCTCGTCCCCCAACCAATCTTCATCCAGAGCATGATCCAATTCGTGCAAAAAGTGTGGAATGAGAACGCCCATCTCCACCTTTTCATCGAGCAAAATTGAATTGGTGACGTGATCAAAACAGGCTCCAGCCTCAGCGCGGCACACACTTTGAATCTGGCTCGCCGACACAAGCTCGATGCGCAACTTTCCTGACTGCAAACGCGACGTGGCTTCTCTCAGTTTTTGGGCGCCAATGGAAAGCGAGGAGGCCGCACGTATCAGGTCGTTTTTGTCTTTGGCTCTGGCCGTGAAATCGATGGACACCCGAGGAACTGCTTCGAAGTCTCCTCTGTGATAAAGCTTTTTGATCAGACGGTTTTCGTTCGAAAGCAACTGACGCAACTCCCAAGGGTTGAGCTCAGAGCCCACGGTGCAAACGCACTCGCCACGACACTCTGCCTTAGAGTCGGGCTTGGCCAGCATCCACGAGGACAACAAAAAAAACAGAAAAAGTACTTTGGTCACGAGAGACGATCCTCCACAGTCCACTTCGGAGTTTGATTCAGCAATTCCGAATCAAAATCCCCACCAATCC
>FRDC01002511.1_pt5 | contig 23095 bp, 27 predicted proteins | sample 1106171 | NCBI WGS metagenome assembly FRDC01 (sample SAMEA3930566, study PRJEB13176) | freshwater metagenome | biome: Drinking water system; feature: drinking water; material: water | place: Singapore | collected 2014-12-20 | reverse complement strand
ATATCTACGTATTTCACCACTACACCAGGTATTCCAGTAGCCTCTCCAGCACTCAAGCTCTGCAGTATCAGATGCACTTCTGGAGTTAAGCCCCAGGCTTTCACATCCGACTTATAGAGCCACCTACACCCGCTTTACGCCCAATAATTCCGAACAACGCTAGGATCCCTCGTCTTACCGCGGCTGCTGGCACGAAGTTAGCCGATCCTTTCTCGCAGAGTACATTCACTTTCTTATTCCCCTGCAACAGGGCTTTACGATCCGAAGACCTTCATCACCCACGCGGCGTCGCTGCGTCAGAGTTTCCTCCATTGCGCAATATTCCCTACTGCTGCCTCCCGTAGGAGTCTGGACCGTGTCTCAGTTCCAGTGTGGCTGATCATCCTCTCAGACCAGCTAGGGATCATCGCCTTGGTAGGCCATTACCCTACCAACTAGCTAATCCCACGCGGGCTCATCTTAAAGCGAAAAACCTTTGACCCCTAGATCCGCAGATCCTGTGGTCTTATGCGGTATTAGCCAATCTTTCGACTGGTTATCCCCCACTTTAAGGCAGATTACCCACGCGTTACTCACCCGTGCGCCACTAGTACTCGTATTGCTACTTTCCCCGTTCGACTTGCATGTATTAGGCACGCCGCCAGCGTTTGTTCTGAGCCAGAATCAAACTCTCCAAAAAGAATTTGATTGACCCAACAACGCTTGCATTTGCTGCATTCATTGTTCGGTTCAAAATTTAATAAAAAGAAATTAATCGAGAACCTTATTCTTTCCTTAGCTATTCAGTTTTCAAAGAGCAAAATGCGTAAGATCCGCAGGATTAGAGGAACTCAGGAGCTCCGTCAAACCCTTTTTTTCCTTCGCAGAACGTTGATTGCGCCGCTTCGGAAAATCGCGCCAAAAAAATCACTTGGTGGAGGCAACAGGGATCGAACCTGCGACCTTCTGAATGCAAATCAGATGCTCTCCCAGCTGAGCTATGCCCCCGAAGTGCATTTCGCGCGAACTTTCCTCTCTACATCTGTGAGTTGGCGGTGGTCAAGCTCAAGAAGATTTTCTCAGACAAGGGACGTCAGATTTCTATTTTTCGTCAAGCCGAGAGGCGGCTGCGGTGGGAAATGAGGCGGGTGAAGTGAGTTCTCTCTGAAGTGAGATCAAAACCCACTCTTTCTCCCCCAAACAAAATGGCTTGGTAAACTTTTTTGAGAACTTCAAACTCATGATCCCGAGACAGGTCCCCACTGAGAAGCTCCTCAATGGCCTCGTACACACTGAGCAGATCGGGAGTCGTCACCACCTTGGGAACTTTGCTCATGTCCAGTCCCAAAGTTTCTCGAGGTTTGAAGCCAACAAGTTGGTCGGTGAACAACACTTTGTGCCCGGAGACGAAATTCACTTGGATGAATGGCTTTCCGTCGGAATCCACTCTCTGCAGAACGTCTTCCAGTTCATGCAGATGAAACTTGAAAACTTTCCCGTCGAGGGTTTGCTTTACGAAAATCATTCCGGTGTCACTCTGTTGTGCCCCAAGGCCCGACGAGTGATTTACGAACTGCAGAATTTCATCGAGCATCTTTTCGTGTGGCACCGAATTGGACACTCTGCCCTCCCAAACACTCTCGTTATCGACGCTGGAATTTAGGGACTTTAAGGAAAAGGCGGCGTGAGACAAAATCTCATTCTCGTTATGAGATTTGTCTCATTCCTGTTCGCTTTTGGGGGTCATTGTGCACAGCTTTGTCATAGCTTTTGACAGTGAAGGTTGTGTCTCTGCCCGAGGTGATTTAGGGTCAGGCGATGTTGGTGCATCGTTGGCAAGCCCCCGGGCTCCCCAGTCGGCAGTTGTTTCATAGACTTCTGGAGCAAGAGGGACTCGAACCTTTCGAAGAGAGACTTCCCGCCGGAGCGAAAATTTCAGATCATCGTCATCCGTTTGGAGAAGTTCGAATTGTCACCGAGGGCGAAATGCTGTTCACCGTGGCTGGCAATCAAGTGCTCCTGCGACAAGGCGACCGCATTGAAGTGCCAGCGAACACTCGCCATGCACACGCCGCCCAAGGACCGCAGGATTGTGTCTGCATTTGCGCTCATCGGATCGCTTGAGCTCATCCGGAAAGTACGCTCAGGGGGGAATCCCCAACCAGGTTACGTTGACCGCCTGGCTGGTGGCAAAAATAGGAATCTGCTTCAGGTCCGCATCTTCGTAATACCCGTAGATCAGCGCATTTCCTGGAATGGTCGTTGTGATGGTCCTATTGGTCACACCGACGTTCGGAATGAACACATCACACTGACTCTGCTTGGGGTTGCTCAAAACAGCATCGCGTGAGTCTGGGAGACGAGGGTTGGTGGGGGGATCGTAACTCGTGCCCTGCCTCCACATCGTCCAAAGTGCCTTGTCGGAAAGCGTGTAGTCATACTTGCCTCCGCTCAAGGCCGGGGAACGAAAGGTGAATCGAGCATAAATGACGGTCAAAGTTTCTGATCGTTTCCAGTCCATGTTCATGCGACCAAAGCTCACATAGGGACCTCCGACTCCCCCGGTTGCCAGAACAGGAGGAGAAGTGCAGTCGTTGGAGGCGGCACACACCGCTTTGGCAACCTGATAGTCGTGCAGAGCTTCGCAAGAGGTGGCCTTGGCATCGATGGCATAGTTCGCACTGGACGTGAAGGTCACCTTGAGTTCACTGTTTTCCTCTTTTTTTCCGCAGCTGGCCGCAAACAAAAATATCAAAGCGAGCTGAGGTACTTTTCGAAAAAGTTTTGCTTTCATAGCTCTCCCTTTTTCAGCTCCAGGGACGGTGTCGCTTGAGCGATGATTTTTGGCGTGAGGAAAATGAGCAGCTCGTTGCGACGATTGTCCTTTGCTTTGGTCTTAAACAACCAACCTACGAGGGGAAGATTCCCCAAGCCTGGCACCCGGTTTTCAATGTCCGTGGTGTCGTTTTGATAAATCCCACCGATCACCGCAGTCTGACCGTTGCGTATCAGAACTTTCGTTTTAGCGGTGCGGGTGTTCAAAGGGCGATTCCCTGTGGAGTCCGAGGCTTCCCCGAAAAACTCACGATTCACATCCACAATCATGATCACACCACCATCGTTGGTCACGTTGGGGGTCACTCCCAGCGAAAGCTTTGCTTCCTTGTAGGTCACCGAAGTCAAAGGAGCTCCGGTGGTCGCTGGGGTGGTGCTCACAATGGGTACCGAAACGGTCTGACTGATGGTTGCAGCCTCGTTGTGAAGGGTGACGATGCGCGGAGATGACAACACTTTTACCGAACCCTCGCGCTCATACAGACGCAAGTTGGCGTTCAAATCTCCGAGAACATCCAAGGTTCCGAACGAGGGGTTGAAGTTGAAAGTCGCAGCACCCAAAGGCGGGTTCACCTGAATGGGCATGTTCAAGTTCTGACTTCCCACTGAGATTTGCTTTCCAGAAGCGTTCCAGTTGATACCAAATTGCCGCTCAAACTGATCCGACGCCTCAATGATTTTTCCTTCGATCAAGACTTGCGTCGGAGGAATGTCAATGCTGGCGACAAGTTTCTCAACGCGTTCCAAATTCTCATCGATGTCCGACACGATCACTGAGGAGGTTCTCGCGTCGGAGGCAACACTCCCGCGTTTGCTCAAAAAGGGCTTCACCTGCTTTTCGACATCGGCCACCGGCGCGTACGAAATTGGAATCAAACGCACCTTCAAGGGAGCTGTGTCTTTGATTGCCTGAGCGGCTTTCACGGCATCTTCTTCTTCGAGACGAATTTCATTCATGTTGGCAATTCGCAAAACGTTCCCGGAGCGCGTGTAGCCCAACTTTCGGGATTTCAAAATGAGCACAAGCGCCTGATCCCAAGGAACCTCGCGCAATTTCAAACTCATTTTTCCTTTCACATCGTCGGCCACAATCATGTTGATTCCGGCCTCCTCAGTGATGAGCTTGAACACATCCCGCAGCTCGATGTCGTCAAATTCGATTGAGATTTTTTTTCCGTAAAAGCGGGAATTCGCGCGTAAAAAGTCTTCCAGGGACGCCGATGACAAGAGCGCGTTGCTTCCCGGCTCCACCATTGTGGGTCTATTTTCGCTCAACATGTCCATCGAGCCCTCGCGGGCCTGCATCAGCACCAACAACGAGTTCCCCTCGGCCTGAACGACAGGCTCAGCTGCTCCTGGTCTCAGCTGAATGATCACGTTGGCGTTTTTTGAAGTGGCTGATTGGTAAGCTTGCACGGCACCCACGGCCCCTGGGATGTCCTTAGCCAACAAGGGTCGCTGCAAGCGCATCGGGAGAATGGCATCTGAAATTTCGATGACGAACTGATTGATATTGGCGTTTTTTCGCGTCGTAAAACGCAAGGGTTTTGAACCTTGGATCACGATGGTGCCACCATTTTGGTGGGCTTTGTAATCCAAAGCTTGAATTTGCGCGGCTTCAGGAACTGAATCGGTAGGAGCGGGAGGGCTGACCTCTGCCGGAGGAGGAACCTCGCCGATGGCACTCTCTGCCGGAGCTGAAGGCAATGGAGCCTCAGGTGGAGGAGGGAGCTCCCCGGAGCCCACTCCTTCCATCTCCGAAAACAAATCGTCCGAGCTGCTCTCGCTCGAGCTCACATCCTCGGCTGCCGAAGATGCATTGTTCTCGAGGGAATCTAGGCCCCCACTTGCCTCATTTTGAGTCGTGGGCGACTGACAAGATACCACAAGCGCACACAGTCCCATTAGTAAAGTGTACCTAAATCGAGCCTTCATTCCATCCATGGAACCCCCTCTGTCTCATTTCTGCAGCGCCAAGATCCGAGTGGCAGGAGTTTTCCCATCTTGAGACAACTCAAAAACCACCACTTCACCTTCTCGAATCGAGGCGACATATCCTTTGTTACGACCGATTTTTGACTTTTCCAAACTACGCACCATAAACAGCTTTCCACTTGGAGAACGAATCAATGCCTTTGGATCTCCAACGTTCCACAAAATGGCAACGACCTTCAGTTGACTCAAATCGTATGCCTGCAGAGAGTCCACCGGGGCGGCCACCCCTCCGGGAGTTGTGGGGATCTCCTCCACAAAAAAAGATCGAAAGGGATCTCGCTTTCCCTCAGGTTCGTAGTAGAAGCCACCGTCAGGACTCAAACGCAAATTGGGATCAGCCGCAGCGTCCATCAGGTTGGTTGGAGCCGTTTTCTCCACGGCCTCAGCGGGTTTTTCAGAGGGCGAAGTTGGGGGGGTGAGCCCCGGAGGAGCCTCACCCAGGGCAAATCCCATACCGAGTGCCAACACCGCAAAACTTGAAAACGTCACCCACCTTAAGGAGATCATTGTTTCTCCTTCGGTGCTTCAGCCACAAATCGATATGACAAGACTTCACCTTCAAACGTGAGTCGTCCTCCGCCCGTTCGATTTCCATCAATTGAGAAAACGAAATTTCTGACTCGAGTGATTCTCTCTGTACTCGCCAAAAAATACATGAAATTGGTCAGTTCGGAGTAGGTTCCCTCTGCTCGAATTCTTAGAGGGTGAACTTCCAAAAAATCCTGACGGCTCGGCGGCCGAGGCTCTTTGTCCTTCACAGAGACACCGGAGGTTCGTCCCAACATGTCCACCGATCTGACGATCTCCGAAACAACGATTTCGGTGGGGAGCTGTTGCGTGACTGACTTAAACTGTTCCTGCAAGGCCCCCACTGATTTTCGGACCTTTTCCACTTCTCGCAACGCTTGTTCCGACTGCACCAACAACGCTTGCTGCTCATCGGCTCGCTTCCTGGTGTCGTCGATCTGTTTTTGCAAATCGGAGCCATCGTCAAACAGCGGACTGTTGAAGTAAATGAAACCTGCTATCGCTGCCAAAATCAGGGCATTTCGATAGGACATGGCAGCCAAACGCATCAATACCGTATTGATCATTTGGGTTTCTCCTCGGCGACCGTGGCCTTCACGCCACAACGAATCTCAAATCTTTTCACAATCAATGATCCGCTCTGTTGTTCGGTGGATTTGATCAAGTCCACTGAGGCAATCAGGCCGTGTTGAGACAGGGAATCCATGAATGCTGTGATCTCGGCATCGGTTGCAGAAACTCCCTGTAAATTTAAAACTTCTCCTTTGAGCTCCACTCGACTAAGCCACAGCTTCTCTGGGATTTGCTGCTGAATCGCTGAAAGAATTTTGACTTCGTTCAAACGCTCTTTGCGTAAACTCTCAATTGTTTGGATTTGATTCTGTAAACGAGTCTCGTCGTCCTTGAACTTCTTGGTCTCCTCAACGGCTGACTTGGCAGCGTTGTTTTTCTGCTCGTACTCACTCAGTCGAACCTGATGGGAACGCAACTCAGACTTCTTCTGTGGGATGACAATCCTCTCGTATCCCAGCAATGCCAAAGGACCAATTAATACAACCAACAAGCGGTACAGCCCTTGTTTCTGAATGTCTTGTTGATCGACGGCGCCCGTGTTGTCTGCGGCGATGGCAGTGAGTCGGGTCGCATCGATCACGGCTTGCGAACGCACAGCTAGGTTCACACGAATCATGTGTCACCCAACTTTCTCATCGCAAGCCCAACCACGATGGACGAAAAAGGCGAAAGTTGATTCATCATAGGGGGACTGACCGCATTTCCAGGGCGGACTCGCAAAAAGGGGTTCAACGGATCAAACGATATTTGCGCCGCTGCTGCGACTTGAGGCACCAGTCCAGGAATCGCGGCTCCTCCGCCCGTGTAGTAACACTTTGAAATCGTCAAACCCGAAACGCTTGCGGAGAAAAAATCAAAACTGTTCCGCATCTCATCCGTCATGGTGTCGTTCACAGTGCTCATCACAGTGTGCACTTCTGGAGGCACTTCTTTTTTGGCAACTGCGCTGAGTTTGAGAGATTCGGCCTCCTGAAAAGAAATTCCGAGCTCCTTGGAAATTTCCATAGTGTACTGACTACCGCCGACGGGCAGATCTCGAACAAAAACAACTTCACCGTCGTGCACCACCACAAAGTGAGTGACGGTCGCGCCCACATTGAGAAGAGCAATCGTCTCTCCGGGAAGGCGTCCATAGTTCAGCTCGAAAGTGTTCGCGAGGGCAAAACCCGCCACATCCAGAACATTCATTCCCAGTTGCGCTCCCAAAACCACGTTCGCATACTGACCCACGAGCGCGTTCTGGGCGGCCACCAACAACAAATCCATGGTGTCGGGCTGGGCAGAGTTTTTCAGAACATGATAGGCCAGCGTGATTTCATTCAAATCAAAGGGCACGTACTGTTCGGCCTCAAACCTCACCTGCTGATCCAACAACTTGAGATCCACTTTTGGAATGGTGATTTTTTTGACGATCACCGCCGTTCCATATAGCGCAGCGGCTGCATTTTTGCTTCGAATCCCGGCCTGTCGGAGCATGCGCTGAATGGCCTGAGAAACGAGCTGAAGATTTGAGATGTCGCCACCCTGAGCCGAACCCGGAGGAGTTGGGAGATATCCGAAAGATTTCAAGATGCCGCCGTTTTTCGATAGCTCGAGCTCCGCGATCTTGATCGAGGAAGATCCGACATCAATACCAACGACCCTCTTTGAACCGAAAAACACGCTGAACCACCTCAGATGAAAGACGAGGTTCTCCCTCAATTCCATTAGAAAGAGTCCCGGTCTCCGAAACAAGGGACTTTGGGCGAGCGCACCCAAAAACAGACGAAGGAAGAGTTGCTCGAGTGGCTAGACCAAAGTCTCAGGACCTTTGCTCACTCTCAAAGGCTGGGAAAGAAAAGATGCAGATACCAGTCGGAGGCAGATTGGCCACCAAGATAAAACAAAATTGCGCCCAGCGCGAGGTAAGGTCCAAACGGGATAGCCGTTTTCATGTTCTGTCTGCGAATCCAGATTTGCGTGAGACCCACCGCCGTCCCAACCAAGGACGCCACCAAAATGACAAAAGGGAGGGATTGAAAGCCCAGCACGGCACCGATCCAAGCCAAGAGCTTCACATCACCACCACCCATTCCCTCTTCTTTCCGATACCACTGATAGAGCAAGCCCAAAAACCAAAGAACCCCACCGCCGAGGAAAACCCCGAGAACGGCTTCAAGCGGAGAACGTGAATCACTCAAAAAAGAACCCAAAACCCCCAAGACAATGCCTGGAAGAGTGAAAACATCGGGAAGAATCATGTGATCGAAATCAATGAAGCTCACCGTAACGAGCCCAAAGCTTAAAATCAAAAGTTCGATGAGGTCCCATGACCAACCGTATTTCATGTACACGGCCAAAAACAATCCACCCATGATCAACTCAACAAGGGCATAGCGATACGAAATAGCCGTCCCACACTTCGAGCATCGACCCCTCAAAAATATCCACGAAAATACCGGGATCAATTCCCACCAAGACAGGGTTTTGGAACATTTCGGACAATGACTTCTGGGTTTCACAATGCTTTTTCCCTCAGGCAGTCGCAAGATCACCACATTGGCAAAGCTTCCAAAACAGAGCCCTGTCAAAAAAAAGTAGAGCTCAAACAAGGTCTTTCCTCCTGAAAAAGTTGGCAGTCAATACGAGGTACAAGAGCAACCAAAATGCCAGGTGAATCACTCCTCGCGCAAAGGGATCGAGCAACTGATTTTGATCGATGAGGCTGGAGGAGCGAAAATTCGTTCGAAAAAATTGGGGAATCACCCAAGGAACAACTTTGGCGATCGTCAGAAAAAATGCATCTTTAGACCGCTCAGCAAAGAAAAAGAGATCTTTCTGCCAGTGACCCAAAAGGAACAACGAAACTCCAGAAAACAGGGCAACGGCCGGTTGCACCCTCCCGGCGCACATCATCGTGAATGCCAAGACAACCGCCGATTCGATCAAAATTCCCAAGGCTGCTAAGATGTAGCCTAAGAGGGGATAGGAAGCTCCTAGCAACGCGTAGAGCACGACAACCAACACACCCCACATGACTGCCATCAAAAGCAAGATTCCAAAAAACTTTCCCAAAATGAACTGCAACCGACTCACTGGGCGCACCAGAACCAAGAGACAAGTTTGCCTCTCGACTTCTTTGTGAACAGCGTAGGCCCCCAAAAAAACCGCAATAACCAAAGAGACCAACAATATGGCAAACATGCCAAAATCCAGTAGAAGTCGTCTTTGCTCCTCAAAACTCATGGAACCTAAAATGAGAGAAAGAAAGACAAGGCCTAAACCCACAAAGAAAGAGATCACGACAAGGCGGTCCCTCACTGCCTCCAAAAATCCGTTCCAGGTCAATGCGACAACCTGTCTCATGGCCGTGCTTTCTGAACAAGCTGCGAAAAAGCGAGCTCCAGTCCCACCTGTGTGGCACCAATTCGAAGAACCTCTGAACGATTTTTCCGGAGCTGATCGATTGCATCTTGAAGCTCAGCATCTCGCACCAAGATTTCACTCATTTCAGATTTTCCAAGTTCCCGGTACAAAATCCTGTGCTGGTGATTCTGCTGAGCCACCAATTCACGCAACAATCCTTCGTAGAGAATTTTGCCACGATCGATCACTACAACGTTTTTACAAAGCTCTTCCATATCCCCCAACAAGTGACTCGAGAAAAAAACCGTAGTGCCTCGTGATTTTTCCTCGCCTATGATCTCTTTCATCATCAGGCGTCCGTCGGGATCGAGTCCAGACATGGGTTCATCCAGGACAAGAACCTTGGGTTTGCGCAACAGAGCCTGGGCCATACCAATTCTTTGCAACATTCCTTTTGAAAACGATCTCAGTCTTTGCTGCCTCACATGAGAAAGTTTCACTCTGCTCAGAACCTCGTCGGCAGCCTGCAAAAAGCCAGCGCCGGCACCGCTTAACCGCCAATGAAAACGCAAAAATTCCTCTGCGGTTAAAAAATCATAGTAGTAAGGGCGTTCGGGCAAATAGCCAATTTGCATCCGCACCTTTTCAGAAATCTCCGAAGCCTGATTCTCTTCTCCAAAAAAACGGATCGATCCAGAATTTGGAATGAGAAACCCGAGGACGCACTTAATCGTCGTGGTTTTACCTGAGCCATTGGAGCCCACAAAACCCGTTGTTTCCCCGAGCGGAATTCGAAAAGACACTCCGTCGAGAACCTCTTTTTTCTTTCTCCAAAAACCCTGAAGAAAGTGTTTTCGCAAGCTGTTGATCTCGAGAGCAGAAACCATTGCCATGATGATGCCGAAAAATCATGCCTGGATCAACGACGAGCGTGTACAAAGCCACAGATCCTCTGAGTTGCACGCTCGAAGGATCAGGAACCTGCATCAAGGGGAGTGAATTGCACGGAAATCGAGTCGTAAACTCCAGGAATCGAAGATCCATTGAAGCGGACTCGATTTAAAGTGGCATCGTATTGCCAACCATTGGTGGGATCTTCACGAACCAGCTCACCACGAACCATGACACGAATGGTCTCCTTCCGCGGTTTCCGATTTAGATAGTAGTCCGAAAGGAGCTGCACAATTTGGACGCGGATGTTTTCAACCATCACTTCCATTTTACCTGAACAAATGGGTTCAGCTTTGCCCCCGGTGGGTTGAACCAGGTCCATGTAGCGAACTCCCACTTCGACCGTTCCACAGTTATTCATCTCGTCAAAATTGTGAACTCCAATGAGGTGCGCCACCCATCCGCGCAAACCGGAAGGGAAGAAAGGTTTATACGAATCCAGATACTTGATGTAATTCGCAGTGGGTATGTATCCTGACTGATCATAACTGTAGTCGTTTTCATCAGTCAGAAAAATGATCACAAAAAATCCATCCGGGCGCACCAATGCAGAACCCTCCTTGTCGAGCAATCTGCGCACGCTTTCTAAACCCATCTCGTCGGGTGAACCGGGGTTGATGAAGTTGATCCGATCTTGCAAAGTTGAAACTAAATTCGGTGTGGACTGAGTCAACACCTTTGGACTTCCCACAAGTTTTCCGCCAGATCCCTGTATCGCGAGATCTGTCGTGGTCACTCCGATGCGGTAATCCATTTGAGACGCGTTCAGTTTGGAAATCAGTTGAGGAATTTGATTTGCAAAACGTTGCCGGTACTTCACCATTGAACTTGAAGTGTCCATGACTAGAAGTAAATCCACCTTATTGTTATAGGCTTGAACCTGTGAAAACGACTGCTGCTGATCTTGCATTTGAAAGTTCTGCTGACTGCATCCCCAGACTAGGGGAGCACATCCCAACAAAACCACCAGCCAGGCTTTTTTCATGCCGCCTCCTCTTTTTTTCCAGAAAAATTTTCGATTGCCTGTTGGATGGTTTTCATAATCGAAACAAAACGAACCCCGTAACGAATTTCGGTTTGGCCAGGACGTGGAAGTTGCTTGCTGACAACCGCACACAAAGCATTGAAAGAGGGAATTCCATCGCCTGCTTTGAAGTGCAAAAAAAGTGTCTGCCCAGGCTGGAGCTCAAAATCTTCAAGAAGAATACCGGCTCCACCAGCGCTGATCTCAAGACTTTTTCCCTTGTGAGTTTTCTTGTTGTGATGCACGACGAGGGCGGCCTCGTAGGGAACTCGAGAAAATCTTCGCAAAAAGAAGACGTCTGCTAACATGGGATTTTCACTGTCCTTCAGAGAGCGAATTTTCTCATTTGAGAACTCCGATATTTCTCCCAAAGGTCGCCAAGATTCTTGGCTTGCATTCCAAGCCAAGTCCCAACTGTTGATTTTATTCTCTTGGAGCTGCCGAACCATCTCAAGAAACGTGTAAGGTCCCCATTCTCTCTCTTCTTTCAGAACATACCACTCGGCAAGCGATGGGGCGTTCTCGTCCTGTACCAAACGAATGACCTTAGGACCTTCAACATGCATCTGATCAAAAAATTTTTTGAAGTCCGAGTGGTCCACCAGCGCCGACCAATTGAAAGTCTGCGGATCCTGAACTCGGTCCCCCCAAGAAAGCTGTCCCTTCTTGAGGAGATGAAGAATGTCGTCTCCCTCCAAAGGACCAGTGAGTTGACCTTTTTGATTGATCAAGTACTTCATAGCTTCCTCAACCTGGACTTCGGCGAACGGCCAGAAAAACTTAACGAACGTCGAGAACATTTCGAGCAATCAGAATTCGTCAGATTTTGTCGAAAGTTTGTTCAGGGCTAATTTTGAGCTGATAACACAGAGAATGGTGAAACGAGCCCGAGCCAAAGGGGGCTCAGTCACTGATCCACATTGTTACGCGCTCTCACTTAAGGGCTTCACGAAGATAGGCAGAGGCGGTGTCCATAAACCAAACGACAAAGGCGATGACCAAAATGATCGTGCCCACCTCGGGCCACATCGCCTGCTGTTGGTATTGGTACAACAAAGTCCCGATTCCGCCACCACCAACAAAACCTATGATGGTCGCCATACGAATGTTGATGTCCCAACGATAGACAGTGAAGCTAATGTACGGCAGCAGAATTTGCGGAACAATCGCGTACCAAATGGTCTGAATCTTGTTGGCTCCCGTGGACATGATTCCTTCGATGGGGCCGTCCGAAACAGATTCAACAATTTCTGAGTACTGTTTTGTCAGACTTGCGATTGAGTGAATCATGAGGGCAAGCATTCCGGCAAAGGGCCCGATGCCAACCCAGATCGAAAAGATCACGGCCCACACCAAGGCCTCAATCGAGCGAGAGACGTTGAGCACCGTTCTCAGAAAAAAATACACCGCAAAGCCAAGTTTGGACTTCATGATGTTCTTGGCGGCAAAAAAACTGAGTACAAAGGCTACAGGAATCGCCAGAGACGTTGCCATAAACGCCATAAATATGGTTTCGATAATGTTCAAAACGGCTTTGGGGAGAAGGGCCCAGTTAGGGGATGCAAGACTTGAAAAAATCCGCATCGCTCCTTCAAAACCGCTTTCATCGCGCAGCTCGCCAATCGAAAACTGAGTCACCTGCAAGCCCACAACAAAGGTCACACCTAAAAATATCAGCAGCTGCCATCCCCAAACCGTCTTGTACCAGGGCTGGGGCAATCGAGCCGCCTTGCGATGAGCGGGTTCAAAAACAATTTCTCCCAAAGTGCTAATCCCCCGGCTATTCCAAAACCAGCTCAAGACCGCACCCAACAAAACAAATCCCGAAAACGCTATGAAGTTGCGCGAGAGATTGAGCTGTTGCTCGTCAGAGGGGGCCGAAACCCATACGAAAACCGCCATCAGCAGATACCCCAGGACGAGAGAATCCATCACCAATTGTCGAATCTGAGAGGACCTATTTGCCGTTGTCTGGCTCATTGAATATGAACTTCCCTGGCTCCATGCCCATAAATTTTTTCGAACCACTTTTCATCGATATTTTCAGGAGAGCCTTCAAAAACAATCTCCCCACCCTGCAATGCGATCACTCGAGAAGCATACTGTCGAACCAGACTCAGAAAGTGCAAATTGCAAATGACGGTGATGCCAAGCTCCTCGTTCACTCGCTTCAAATAGTCCATCACAACGTGGCAGGTAGCTGGATCAAGGCTCGCCACAGGCTCATCTGCCAACAAAATATGCGGAGACTGCAGAAGCGCACGCGCAATGGCCACGCGCTGCTGTTGGCCTCCAGAAAGCTGATCGGCGCGCATTCCTTTTTTTTCAAAGATGCCCACCAGCTTCAGGTATTTCTCGGCATCCAACAAATCCTTCTCGCTGAACAATCCCAAAATACTTTTCAGACGTCTCCAGAATCCAGTCATTTCTCCCAAGCGGCCCATCAACACATTATTCAAAACAGTGTGCCGAGGAATCAGATTGAACTGCTGAAAAATCATCGCGATGTCTTTGCGCAATCGCAATAGAGCTGAACCCTTGAGGCTCGAAATCTGCTTTCCTTGAAACAGAACCTCTCCTCCTGAGGGATCATGCAAACGATTGATGCATCGAAGGAGTGTGGATTTCCCGGAGCCACTGAGCCCAATGATCACCAAGAACTCACCTTTCTGCACATCAAAGGAAACGCCCTTCAAGGCTCGGGTGCCGTTCTCGTAAGTTTTCTCTAAATTGCGAACACTCAAGATCGGATTCATTATTTTTTCATCAGATCAGAAGCTGATTTACCTAAAGTTTTCAAAATTTCACGAACCGAATCGTAATCCGCATCGGTCGCACGCTTAATGGCCGTTACCGAATAAATCTTTTCAAAGGCTGCTTTGCCTTCGGGAGTTTCAACAAAAGCTACGAAAGCATCGGTGATTTTCTGTTTCATTTCCTCCGGCATATCTTTTCGGAAGATGATCGGATCGTTTGGAATACCCTCTGACAGAGCCACAACCCGGATTTTCTTCTCAACGTCAGGATACTGGGTTTTGACCAAACGACGTGCGTCCTGAATCTCCCCTTCGTGTGGAGGAGAGTAGAAAGTTGCTCCGCCATCCACTTGTCCCTGGTAAATCATCATAACCACGCTGTCATGCTTGCCAGCAAAAACACTTTCTTTGAAATTCACTTGATGATCTTTCAACATTTTCAGCGGCAACAAGTAGCCCGAAGCCGACACAGGGTCCACAAAGGCCATTTTTTTTCCGTTAAAGTCTTCGAGTTTTTTGATGGCAGAGTTGGCGCGAGTCAAAAATTGAGCTTGGTAGGTCGAAGCCCCATGACGAATCACCGTTAACCTGGCTTCTGTGCCGTATTTTTCATGTGCCATGATGTAACCAAAAGTATTCATGGCAGCCACGTCCGCTCTCTTGGTTCCGAAAGCCTCCACCACGGCGACAAAGCTCTGCGGAATTGCCACCTGAAATTTGTAGGGGGTTGCTTTTTCAAGGTAGGCCTTAAAAACTTTTGAATTGTCCTCAATCACTTTTGCATCCACGGAGGGCGTAAAAAACAATTTCACAGGATTTTTTTCTGAACCCAGTTCACCTTTTTGAGAGGTGCAACCCACCACCAAAACTGCCAACGCAAGGCTCCACACAACACTCAAATTGCTTCTTGAAAACATAGGGATCTCCTTCAAAACCATCAACTAACAAAGGGCCAGCCAGAATCCAAGTTGAGATTTGGTCATTGCCTTTGTTGTGCAAGTGCTCGAAGAATGGGGAGCCCACATGGACGCTTCGTCACACATTTTGCAGAGCATTTTAAGCACCGCCAAGCAGGCTCGGCAGCAAAGCCAAAAGCCCATGGCTGTTTTTGACCTCGATTCCACTCTTTATGACGTCAGCCCAAGAATTCAGATCATTTTGCATGAGTTTGCCCAACTTCCGGAGGTGCGGAGGGTCTTTACCGCCGAGGAGCTATCTCGACTCAAAGTCGACCCCTCAGATTGGGGCATTCGAGCAGCCGTGCAACGCGCCGGTCTCGATGGTGCTCCCGTGGAAGTTTTGCAACTTGCTCGAGACTTTTGGAGGCAAAGGTTCTTCTCAAACCAGTATCTGGAGCACGATCGCGTGTATCCAGGAGCCGTCGAATTCGTCGCCGAGCTGAGACTGCACGAGGTTCAAATTGTGTACCTCACAGGAAGGGACGAGCTCAGGATGGGAGATGGGACTCGAACCTGGCTCGCCAATCACGGTTTTCCGCTGGACGGGACTGAGGCTCGGCTCGTGCTAAAACCTCGTGCTGGTGCGGATGATGCCGTCTTCAAGGCTGAATTTTTTGCCCAGCCCACTTCCCACTCCCCCATCTGGTTCTTCGAAAACGAGCCGGCAAATATCCATGCGGTGAGGGCCCTTGGGAAAGAAATCGAAATCATCTTTTTTGATTCCACTCACTCAGGCAAAGCTCATCCACCAAAAGACTTACCCACCATTCGTCACTATCTCATTGAGGAATCCTGATGCCCTTGTTCTTGATCGCGACACCCATTGGAAACAAAGACGACATCAGTCTGAGAGCCGTGGAGACGATTCGTCAAGCACAGGCGGCTATCGTAGAGAGTCGAAAAGAATCCATGGCTCTGTTACGTCGACATGGATTTGAGGGCCACGAGGTTTTTGAGCTCAATCACCACACCACTGGAGCTGAGCTCAGCGACCTGGTCCGCTTATGCCGAGAAAAGAAAGTCATCCAAGTTTCGGACTGTGGCACACCTGGATTCGAAGACCCGGGAAACGCTCTGGTGGATCAATGCCGCAAACAAGGCATTCAAGTGCACTGTCTCCCGGGGGCCTCTAGCCTCACTGCTCTATTGTCTCTCAGTGGGAAACCCCTCCGGCAATTTTTTGTAGCGGGCTTCCTACCGAAAACAGGCACTGAAAGGACCGATGCCTTACGCGAGCTCCAACGACGTAAGGAAGCCTTTGTCTTGATGGAAACCCCATACCGATGTCTGCAGCTTTTGGCGGAGTTGACGGAATATTTCCCGCATCGGCGAATTCTCTTTGCGGCCGAGCTCACGACTCCTCAAGAACTGGTTCTTGAGGGAACTCCCCAGGAAGCCCTCAAGCATGTCAAAAGCCTTGGAGAAAACCCTAAGCTTGAGTTCATTGTGCTAATTTATGGAGAAGTTCCGAGAAGCTCTTCAAAGTAAGATTTGGAATCTGCGTTGAACCAAACAATTGACCCAATGACTTTCTTTTTCAACTTCAAGTCGCGATCTAAAATGAACGACTCTGGCAAACGCTGAACTCCGTACTTCTGAGCAATCTCCAAGCTCGGATCCCAGACCAGATGGATTTGATCGTGTTGCAACTGGGGAAATGCTTTCAGAAATGCCACCATCTGTTCTCGAGAAGAATCGTTTGAAACAGCAACCAAATGAATCTGGCCGCGAAAGTGCTGAACCAGCTGGGTCAAACTTGGAATCTCTTCGATGCAAGGCCCACACCAGCTTGCCCAAAAATTGAGAATGACAAACTGTCCTTTCAAAGACTCCAGTTTGAATTTTTCCCTTTTAAAAACAGATTCTGCCTCGAAGGGGGGGGCCCCTGAAGACTCCATGTTCTCCATGAATCGCAAGGACGCTTCACCACTAGCTCGACTCTTCTGAGAAGCTTGTCGCCAAGAATAGAAACCAAAAACCATCACAATTCCGATAACAAAAGTCGGAATAAAGGCTTTTAGAAAGCGCGACAATTATCTATCGATTCTGAGCTCGTGAGCTCGCTTGAATTTTTCGCAAAGTCTTGCGACGTGCCGCCGCTCTTTTTTGAGCCACCTTGGAGGCGATCACGGATTTGGCAACGGGCACAGCTTTTTCATCTGCTTTTTTCTTTTTGCCTTTTGTTGAAGTCTCAGATTTTTCTGGAACTCCTGCAGCCTTCTTGTAATCGAAGTCCACCCATTCGATGAATGCCATTTCAGCCATATCACCGGGGCGCTTGCCCAATTTGATGATTCGTGTGTAACCACCAGGTCGGCTTTTAAATCGTGGAGAAATCTCACTAACCAACTTTTTAACGGTTGGTTTGTGTGGAATGCGACTCATCAACAGTCTCAAGGTCGCCAAGCTGCCATCTTTGCCCTTAGTCACAACTCTCTCGATGTGTCTGCGGATTTCTTTAGCCTTAGGCAAGGTGGTTCGAATTCTTCCGTGCTCAACCAACGCAATCATCAGAGAGCGAAACAGCGCTTTTCTGTGGGTCACCTTGCGATTGAACTTTGCCGACCTTCTTCTGTGGTTCATAAGCTCCTCACCATTCTCTCAATCAAATTGGAGGTTGTTCCCGCTTGACCGGAGTCGCCACATTGGGATCCCAGCCCGGAGGTGGCCAACCTTCGATTTTCATGCCCAAGCCCAGTCCCATTTCCTGCAAGATCTCTTTGATCTCGTTGAGTGACTTGCGGCCAAAATTCTTAGTTTTGAGCATTTCCGCTTCGCTCTTCACAACCAACTCACCAATAAATCGAATGTTAGCGTTTTTCAGGCAATTGGCACTGCGAACAGACAGCTCCAAATCGTCTACAGACCGAAACAAATTCTCGTTCAACGCGGTGGACTTGGTATCTCGTGATTCCTCTTTCGGCTCCATGGCTTCGTCAAACGTGAGGAATACTTGCAACTGCTCCTTAAGAATTTTTGAGCTCAAAGAAATGGCCTCCTCAGGTTTGAGCGAGCCATCTGTCCAAACTTCCAAACTCAAGGAATCATAGTCTGTTCTTTGTCCGACCCGGGCATTCGAAACGGCGTAATTCACCTTACGAACTGGGCTGTGCAAAGCATCCACCGGAATGAACCCCACCGGAAACTCCGCCTGACGAATCTCAACTGGTTCATAGCCGCGACCAAAGCTCACCATCACTTCTGCTTCAAACTGTCCGTTTTGTCCCAAAGTGGCGATGTGTTGGTCCTTGTTAAGGACTTCGATTTTATCATTGGTCTGAATGTCTGCAGCCGTCACTTTTCCCGGACCCTTTTTGCTGATTTTCAGAACCTGAGGATCTGGTGAGTACTGACGAAATCGAACCTCTTTCAGATTCAGGATGATGTCTGTTACGTCTTCAAGCACATCAGGAATGGTGGTGAATTCGTGCAACACACCTTCCATTTTCACTGCCGAAACCGCCGACCCCATCATCGAACTCAACAGAACTCGACGCAAAGAATTCCCCAGAGTGACGCCGTAGCCTCTCTCTAAAGGGCGAATTGTGAAGCGCGCGTAGTCATCTCGAGCTGAGTCTTTATCAACCTCGAAACCTTTCGGTTTGATCAAATCACGCCAAAATTTGTAATAGTGCTGCTGCATGTGTCACCCCGTAAAATAATTATCGAGAATAGTACTCAACGATCATGTTCTCTTCGACAGGCATAGTGACCTCGTCTCGAGAAGGCAGATCTTTCACAGTCCCTTTGAAAGCTGCGTGATCCACTTCCAACCAACCTGGAGTGGGTCGTTTTGAAGCGCTTTGAATGGCCGCTCCCACACGAACTCCTGCGCGCGCAGATTCTTTGACTTCAATCAAATCTCCTTTGCGCACGTTGTAGCTAGAAATGTTCACTTTCTTTCCATTTACAAAAATGTGTCCGTGAGAAACCATTTGCCGAGCTTCTCGACGAGAAGCTGCGTAACCCATGGCACAAACCACATTGTCTAAACGCGTTTCCAAAAGTCGCAACAGCTCCGTGCCGGTTACGCCTGTGGCCGCATCAGCTCGTTCAAAATACCGACGGAACTGACGCTCGCCAATTCCGTAGTAACGCTTGGCTTTTTGTTTTTCTCTGAGTTGCAAAGCAAACTCAGAAAACTTGAGTCGAGACTGTCCATGCTGCCCCGGAGGATAAGGGCGTCGTTCAAACGCACACTTGTCTGTGAGACAACGATCGCCTTTCAAAAAAAGCTTCATGTTTTCTCGACGACACAATTTACAAACAGCATCATTACGGCATCCCACTCTGCTTCTCCTTCAACCTTAAATTCTTCTTCGTTTCGGCGGTCGGCAACCATTGTGAGGAATGGGAGTCACATCTCTCATCGTTGTCACTCTCATTCCCGCAGCAGCCAAAGCACGCACCGCTGGCTCACGACCAGCACCGGGACCACTGATAAATACATCGACCGACCGCAACCCAACTTCCAAAGCCTTGCGAGCCGCATCTTCCGCCGCCATTTGCGCTGCAAACGGAGTTCCCTTGCGACTTCCTTTGAATCCCATCATTCCCGCAGAAGACCAAACAACCGTGTCACCCACGGGATCCGTCATAGTGACTATGACATTGCCAAAACCGGCTTGAATGAAGCATTTCCCAACCGAAACGTTCTTTTTAATTTTTTTCTTAGCTGTCTTACCCACTGGAGCGTCAGGCTTTTTATCGCCCTTTGCTTCTACTTTTGCCGGAGCTTCTGAAGCCTTCTTTTCAGTCGTCTTTTCTGCTTTTTGTTCCGTTGCAGTCGTGCTCACCATTCAACCCCTAGTCTTTAGACAGCCAATTTTTTGTTTGCGACCGTTTTGCGAGGACCTTTGCGAGTTCGCGCATTGGATCGAGTGCGTTGCCCTCTCACCGGCAAACCCTTGCGATGACGAGTTCCACGATAACAGTTCAGGTCCATCAACCTTTTAATGTTGAGACCAATCTCGCGGCGCAAATCACCTTCCACCTTGTAATTGCCTTCCATGATGGAACGAATTTTTGCAATTTGTTCGTCGGTCAACTGATCCGATCTTTGCTGGACTGGAATTCCAGCTGTATCGCAAATGTATTTCGCTCGCGAACGACCAATCCCAAATATGTAGGTCAACGCAATTTCCACTCTTTTATTTCGAGGTAAATCAACACCTGCTAAACGTGCCATGTCTTAGCCCTGTCTCTGTTTGTGTTTTGAGTTTTCACAAATAATTCTGATCACGCCTTTGCGTTTGATCACCTTGCACTTGTTGCAGATTTTTTTCACTGATGGACGAACTTTCATTCTAGATCCTTTGCCGAGGGCAATTTTTCCGAAGTCTTTGTTTGTCTAACTGAGAGCACTTTTTGTCAACCTTTCAAAGCTTTTTTTATGTCGTTAAAAATGGCTTCCTCACCTTGGTTGCCGTTGATCTCGCGAAACAGTCCCAATCTCTGGTAGTGGTCCACGAGAGGTGCTGTGCTGTCCCGATACACTTGCAGACGACGAGCAATGACCTCTTCCTTGTCGTCCGATCTTTGCACGGAGGGGCCGCCACAAACATCGCACACTCCAGAAATTCGAGTTGGCTTGTAGCGGATGTGTGAAACCGTCCCGCACTTCTGACAGACACGGCGTCCCGTCAGGCGCACCATTAGCTCCTCGTCCGGAACCCTCAAAAAAAGGGCTCGTTGAATGCCTGAACCCCGAGTTTTGAGCAGCTCCTCAAGGGCCTTGGCCTGTTGTTCGGTGCGAGGAAAGCCGTCAAAAATGATGCTCTTCCCTTGATTTCGATTCAAAGTGCCCTTCACCAGTTCAATCATTGTGGCATCGGGAACATAAGCCCCCGAGTCCAAGATCTTTTTTACACTCTCCCCCAAGGGGGTTCCCGCCTTGATCTCTGCGCGCAAAATGTCCCCGGTGCTCAGCTGAAAAAAATTCTCCCTTTCAACCAAAAGGGCGGACTGGGTGCCCTTGCCTGTTCCTGGAGGTCCAAACAATACGATGTTCAAAACTGAACCCTGCGACTGCGAATCTTGGCACCCTTAAGAATGCCCTCATATTTTTGTGTCAAAAGATGGGACTGAATTTGCTGAGATGTGTCCAAAGCCACACCCACCAAAATCAAAAGGCTGGTACCACCAAAGTAAAAAGGCACTTTTGCAAAGTTGGCCATTAACCCTGGCAGAACACAGATCGCGCTGAGATAAACCGCGCCCCCCACATTCACTCGATCCAGAACCTTTTGAATGTACTCCGCGGTGCTCTTTCCCGCACGAACGCCGGGAATAAAGCCTCCGTACTTTTTGAGGTTCTCCGCCACTTCGTTGGGATTGAACACAATCTCCGTGTAGAAAAAACAGAAGAACACAATCAGGGCCACAAACAAAATATTGTAAATGGTTCCGGTGGGATTCAAAGATTCCTGCAAAGCCTTCAACCAAGGTGTCTGAACAAACTGAGCCATAGTCGCTGGAAACATCAGAAGCGAACTCGCAAAAATGGGTGGAATCACACCCGAAAAATTGATCTTGATGGGCAAATGGCTCGAGGGGGTAGCCATGGACTGCATCCCGGCTCCTCGTTGCGAATACTGGATTGGGATTCGTCTCTGAGAAACTTCAAGAAACACAACTGCAGCAATCACCAGCACCATCAAGGCCAGTAAAAACAACACAAGAGCTGCGCTCATCTCATTGTTTTTCATCAGGCTCCAAAGCCGAGTGGCTCCGGAGGGAATGGAAGCTGCAATCCCAGTGAAAATGATCAAACTGGAACCATTGCCAATTCCACGTTCAGTGATCTGCTCTCCCAACCACATGATAAAACAAGTTCCCGCAGTCAGTGTGATCACCGTCATGATCGCAAACGGAATTCCACCCACCATGGGCGCAATCACCAAGGGTTTTCCGTCTGGACTCGGAGAGTGAAGCAACCAATTCGAAATTCCCAAACCTTGAACTATGGCCAAAATCACCGTCGAATAACGGGTGTACTGTGCAATTTTTTTCCGTCCATGCTCTCCCTCTTTTTTCAGCGCTTCCAAAAAGGGCACGGCTGAAGTCAAAAGTTGAAAGATAATAGAGGCGGAGATGTAGGGCATGATTCCAAGAGCAAACACGGAGAATTGAGAAAGCGCACCACCAGTGAAAGTGTTGAACAAACCAAAAATACCCGCGCTCTGAGCTTGAAAAAATGCAGTGACTTGGGCGCTATCAACGCCCGGTGTAGGGACATGCACGCCAATGCGATAAATCGCCAGCATGCCCAGCGTGAATAAAATCCTCTTCGCCAGATCTGAGGTTTTTGAAAAATCTCCTAGCGCTGCCACGACTTCAAGACCTCGGTTTTTCCACCGGCAGCCTCAATGGCTTTCACAGCGGATTCACTGAACTTATGTGCTTTCACGATGAGCTTTTTTGTCAGTTGACCTCGGCCCAAGATTTTAATGGGTGTCTTGTTCGCCAATCCACTCGCAAGCAAACTTTCTGGACTGACTTCTCCGTCGAGCTTGTTCAATTGGTCCAGGTTCACCACTTCATATTTCGTCGCGAAATCAGTGTTGCTGAAACCAAATTTAGGCAAGCGTCGAACGAGGGGACTTTGTCCCCCTTCAAACCCCCGGCGAACTTTGCCACCGGTGCGAGCCAGTTGCCCTTTATGCCCCTTACCAGAGGTTTGCCCCAAACCCGAACCGCGACCGCGCCCCAATCTTTTTGGGGCATGTCGAGAACCCTTATGTGGGGACAATGAAGATAACAAAGACATAAATCACCTCACCACTTCAACTTGCACTAAGTGCTGAATTTTTAGAATTTGACCCCGATTGGCCGGATTGTCTTTCAACGTGACAGAATGGTGCCGGCCTCTCAGCCCCAAGGCCTTCAGCGTGGCCACCTGAGACTCGCTCGCCCGACTCGTTGATCGCCTTTGTGTCACTTTAAATTGCTTCGTCGCCATATCAACCTTCTCTCTTCAACAGATTTCAAGCGCTGGCTTCAGCTTTTGAAGCGGCTCGTTTCAACTGAGCCAAGCCCAAAAGAGTCGCTCTCACCACAGTGTGGGGATTGCGAGAACCAATGCATTTTGTCAGAATGTCTTTCACTCCAACCGACTCCAATACTGCACGAACCGCGCCACCGGCGATCAC
>FRDC01003026.1_pt1 | contig 23191 bp, 22 predicted proteins | sample 1106171 | NCBI WGS metagenome assembly FRDC01 (sample SAMEA3930566, study PRJEB13176) | freshwater metagenome | biome: Drinking water system; feature: drinking water; material: water | place: Singapore | collected 2014-12-20 | reverse complement strand
GCTTAATGTTGAGTTGCTTGAATTTCTTGTAAACAGCAACCGCAAGTGCCAAGCCCACTCCGGCCTCAGCAGCAGCGATTGTCATCACTAAAAATACAATCATTTGGCCATTGATATTTTGGCTGTAATGAGAAAAAGCGATGAAAGTTAAATTCACCGCATTGAGCATCAATTCGATACCCATCAACATAACGATTACGTTTTTTCTTAAAAGAACAGCAAGCATTCCAAAAGAAAATAACAATGCTGAAAGACCTAAATAATGAAATAGACCAACTTGCAGAAGAACTTCAGTGTCTAGCATGAGTTCCTCCTTTGATTTTAGAAATTGCAACCACACCAATGGCCACCACTAATAAAAGGATTCCAAGGGCTTCAAATACATAAAGATATTTAGTGAACAATAAGATTGCTAAGGCTTTGGTATCAGCGGCTTTTAATTCTAAAGTACCTGCTGGCTTTTGAATAAGGTGAATCGATGTGTCCACTGCCCCAAGAACAAGTCCCGCCAACATGCCTGCTGAAACCACTTTTAATAATCCAGACATTAAACCTTTACTAAAAGCTTTGATCTCTGCTTCTAAGTCGAAAAGCATAAGCACCATAACAAATAAAACCATCACGGCGCCGGCATAAACAATCAGCTGAACACCAGCGATAAACGGAGCACCTAGGTGAAAGTAAACTCCAGACAACAAGATCATGGTTAAAGCTAAGTACAAAGCGCTGTGAATCGGATTTGCGCTCGTCACTGTACGATAAGCAAAAAATAATAAGAACAATGCTACAAAATAAAAACCTACTGCGTGCAACAAGTTACATGCTCCTCATTAAATAAACCACAACGGCAGTTATAATCGTGTTCGCCAAAGCCCACGGCAACATCGTTTTCCAGCCAAGATCCATCAGTTGATCGTAGCGAAAACGCGGCAACGTCCAGCGAACCCAAATGAAAATCCATAAAAAGAAAGCCACCTTGGCAAAGAAAACCAGATGTAAAATCAAAGCCGTTAAAATGCTTGCTGTTGTTGGTGTCGAACTTGCGAACCACTGGCCAACAGCTTCTGGAGTGAACCATGGATAAATCGTGTAACCACCAAAATAGAAAGTAACCATTAGCCCAGAGGCTACCAACATATGGCCATATTCACCGATGTAGAACATGTTCATTTTGATTCCACCGTACTCAGTGTGGTAACCGGCAACTAGTTCGCCCTCAGCTTCTGGTAAGTCAAACGGTAAGCGATTTGTTTCCGCAAACATCGCGGCAAACAACAAAATGGCGCCAAGTGGCTGATAAAAAATTCCCCAATTTGGCAAAGCTGCAAATTCAACAACTTTGCCCATAAAGTGAAAATTCAAAGGCGCCGTTTGAGCATGAATGATTTCTGCAAAGTTAAACGAGTTGAAAATTAAGATCACTCCAACAATTGAAAGACCCATTGCAAGTTCGTAACTGATGGTTTGAGCGCTGGCGCGAAGAGCTCCGTAAAGTGAATACTTATTGTTAGAGCCATAACCCGCTAACAATATAGAGTAGGCCGCTAGTGAAGAAACCCCTAATACGAAAACAATACCAATTCCAATTTCAAAACTTTGAAAAGCAAACGTATAAGGACCCCAAGTTTTGCCAAGCCATTCAAAAGCTTGCACATGAATCGGAGCTGATAATGGAATCGCACCGAATGCTAATGCCGCCGGAATCAAAGAAACCACAGGGGCTGCAAAAAATAAAAAGCGATAACCTTGTCCTGGAACAAAGTCTTCTTTTGTTAAGAACTTCACCGCATCGGCCAACAACTGCGTCAATCCAAGAGGACCCACGCGGTTTGGACCAAAACGATTTTGAATATAGGCCGAGCCGCGGCGCTCAACCCATACCAACAATGGCACAAGCTGCACCATCATCAGAAACACAACGACCATTTTAATAAAATTCACACTGATTTCAAAAATATCCGCGCCCATCTTATTCCCACTCCAAGGCTTTGGATTTTACTTCCCAAAACAAACCAAAGATAAAGACAAACAAAAAGAAGCCCATGGCCCCTAAAACAAATAAGCCTTCTTTTGCGTTGATAAATTCGCCAAAAGAAAGCGCCCACGGATACATAAAGATGATTTCGATATCAAAAAGAATAAATAAAATCGCTGTTAAGTAATATTTAATAGGGATTCTTGTAGAGCCCGCGTGCTCGACTTCAAGTCCACACTCATAAGAATCCAACTTTACTTTCGATTTCTTCGCCTTTTGGCCGCATAAAGATGCAACCTTCACGATAGCAAGACCGAAAATTAGAACAAAAATTGTTAAAACCAGTACAGGAAGTAGTGACACCGTTGCCTCACCAAATGTAAGTTCTCAATTGGCTTACAGTATATCCAGAGAACCAAAGATTCCAAGGATTTAACACAGTGATAGAACAGCGCCGCAGCGCACCTGAAATCTCATTATCTTGGCATGTTGTGCAAACTATCGATCGATATTTGCGAAATGCATCGGCACGCCTTGAAGTTGTTGGTTGCACATCGGCCACTGCGCTTGGTGGATTGTTATCTCACGAGAATCTTCGATGGATTCAAAAACCCCATTTAATTGTTGTTCCAACTGAAGATGACTTTGAGCGCTTTGAAATTGCCTTAAAAACATTCAGCGAGGATTTTTCAGTCTATAAACTGCCGAGCTTTGATGTTTCTTTGTATTCTGGCTTACAGCCACACCGAAGAGTTTCAGCTCAGCGAGTGGCCTGGTGTGCAGTGGCTCAAAGCGCGAAACCGGGCCAAATTTTCTTAGCCACTCCACAATCTCTTTCGCAAAAAACTTTGCCATTTCAAGTACTTCAGAAAAATCAATTGCAGATTAAAAAGGGGCAAGAGTTACCTAAGGGTTTTCATAAAATTCTAGAGTCCTACGGCTATCAGCAAACTCCTCTTGTTGAAGATTTAGGCAGCTATTCAATGCGCGGAGGGATTTTTGATATTTACTCACCGTCAAATGCCTATCCTTTACGCATGGAACTTTTCGGTGATTTTGTTGAGTCCATTCGTGTTTTTGATCCTGAAAACCAAAGAAGTCTTCATGAGTTAGACATCGCTTGGGTTTTGCCTTGTTTAGAAATCGTCGATGATGAAAAAGGTCGTCAAATGGCCACAAAAGCTCTTCGCGAAAAGTTTGGCGATGAGGCATCCCTTGATGCGGAGTTAAGCTCAATTTTGCAGCAAGTTTCTTTAGGACAAGTTTTTCCTGGTATTGAATTCTTATTGCCGTATTTTTATGCAGAGTTGGCCACTCCAATGGATCACTTTTGTGATGAGGCTTTAACCTGGGTATTAGACCCTTTAGCCTGCGATCGAAGCTTTGATAATTTTTCTGAATCTTTGAAACAAGAAAAAGAGCAGTCCCATACCCATTTGGTTCGCCCCGAAGTCGAAGAGTTTTATGAAACTTGGGATGAATCACAAAAAAGACTTCATCACCCACAAATTTTATTAACGCAAATTCGTTTAGACGACAAAGTTGAAGAAGATGACAGTTCTGTTTTTGCGCCATGGAGTGTTTCAGATTTAAGCGAGTTAAGTTCTCAAGCCAAGCCTCACTTAAGTCACCCTGATCAATTGGCTCAGTTTCTAAAAGGCAAAATTCAAACTTGGTCTTTGTCTGATTATAAAATTTATTTTTCCTGTAAGACTTCAGCACAAGCACAACGACTGAGATTGTTGTTAGAGCGTGCAGAGCATGCTCATTTGGATATTGTTATCACTGAGCTGCAAGAATCCTTACTGATTCCATCTGAAAAATTTGTCATTGTTCGCGACGATGATATTTTTGTTTCACGAAAATCTGCAGTTAAGAAAAAACGCCAGAATACAGAAGAGAACAAAGAACAGTTAATTAGTTTTTCTGATTTAAAGCCAAACGATCTAATCGTTCATATTGCTCATGGTATTGGTGTGTACGAAGGACTTAAGGTCATGCAAGTCCAAGGCGTTGATGCCGAATTTATTCAGATTAAATACAAAGACAACGATCGATTGTACTTACCTATTTATCGCATTGGTCAAATTAGTAAATACTCGGGCCCGAGCAATGCTACTTTACTCGATAAACTTGGCGGTTCTTCTTGGGAAAAAACAAAAACCAAAGTTCGAGCTCACTTGCGCGACATGGCCTCAGAGCTTTTACAGCTTTATGCTCAAAGATCCATTGCTGAAAGACCTCCTTACAACGCAATCAACGAAAATGATTTAAGTTTCGCTGCAGCTTTCCCTTATGACGAAACGGATGATCAACTTAAAGCTATCGACTCTGTGCTTTCGGATTTACAAGATAAAAAGCCACTGGATCGTTTGATTTGCGGCGATGTGGGTTTTGGTAAAACTGAAGTTGCTATGCGAGCCGCCTTTAAGGTTGCGCAGGATCGTAAGCAGGTTGCTGTTATTGCGCCCACCACTGTTTTGACTTTTCAACATTTTGAAACTTTTAAAAAGCGTTTCAAAGATTGGCCACTCGAAATCAGATCACTCAATCGTTTTGTGCAGCCAAAAGACGTAAAGAAAACTTTAGCCGATCTTAAAGATGGCAAAGTTGATATCTTAATTGGAACTCACCGTTTATTAAGCGCTGATGTGCAGTTTAAAGATCTTGGTCTGATGATTATTGATGAAGAACAAAAGTTTGGAGTGAAACACAAAGAACGACTTAGAAAATTAAAAAACAGTGTGGACACTCTCGCCATGTCCGCCACACCGATTCCACGTTCGTTGAACATGAGCTTAGTTGGAATTCGCGATTTAAGCTTGATCACAACAGCACCCGTCGATCGTTTGCCGACAAGAACTTTTGTGTGTCGCTTTGAAGAAGAAACCATTCGTAAAGCCGTGCTTTCAGAAGTTCAGCGTGGCGGTCAGGTTTATTTTATTCACAATCGTGTGCAAAGTATCTATGGACTTGAAGATGAACTTAAAAAACTTTTACCTGAAGTTCGAATTGCTGTTGGGCACGGACAGCTTCCTGAAGATCAACTAGAAGAAGTCATGGTGAAATTCTTTAATCATGAAATTGATGTATTATTGTGTACGACCATTGTTGAATCCGGAATGGATGTTTCTCGCGCCAACACTATGTTTATCGACAACGCTCATCAACTTGGTCTCAGCCAACTTTATCAATTGCGTGGTCGCGTTGGACGAAGTCAGTCTCGCGCTTATTGCTATTTACTAGTCCCTCCACTTAAAACTCTAGACAAAGATGCACAAGAAAGACTGCGAGTGATTCAAGAAAACACAGCGCTTGGATCAGGTTTAAGAATCGCTCAACATGATTTAGAACTTCGTGGTGCTGGGGATATTTTAGGTGAAGATCAATCGGGACATATCAATGCAGTAGGATATGAATTGTATTTAGAGTTATTGGAAGATGCGCTTCATGACTTACAAGGCAAGAAATCAACGGCCTTGAACATAGAACCTGAAATCAATGTGCGTATTCCTGCCCTTATTCCTGATGCTTATATTCCTGATCTTCGAATGCGTCTTGCTTACTACAAAGAATTCACAAAGATTAAAGAGCCTTCTGACCTAGATCGTTTTGAAGAACAGTTGCGTGATCAATTTGGACCGGTGCCAGAGCAGGTGATTAATCTTATGGGCTTTATGCTGATTCGTTATTACTGCTGTGAGCTTGGTATTCGCGATGTGAGCGCTGGTAAGTCATCTGTGTCTTTGGCTTTTGTACCGCAGACACCTTTATCTATTGATCGAATTTTAGAATTAGTATCGCGTTCGAATAAAAAGTATTCAGTGACTCCGGACAGCCGATTGAACATTCGTATGAATGAAATCAGCTGGCCAAGAATTATGGACGAGTTGCTTTATCTCAAAAGCTTACTTTAGTTTTTAATAATGCTTTCTAGATTTTGCATAGGTGTTAGCTTTAAGCTAGCGATCGTATCTGCAATTCGAGGGGCGCTCTGTATTACACATTGGTCATTATCTAGGGTGGTGCTCAAAGTTAAAGTTTGTACACCGTTGTTGTATTCAACTGATGGAGAAATAATTTGAACATCAGAAACATTAACGATCAGGTTTTTAAATGGCAAAACATCCAGGACTTTAGCTGCGCGATCGTATTTAATTGCTTCTTTTAAAGCAACAATTTGATCATTAAAACATTTGAATTCTTTTTCTGTAAGAATCAACTGAGCTTCTTTTGTTTTTTTCTCATCTACAGTATCTTTAGTTATCATTCCCTTAATAACGAAAACGTAGACACCAGTAGCACCATGAACACTTAAATGAGGTGGTTAGAACTCGAGTCTAACCCCAAGATTTGGGTCTAAACCTGTCGATAAATCAGGGTCTGTTTCGTTGCCAGATTTCATATACTGGCGACCTTCAACATAGATATAGGTGGCCTGAAGACTTGCTTCCGTATAAGCACGATCTGCTGACGGTTGATCGAGCCAATCAAGCAAGAACAACGAACCAAAACTATAATACATCGCCGCCTGAGTGTTCCCGCCATAGCTAACAGATGCTTGAGTTTCTTTATACATATTCGTGTAAACACCAACAGACCCATAAGGTGCCACGTAAGGAGTTTTCAAAATTCCATCTAGAACAACGGAAGCTCCGAGACGAATCGGCATCAAAGTTAAGCTGCTATCAATCCCACTCGATTTATGCGAGGACGCTGACAAAAATCCAACACCTAAATCGGCAGCTATGCTGAGTGCTTTAAAACTTTTCTTTAACTGAAGCTGCACATCTGGCGAGATATTTTTATCGACACCATAGATAGATTGAAACGATTCAATACTGACACTAGGATTGTATTTAACCGGATAATAGTAACCCGCACCAACGGCAAGAGTGAAACCCCAGCCTTGAGTGCGATCTTTGTGAGGCGGCAAAGCACTGCCATCGTCACGAGTGATGTTATAAGAAGAAGGCTCGACTTCTACGAGAGAAAAGGCCTTCAGGCTCATCAAAAGTTGTCCGACAAGAAGAATAGCGAGCATGATATGATTTTACGATTTTTTATGGCTCTCTTCTTAGTATTGTTTTTGTTTTTAGCAGATTCTCGACATAAGGCTCACGCCCAAGACTCGACAAAAGTCCAAAGCATCGGCTGGGGAGATTCGCTGATTGTGTCTATTCCTGGAACGGTACTCGATAAAACGACTGAAAACTGGTTAGAAAAAATCCGTCCATCAGGAATTTTATTATTTCGCCGCAACATTAAAAACCCTGCGCAAATTCAAAATTTGTTAGAGGCTTTACAAAAGGTTGCATGGCGTACAAAAAAATCTTCTTACTTAATGCTTGTGGATCAAGAGGGCGGCATCGTAACGCGTGTTCATTCCAACCCACCGCCACCCAGTTTGCTTGCTTTAGCTCGAGTTAAGAATCCACAAATTTTAGAAGAGTATGCAACAGCAACCGGAATGTTTTTGCGCTCTCTTGGATTTCATATCGTATTGGCGCCAGTTGCTGACATCGATGATCCTTATCGTAAAAGCTTTTTAGGTCACAGGGTTGCCTCTAAAGACACCGATCAAGTCATTGAAACCTTGTTGCCTCTTGTTGAAGGATATTCCGTCACCAATGTTTTACCTACATTAAAGCACTTTCCTGGACACGGATTTTTAAAAGACTCACATCACGAAAGAGCGATTAAAACGACAAGTATGGAAGACCTCTGGGATCAAGACTTAGCTATCTATAAAGAGTTTTCTGAAGTTGAAACACCATTTGCAATTTTAACTTCGCATATTTCCTTACCAAGCGTAGACGCCAGTAAAACTCCAACAACTTATTCGAAAAAAATTGTTACTGGCTTACTTCGTAAAAATTTAAAATTTAATGGTTTGGTTATTTCTGATGACATTGAAATGGGCGGCGCGCTTTCAATCGGACTTTACGAGAAAATTCGCTTAGCCACGCAAGCTGGTCATGACCTGGTGATTGTTACTTCTTCGTTGCCAATTGTGGGTAAAGCTGTTGAAAAGCTTGAAAACAATTTTCCACAATTTAATGAAGCCGATTTGGCTTCAGAACAACGCCGACAGAAGTGGATTAAATATTTCGCATCTTACAAAGCCGAGAAAAGATACGCCCCGTTAATGAAAAATCTCGAAGATAAAATTGTGAAACTAAACAAAATGATTTTTGAAGCTTCTTGGAAAGAGCTTTTATCCCAAGGACCAATTGGAACTTTCCCGGTTCACTCTTGGACCGTAGCTTCTTCTGACCCCCAGCTGATTCAAAGTTTCACTTCAGCCAAAGCAGACACTCATGCTTTTTTACTTGGTTCAGATAATATTCAAAGGGCCGAAGGTGTCTTAACTAAACAACCCGGCCCGGTCTTATTTCATGTGAGTGGTGAAAAAACGGCTAAGCTTTTACTTAGCTTCAAACCTAATCTTTTGAAGAAGGTTCTGGTTTTGAATTCGTATTATCCAGGTGCTTTGAACAAGCTTCCTGCTTCTGTTCTTGTGTTGAATTTAAGTACTCCGATGCCTCTTGCTGGTTTGTGGACGGCCGAACATATTGACCTAAACTTACGGAAACCGGCGTCAGCAAACCAAGCTGCTGACTTAAAAACTCATACACAAGCGCCTGATTAGCCGCTTTGATTTCGATAGGCACTCCACCACCGTGACCGCCCTCGGTCTCTTCAAACAAATAAGCTTCATGACCTTGATCAATCATTTTAGCTGCCATTTTACGAGCGTGACCTGGGTGAACACGATCATCATTGGTCGACGTCATAAATAAGGTCGCTGGCATTTTCACATTGGCTTTTACATTTTGATAGGGCGAGTATTTTTCTAGAAAAACTCTATCTTTAGGATCATCTGGATCACCATATTCATTAACCCAGCTTGATCCAGCTAACAATTTATCAAAGCGAAGCATGTCCGTAAGTGGCACTTGGCAAACCACTGCCTTATAAAGTTCTGGTCTTTGCACCGCCACGGCCGCAACAAGCAAACCACCGTTGGATCCACCATTGATTGCTAGCTGTTCAGCTGTTGTAACTTTTTTCTTAATTAGATCTTCAGAAATAGCGATGAAATCATCGAAAACATTTTGTTTGTTCTCTCGAATGGCTTGCTGATGCCAGTCTTCACCAAACTCTAGGCCGCCACGAATATTGGTAACGACAAAAACACCCCCACGCATAATCCATGAAAGAAATCTTCTTTCACTGAACGCCGGAAGCTCAGAAGCCCTAAAGCCGCCATAACCATATTGCACAGTCGGACGAGGCTTCGCATTCTTTGGATCCTGTTTCAACGCAATCGTCGTGTATGGGACTTTTGTTCCATCTTTACTAACAGCCCACTCTGTTTTTACTTCAATGTCAGCCAACGAGAATTTTACTAACTGCTCTTGTAACGTCTTAGATTGATAGGTGAGCGAATTAAATTCGATTAATTTTAACGGAGTAGCGTGCCCATCCACCTGAAACCAAACCTCATCACTTTCGCCACTTGCTGACGCTAATTCGTAATTGGTGCCTTTTTCAGTTGGAATTTGCTTTAAAGTCCATTGATTATTTGTTTCAACCACTTCATAAAGCTGCGGCTGTGCATCCGACAGCGCCGTTATAAGTATTTTGCTTTTTGTTTTAAAAATATTTTGCGGAAAAATTTTCCCGTCTGGCTTAAATATTTCAACGATAGTTTCGATCTTTCCTGAATCCAATTCAGATTTTGAAAAACCTAAAACAGTATCTGCTGGATACGTTACACCTTTAAGGGTCCAAGGCTTAGTAAGAGAAACTACGATTTGATTTTTAAAAGCAAACAAAACACTAGCCTTGGGATGAAGCGGCCATTTCACTAAAGTTTTTGTTTTTTCATTTAAAATATAAGTTGTCCACTCGCCATTTTCTTCAGCAGTGAGAACGTATCCATGAAATTTTCCATCTATTTTAAGAGTGCCCGGCCATGCGCCCACGAAATTTTTTGGTGCTTCAATTAGAAGCTCAGCATCTTTTAGTGGAGTGCCCCTTTTCCAATAACGAACTCTTCTTGAATAGCTTGAGTCTGTGATTGAGTCAGGTCCTTCATTGTAGCCAATTAAAAGAGTGTCTTTATCCAGCCAGAACACACTTGTTTTAGACAATGGCAACTCAAAGCCATCTTTAATAAATTTGCCTTTTGCTAAATCAAATTCACGAACAATAACTTCATCACGGCCTTGCTCAGATAAAGAAATAAGGGCCTGTGATGTTTTAGGAAGTCTTTGGAGGTTACTAAATACGTAGGATTTATTTTCGTCTTTGCTTAACTGGTCTAAATCAATCAATAATTTCCAAGGCGAGTTCTCGCCGGTGAAATCATTTTTATGAACAGAAAGCAATTGGCCGCGCGGATGATTCGAGTCTACTTTAACGTAGAAAACTTCGTCTTCGCTACGCCAGATTCCTAAAAAATCTTTCTTATTATAGAATTCAATCAAAGACGCTTTAAGATCTTCAAAACGCTGACCTTTCATAAACGAAGATTGAACTCGAGAGTTCTCTTGTTGAACCCAGCTTAATGATTTTGTGGCCTGAATTTCTTCAAGCCACAAATAAGGATCAGATTGTGTTGGATCTTGTTGCGCGAAGGTTAACAGCGGCAGTATTAAAACTGCCAACATAAGTCTGAGCATTAGTGCCCTTTCAAAGCCTCAATTCGGGCTTCTGCTTTTTGCATCATTCTTTGATAGTGAACGATCTGGTCGACATCTAAACTTGGGTCCACAATCATTTTCTTCGCATTCGCTAAGGCAGCTAGTGCACGTTCACGATTGATTTCCTCTAAAGTCTCTGCAGTTTCTGCAAGAACGATGACTCCCTCAGGATTCACTTCGCAAAATCCCCAGCTCACCACAACTTTTTCAAATGTTGAGCTACCTTTAAGGCGATACTTTAAAGTACCTGCTGTTAAAGTTGTTACTAGCGGAGCATGGCCTGGCAAAATATCAAGCTGACCACGGTAACCCGGTACGATCAGCTCGTCGATTTCCAATCCATCTACTAGTTTTTTATCAGGAGTCGCTAAACTCAATTTCATAATAAACTCTCTCTAAATTACTGAGCCATTTTCTTAGCTTTTTCCACTGCCTCTTCAATTGTTCCAACCATGTAGAACGCTTGTTCAGGAAGTGAGTCATGTTTACCGTCAAGAATTTCACGGAAAGCACGAACTGTGTCTTTAATATCAACGTATTTACCAGGCATACCAGTAAACTGTTCGGCAACGAACATCGGCTGAGACAAGAATCTTTGAGCACGACGAGCACGACCAACTACAAGCTTATCTTGCTCACTCAATTCATCCATACCCAAGATCGCGATGATATCTTGAAGTTCTTTGTAACGTTGAAGAAGCGCTTGAACGTCACGAGCTGTTTTATAGTGTTCTTCGCCCACGATTTGTGGATCAAGAATACGAGAAGTCGAAGAAAGTGGATGAACTGATGGAAAGATACCAAGAGCTGCAATGTCACGATCCAAGTTTGTTGTCGCATCCAAATGGTTGAACGTCGTTGCCGGAGCTGGATCTGTATAATCATCCGCCGGAACGTAAACTGCTTGAACCGAAGTGATCGAACCTTTTTTAGTTGATGTAATACGCTCTTGAAGACCGCCCATCTCTGTACCCAACGTTGGTTGGTAACCAACGGCTGATGGAATACGACCAAGTAAGGCAGAAACTTCTGCGCCCGCTTGAGTGAAACGGAAGATATTATCTACGAATAAAAGAACGTCTTGGTTTTGCTCGTCACGGAAATATTCCGCCATCGTTAAACCTGTCAATGCCACTCGAGCACGAGCTCCAGGTGGCTCATTCATCTGACCGTAAACAAGAGCTGTCTTGTTCAAAACTCCAGACTCTTTCATCTCTAAGTAAAGATCGTTACCTTCACGAGTACGTTCACCCACACCCGCGAATACAGAGTAACCACCATGCTCAGTTGCGATGTTACGAATAAGTTCCATAATCAAAACTGTTTTTCCAACACCCGCACCACCGAACAAACCGATCTTACCACCCTTTGCATAAGGAGCTAAAAGATCCACAACTTTAATACCAGTCATCAACATTTCTGCTTTTGTCGACTGATCTTCGAACTTCGGAGCCGAACGGTGAATACCCCAGTGAGTTTTTGCTTGAATCGGCGAGCCTTCATCAATCGCTTCACCAATCACGTTGATGATACGACCTAGAACGGCGTCTCCTACCGGAGCTTGAATCGCTGCACCTGTGTCAGAAACTTTATCGCCGCGAACTAAACCATCTGTTGATTCCATCGCAATTGTTCTTACAACTTTGTCACCAAGATGCTGAGCCACTTCAAGAGTAAGGTTGTTTGATTTATCGCTAACAGTTGAGTTTGTTGCTTTTAGCGCATTGTAAATCGCTGGCAATTTTCCTGATGGAAACTCTACGTCTACGACTGGCCCCATTACTTGTTTAATAATTCCCATTTCCATTGTGTGACTCCTTTTAGCCGTTCAATGCTTCAGCACCGCTTGTAATCTCGATCAATTCAGTTGTGATCGAAGCTTGGCGTAGCTTGTTATAAGTTAAAGTTAAAGTAGAAATCATTTCGCCCGCGTTTTTCGTTGCGTTTTCCATAGCCGCCATACGAGCGCCGTGTTCAGACGCTACGCTTTCGGCCATGCAACGATAAACTTGAGTTGAAAAATGCTTGTAAACAAGTTCTTCAATCATCAACTCTGGTTGCGGTTCAAAAATAAGATCTGTCGAGTACATCGTACCCTTTTGATTGGCCAATCTTGATTTGCTTAAATCAATTGGCAATAGCTGTTCACAAACAATCTCTTGTGAAATAGCTGATTTGAATTCGTTGTAGATCATATAAACAGCGTCATATCCGCCGTCTTTAAAATCTTCCATCAAGCGAGCGGCAACGCCCGCAGCTAATGGATAACTGATTTCACGAGCTAAGTTCAAAATTGTATCAACGCCGCTAAGACCACGATTTTTGAAAAAATCATTTCCTTTACGACCGATAAAAAATAAATCTAATTTTTGATACTTGTTTTTGTTTTCTTGGTGGAAACGATATGCAAATCGATTGATGTTGTTGTTGAAACCACCGCAAAGACCACGATCACTCGTCAAAACAACGAGCAATACTTTTTTATGATTAGTTCCTTGGCTAAGAAGTGGATGCTGAATGCGATTTGAAATCGCAATATCCGCTATTACAGATAAAAGATTCTTAGCGTAAGGTCTCAGATTAACAATATTGTTCTGAGCTCGACGCAACTTAGCAGCAGAAACCATTTTCATGGCTCTGGTGATCTGCTGAGTATTTTTAACGCTCGTGATACGCGAGCGAATATCCTTTAAATTTGGCATCGCTAATTATTTCTTTCCTTCGGTTGCTCTGAAAATGTTTTTGAAGTCTTCAAGAGCAGCTTTCAAAGTCGCTTTGATTCCATCAGAAAGAGTTTTCTCAGTGCGAACTTGTTCTAGAAGTTTCGTGTGCTTTTGCGCCAAGAACTCCATAAACTCTTTTTCATAACGACGAACATCTGATTCAGGAATCACATCCAAGTAACCGTTTGTTGCAGCGAAAATCAAAAGAACTTGGTTTTCAACTCTGTATGGAGAGTATTGCGGTTGCTTCAAAACTTCGATCAAACGGCGACCACGCGCCAATTGATTTTGAGTTGCCTTATCAAGATCTGATGCGAAAGCAGAGAAGGCTTCTAGTTCACGGAACTGAGCAAGTTCAAGCTTCAAAGTACCCGCAACTTGTTTCATCGCTTTAATTTGAGCCGCACCACCCACACGAGATACTGACTTACCCACATCTACCGCCGGACGAATACCTTTATAGAATAAACCTGATTCTAAGAAGATCTGTCCATCTGTGATCGAGATCACATTTGTAGGAATGTAAGCAGAGATATCACCCGCTTGAGTTTCAATGATTGGAAGAGCTGTTAAAGATCCTCCACCCAATTTGTCAGACAATTTAGCTGCACGCTCTAGCAAACGAGAGTGAAGATAGAATACGTCGCCCGGATACGCTTCGCGACCAGGAGGACGACGAAGTAAAAGAGAAAGCTGACGATAAGCCTGAGCTTGTTTTGTTAAATCATCATAAACGATCAATGCATGCTTACCAGTATCGCGGAAATACTCAGCCATTGCTGCACCAGAATACGGAGCCAAAAACTGAAGTGGAGCCGCTTCAGAAGCAGTCGCTGCGATAACCGTTGTATACTCTAAAGCGCCAGCAGCTCTTAGCTTTTCAACAACCTGAGCAACAGTCGATTGTTTTTGTCCAATCGCTACGTAAAAACACTGAACGTTCAAACCTTTTTGATTGATGATTGTATCGATCGCAATCGCCGTTTTACCAGTTTGACGATCGCCAATGATCAATTCACGCTGACCACGACCAATTGGAATCATCGCATCGATTGCCTTGATACCAGTTTGAAGAGGCTCACCCACTGGTTGACGAGCAAGAATACCCGGAGCTTTCAATTCAACAACACGATTGTGAGGAGTGTTGATTGGTCCCTTACCATCAATTGGCTGACCAAGAACATTCACAACACGACCAAGAAGAGCTTCACCCACTGGAACTTGAACGATTTTCTTCGTTCTCTTTACAGTGTCGCCCTCTTTAATTCCCTTATCTTCACCGAAGATCACCACACCCACAGAATCAGCTTCTAAGTTAAGAACCATTCCGTACATGCTTCCAGGAAATTCAACAAGCTCACCAGCCATCACATTTTGAAGACCATAAACTCGAGCAACCCCGTCACCCACAGAAAGTACGCTTCCTGTTTCTGCAACTTCTACAGTTTTCCCGTAATTTTTAATTTGTTCTTTTAGAACACGGCTGATTTCATCGGCGCGAATAGTAGTTTCCATTTAGTTTGCTCTCCTAGTTAAATCTTCTTTCATTTTTCTTAAATGCATCTTGATAGTGTCGTCGAAAATATAAGTGCCTACTTCGGCTACGACTCCGCCGATAAGACTTGGATCTTCTTTATAATTTAGAACGGCTTTTTTCTTAGTTCTTGCTAAGATCATCGCCTCAACTTCTTTTCTCTCTTCAGGACTCAATGCCTCAGCTGAAGAAACTGTTCCACGAACAACCCCGTTCGTATCATCAATCAAGGATTGAAAGCTTGAAACAATCGCTGAAAGAGCAGCAAGCCTGTCTTTGCGATTTAAAAGTTTTAGAAATTGGGTCAATGTCTTTTCAGCAGCGATACTTTGAGCAACCTTGTCGATCGCGACTTCTTTATCGTCTACTGAAATATGCGGAGATAAAAAATAGTCTTGAGCTTGTTTATCTTTCGATAGCAATTCTTGAAAATTACGCAAGCCCTTTAAAGCCGCTTCACTGGTGTTGTTTTCTTGCGACAATTCATAAAGTGCTTTTGCGTAGCGACTCGCTAAATCACCTAGCTTCATTAGTTCACCACTTTCATTTTTTGAATAAAGTCTTGCTGAAGTTTACGGTGCTCAGGATCCTTAATGCTCCCCTTCAAGCTTGTTTCAGCTTTTTGAATCGCACTCATTAGAATTTCGCTTCTTACGCTAGCCTTGGCTTTTTCAATTTCTACGGCAATTGATTGGCGAGCATCTTCTTCTAACTTCTTAGAAAGAACCTCTGCATCAGCAACAATCTTTTGCTTCATAGTCTCTGCTTCAGAACGGATTCTTTTCATCTCCTGTTCAGACGTAGAAATTAAATTGTTCAAACGACCTTCGATTTCACGGCGAGCCGCCTCTGCCTCTTGGCGATCACGCTCGGCTCTTTGTACAAGCTCTGTGTATTGTGAGGCGCGATTTTTAAAGTGAGCCACCACAGTTTCACGAAGCGCAAAGTATATCACTCCAAGAATAATTAAAAGATTCACAGCTTGTGAGATAATTAGTTTTGTAGGAATGGCATCGTCATGATGACCACCCGAGGCAGCCATCGCAAAACTTGAAACTAATAAAAGCGCAGAAAGAATCATTCCCTTTGTCATTACGAGTGCTCTTTTCCGATTAAACGTTCAGTGATTAATGATGTAATTGCAGGAATTTCTTGTTCAGCTTGCTGACGAACTTTTTGTAGATCAGCTTTTAAATCTTTTTGTGCATTCTCAATTGTCGTTTTTGATTTTTCACGAGCCGCAGTTACAATTTGTTCGTAACTTTTTAAAGCTTCGCCGCGCGCTTGATCATAAATGCCTTTTTGTTTGTCGTTCATTTCACGAACTTTAACAGCATACTGATCATGGAGTGCTTTTGCTTCTTCCATAAACTTTTCAGCTTTTTCTGATTGGCCTTCTGTGCGTGAACGACGCTCTTCAAGAGCTGCGATATAAGGACTAAACAAAACTTTGTTTAAGAAAAAATAGACAACAACGAAGATTACAAATTGGATAGCAACGGTTTGGTTAACACCAAGAGCACTCAATAATTCCATAATTTTTTCCGCTTTAAGGATTACAAATTTTGGTTTTTTATAAGCTAAGTGCCGGTGATATGTAAACTATTATGTTTTTTATGTTTTTGGGACGTAAGATGCCCCTTCGAAAACCACTCCTTCATCAATCTTCAGAGACGGAGAAGTCACGGTTCCTTCGAAGACCGCAGGCGCATGCATTAAGACGCGGCGCCGCGCAAATATGTTGCCTTTAAGCTTACCGCAAACCACAACGATTTCAGCTTCAATTTGGGCCTCAACATCTGCTCCGGGACTAATAATAAGAGTGTCATAAGAAAAAATTTCGCCCTTAAATTGACCGCCAATTTGAACGGTCCCTTCAAAAGAAAGGCGCCCCTCAAAAGAGGTGCCTTTATCCAATAGCGCTGTAAGTCGACTATCCGTTATTTTTTCTGATGTTTTGGAGACATTCGATGAGAGCATTGAATTCCTGATCTGAGAAAAAGTGGATTTTTAAGCTGCCTTCGCCTTTGTCATAGTCCAATTGAACTTTTGAACCAAGTTTCTTTTGTAGGCTATCCACTGCGGATTTAGCCATTTTTGAACGAAGCGCATCTTCTGCTGACTGAGACGGCTGAGATTTTGCTTTTGCTTTCGCGAATTGCAAAGCAACCAACTGCTCTAAATGACGAACCGAAAGCTTTTCGCGAGCAGCCTTTTCAGCCAAATGAATTTGTTCTTCTGGAGTCGGCAAAGTCATCAAAACTTTCGCATGACCTAAACTCAATTCATTTTTTATCACCATTTGACGAACAGTCTCTGGCAATTGAAGTAAGCGAAGGACATTCGCAACTGTTGCACGGTCCTTCCCTACTTTTTCAGCCACTTGCTGCTGAGTCATATTATAAGTGTTCATTAAATATTGATAAGCTTCCGCTTCTTCCACCGGATTCAAATCATGGCGCTGAATATTTTCTATAAGGGCAACTTCATAAGAATCTTGCCCTTCAAAGCTTTTGATCAATGCGGGGATTTCTTTAAGGCCCGCCAATTGAGTTGCACGCCAACGTCTTTCCCCAGCGATAATTTCGTAGTTCGCACCTACTCTTTTTACCAAGATCGGTTGCAATACACCTTTTTGTTTAATCGATTGGGCAAGTTCATCTAATTTTGATTTATCGAAATGTTGACGAGGCTGACCGGCATTACGAACAACTTTCTCAATTGGAAGTTGCCAAATACGAGCATGCTCAGGAACTTGCGCGCCCTGAGGTGCAGGTGCCGGCGCAACAACAACCCCTGGGGCCGCAGTCACATTTGGTTTTTTATCATCAGAAACTAAAGAGTTATTTTCACCAAGAAGGCTTCCCAATCCCCTACCCAGAGATGCTTTTTTCGGTGGGTTTTGCTTATTCGTTGTTAAATCAGACATATAGGTCCTGTTCTAATTCGATTGGTTTTTCTACTTCGAGTTCAACCGGCGCGGGAGTTTCTACTTTCATTTCACCGAAAACTCGTGCGTCCAACTCAAATGCCAACTCTTTATATTTTTTTGCACCCAAAGATTTAGGATCGTATTGATGAATTGTTTGTCCGTGACTTGGAGCTTCGCTCAGTCTCACATTTCGAGGAATAATTGATTGAAATACTTTATCGCCAAAGTGCGATTGAATTTCACTTACAACCTGATGGCTTAAATTATTTCTCGTATCGAACATTGTTAATACAATGCCTTCAATTTTTAGCTCTGAGTTTAGATTTTTCTTAATGATTCCAGCAGTGTTAAGTAGCTGCGACAAACCTTCCAGTGCATAGTACTCACACTGTAAAGGAACTAAAAATGTGTTTGCAGCACACAAAGAATTCACTGTTAAAAGCCCAAGTGATGGCGGGCAATCAATTAATATATAGTCAAAGTCGTTTTGAACCTGAGCTAAGGCATCCTTAAGTCTGTATTCACGACGCGGCATGTCTACAAGCTCAATCTCCGCCCCTACTAAATCAGGGTTTGCAGTGATGATTTTTAGGTTATCCATTTGAGTATTCTGGATAGTCTCTTGGATACTCTTTTCGCCTATAAGCAAATGGTAGACACTAGAGTCTTGAGTTTCATGTCTTTTGATACCCAAACCGCTTGATGCATTCCCCTGGGGATCCATATCTACAATCAAAACTCTTCGCCCAATCTCGACTAGACCTGCGGCTAGATTTGTTGTTGTAGTTGTTTTTCCAACCCCGCCCTTTTGATTAGCTACCGTTATTGTTCTTGCCATGATGACTCCGTTTCAAGATGGTACTCATCTTTCAACCAAATAAAGCCGATTGTTCCACGTAGAACACGAGGAGTCTAGAAATTTTGCAAAGTTCATTACGCTATTTTATTATTTTTTTCTCACTCGTGGGATTAACGGCCTGTAAAAAGCCAATTCCTGATCCGGAATTAATGGATCCTATCTACAGAGATCTAAAGGCTCTTGCTGATTCGAAAAAGAAAGAATTAGACGAAGCAATTAAGAAAAAGGAATCTTCCTACACACAATTACTAAAAGAGAAGCCTAATACTCTCGATTTAAAGCTCGCTCGCCGTGATTATGAAAAGGCAGAGGGGAGAATCGTTGGTTTAGAGCAAGAAGCCCGCTATTTCGAGATTCGCGCACAAAGAAGAAAGGCTGAAGACAGGGTGAATTACCTAGAGGCCTTTAAAAACGATAAACCATGGCCCGATAAGGATGAGTATTCATCTTGGCTAGTCAATCGCAAGCTTGCGGAGGCCCCAACAACTTGGGGTAAAGACCTTCCAAAGCTATATGATCAGAATAAAAAGGTAGAAAAGAAGAAATAGGGTGTTCCACGTGGAACATTTTGTTGGTTTGAGTAGTCAAATTGTTCCACGTGGAACAATTTATCTTCTTATTGTGGTTACTACTGCTTGTCTTGAGCCCGAAATAGGCAATTGATATTCTCCTGCCAATTCTGGCTTCCAGAAAGTGCAGATCTGGCTAGGGATTTCACCAACCTCGCGGGCCCAGTTATTGCCCTTAAGATGATGAACTAATCCAGTAGGGGCGGTGTGCTTTCTCATGAGTAATAAATAGTTGGTAATTGTCTGTGGGCCGCGAATAATCGCGCTTTCTATCGTATTCTCTGGAATATCTTCTACTTTGCCCACAAAGCCCTGCAGATTTGGCAGTTTTAGCTTTGAAGCCATCTCTTTTACGAAGTCAATTTTGCGGCCATCAATATCTACAACAATAACTATTCTTTTAGGATCAATGGCTGCCAAAATAATTCCTGGAATACCATTGCTTCCAGCTAAATCGTAGGTTGTAGACTTCTGGTCTTTAGTCAGAATAGCCTTACAAGCTAAATAGCAGTCAGCAAAGTGCATATAATCGGCGTCAGTAATTGTCTTCGTCGGAATCAATTGAATAGACGGGTTGGCTTTAAGTAACTCTGTATGAAAAACATGAAGCTTAGCTACCAATTCTTCAGATACGTCCTTGAAGAAGGTGCTAAATCTCCACTTCGGTTCGCCTACGCTGTTGCTGCCAAGGCCGTCGTTTTTCATGAGTCTCCTGCTTGATGAAACCTTTGCCCTTTAGGTGAATTAACAGGGCCTGCATTGCTGATGGATTCACTCCACTAATTCTGCTGGCCTGGCCTAAAGACCTGGGACGAATTTTCGAAAGCTTTTCGATTTCTTCCCTCGATAATCCTCTTACTTCGCCGTACTCCATTTCGGCAGGAATGATAAACTTCTCAAGGCGTGTCATCTGTCCAATAAGCTGTTTTTGCCTCTGAATATAACCAGAATATTTGATTCTTATTTCAACTGGCTCAATTATATCTTCGTCTTCAATATTCTCTTCGAAATTAAACAACTTTAAATGCGAACTATTAAACTCTTCGCGCCGCATCATGTCCGCTAAACTCATCTGCTTTTGCAAAACTGGGGTCGGTATACTCATTAGAATTTTTTGAATTCTCTCTTCTGGCGTAATCTTAAATCCATTTAGCTTTTCATATAGATCATTTCTTTGGTCTAGTTTTTCAAAAAGTTTCTCTGAGTGCTCATCTGAAATTAAACCGAACTGGCGAGCTTTATCAGCTAACCTCTCAATAACATTATCTTCTCTTAGAACTAAACGATGTTCAGCCCTAGAGGTCATCATTCTATAAGGCTCCTTCGTACCTTTAGTTACAAGATCGTCTACAAGAACTCCCATGTAGGCTTCATCTCGACCTAAAATAAAAGGTTCCTCATTGGCTATTTTCTGCGCAGCATTAATTCCAGCGATCAAACCCTGTGAGGCAGCCTCTTCATAACCACTGGTTCCATTGATCTGGCCAGCGAAAAATAAATTCTGAATAGCCTTGGTTTCTAAAGTTGCTTCGATCTGAGTTGGTTCAAAAAAATCATATTCAACGGCATAACCAGGTTTAATCATCTTCACATTTTCTAAACCGGGGATAGTTCTAAGAAATTCATACTGCACATCCTCAGGTAAACTTGTCGAAATACCCTGAAGATAAATGGAATTTGTATTTAAACCTTCTGGCTCTAAAAAAGTTTGATGTTGAGCCTTATCAGCAAAGCGGGTGATCTTGTCCTCAATACTTGGACAGTATCTTGGACCAACTCCTTCAATAATTCCTAAAAACATAGGGGACTTGTCTAAATTCTTGCGAATAATGTCGTGTGTTTTTTCGCTCGTGTAACTTAAGTAGCAAGCGATTTGCGGCAAGCTTAACTTCTTCTCGCTTCGATAACTAAATGGATAAAATTTTTCGTCACCGTACTGCGCGATTGTCTTTGACCAATCAACGCTTTCTTTTAACAAGCGGGCAGGGGTTCCTGTTTTTAAACGAGTAACCGTGAATCCGTGTGCTTTCAACTGATCCGATAAACCAATCGTTGCTTTATCACCAACACGTCCACCAGATATCTGCTGAAGTCCAATATGCATAACAGCGTTCATAAAAGTGCCTGTTGTCATGATCACAGCTTTTGCTTCGACAGAAACACCTTGATCAGTGACCACTCCGTAGCAAACAGAACCATTTAGTAATAATTGTTTCACTTCAGTTTCTAAAACAGTGATCAGTGGATTTTCTTTTAACACTTTGATCATGGCTTCGTTATAAAGATCTTTATCACATTGAGCGCGACTGCCACGAACCGCGGGACCTTTTCTTGCGTTCAATCTTTTAAATTGAATGCATGTTTGGTCAGCCACCATTCCCATTTGTCCACCAAGAACATCAAGTTCTTTAACCATGTGACCTTTACCAAGGCCACCGATACTCGGATTGCAACTCATGTAACCAATGCGCGAAACATTGGATGTTGCCATCAAAACTTTGAGGCCTTTTCTTGCACCAACAAGAGCAGCTTCAATTCCGGCATGGCCAGCACCGACAACTATAAGATCAAACTTTTCCATGAACCTTTGGTTTCCTAAATGTTACTTCCCAAGACAAAATTCTTTAAAAACTCTGTCCATGACTTCATCATCATAAGTTTCACCAAGAACCTCATAGAGGGATTGCAAAGATGCGTGCAGTTCTTGGGCAATAAACTCGGGACTGGAACCTTTTAACACAAGTGCTAAGGACTTTACTAGACTCTCTTGGCAACTTTTTAAACCTTCAAAATGCCTTGTATTTGTCAAAACTACACCCTCAAGGGAAGAGTTCGAAACAAAGCTATGGATCCACTCTTTTAGCTGTGAAAATCCTTCCTTTGTTTGGGCACTTAACAACCCAAAATCATGGGAAAAACCATCAAAAAAGGCAGCTTTTTGAGCCTTTTCTTCAGCCGTTAAAAGATCTGATTTATTCATAATAAGAAAAACCTTTTCAGGGTCAGCCTTCAATCTCTCTATTATAATAGGAGGGGCCTCCGTCATTAACCCACTTAAATCCTGACTTGAATCAATCACCCACAAAATAAGATCTGCTTCTTTAGAACGTGCCTTTGATCTTTCGACACCCATTTGCTCTACAAGGTCAGCTGAATCGCGAAGCCCAGCCGTATCGATCAAATTAATTTTCTGTCCTTCAATAAAAAAGTTGGCTTCAAGATAGTCACGAGTGGTTCCAGCAATTGGACTAACGATGGCTCTTTCATCCCCAACAAGGGCATTGAAAAGACTGGATTTTCCAACATTAGGTTCGCCAACTAAAACCACATTCCAACCATCTTTAACTGTGCGTCCACTTTGATATGTTCCTAAGATTTCTTTGATTGCGCCAAGCACTTCATTCAATCGATCTTCAATCACTACAGGTGACGCCACTTGAATATCTTCTTGAGCAAAATCAATATCAGCTTCTAAGTTGGCAAGCACCCATGTGATTCGATCACGCAAATCAAGAAGGGCTTTTGAGGTGCCGCCGGCCAATTGTCTTTGTGCTAATTTTCGAGAACCCTCGCTGTTAGATTGAATCATCTCGAGAACAGCTTCGGCTTGAACCAAATCAATTCGCCCATTCATAAAAGAGCGAAAAGTAAATTCACCAGGCTTTGCTAAACGAGCACCGCCTTCGACTAGCACTTGTAAAATCTTTTGTGAAATATGTGTTCCACCATGACAGGAAATCTCTACGGATTCTTCTGTGGTGAAACTACGGCTTTCAGCAAAAAAGCTTACAAGAACTTCATCGATTTTTTCTGATTTTTGTTCGAGCCATCCATAATATATTCTATGGGACTCGGGCTTACTTGGAAGAAACGGGCAAAGTGGTCTAA
>FRDC01004899.1_pt1 | contig 23237 bp, 16 predicted proteins | sample 1106171 | NCBI WGS metagenome assembly FRDC01 (sample SAMEA3930566, study PRJEB13176) | freshwater metagenome | biome: Drinking water system; feature: drinking water; material: water | place: Singapore | collected 2014-12-20 | reverse complement strand
GACAACGCGGGCGGCGGAGGAGGATCATGGCCCTTCGTCACAAACCTCACGAACTTCGGTCAGGCAACGCAATCTACGACCACTGCCCTGTGGCTCAAGGGCTCTCCGTACTCTCTGTTCGCTTCTTCAACCTCCGTCTTTGATAACGCTTCCACGACGCACCTCACCGTCTTCTCGAATCTCTGGCTTCCGTCGCTCACGACCGGAGAACTCGCTGTTGATGGCGCAGGCAAAATCTACAAAACAGCAACCACCACCGCAGGCACGGGCCTCTCATACGACGGTACGTCCTTCAACCTCGCAACGATTGCGGCAGGATCAGTCCTCGCAAACGGCACCGGAGCGACCGCAGTACCGACGGCGATATCAACCTCCTCCTTATATAACGGCACCAACGGACAGATACTCGCACGAGTGAACGGCACGTGGGTGGGAGTCGCCACAACAACCGCAGGCACGGGGCTTTCGTACGACGGCACCGCGTTTAACAATGCCGGAGTACTTACGAATGTTGCCGGTTCCGGCATCTCTGTCTCCGGTGCGACGGGGAACGTGACGATTTCTCAAACCGACAAATTCACTATCGCCACCACAACCAACATCACAATCGGCAATCTCGCATATTTCACCAAAGCAACGGGCCAGACCACGATTGAAGGAGTCGCCACTTCCACCCAAACCTTCTCCAGCGAATTCTCCACCACAGGCACCATCGGCAACTTCGTGGGCGGCACGTCAGGCAACCTCTCTCTTGCGACAAACGGCATCGCCCTCTCCAAGATTGCGCAGATTGCCGCTAACTCAGTCCTCGTCAACAACACGGGAGTCACGGCAAACATCACCGCGATCGCCACCTCCTCTTTCTTTGGGGTGGGCACGAACGGACGCATTCTCGCTGAAGTATCGGGAGTACCCACATGGGTCGCCACTACCACCGCCGGTACAGGCCTTTCGTATGACGGCACATCGTTCAACGTCACCACTAACATCAATAACTCTAAGTGGGCTACCTCTACCGACCTCGCGGCTCTCTATCCGAATTCGGCCTTGAGAATCGGCATCGGCACCACCACGCCGCGCTGGGCGCTCCAGATTGCATCATCCACAGGATCGCAACTTGCTCTTTCTGACGGTTCCACGACGTCGAACCACTGGACTTTCAGGAGCATCAACGGCACGCTGTTCATCGGTCTTGCCACAGCCGCAGGATTTGCGACATCGACCACGGCCGAACTGACGGTCGGCACTACGGGCAATTTCGGTCTGGGAACCACAACTCCATGGGGCAAACTTTCTATTGCCGGTACCTCCGGACAGCAGAATCCTCTCTTCGAAGTCAGCTCATCAACGGCAGGCACCCGCTTCGTGTCGATAGACGGTCCGTCAGGCGTTCTCTCCGTCTTCCAAGGTCTACTCGCAACCGCTTCGTCGACTATCGGCTCGGGTACCCAGATAGGCGGCCTCACGATTTCCGGCGGAGCGACCACGACGGGATTCCTTGCTGTCCAAGGGACAGGCACCTCTACGTTCGCGGGTGGCGTGAGCGCTCAGCGCATCAATACGACCGCCTCCTCCACCATGGCGGGAATCCGACTCACAAGCGGCGGTCTTTCAATTGAAACGCTCAACTGCTCTACGAGCTCACAACTGCTCCAGACCGACTCAAGCGGCAACGTTATTTGCGGTACCGACGACGGCGGGGCAGGAGGTACCCCCGCCGGTCCCGAAGGCGCGATTCAATTTTACGAAGGCGGCTCATTCGGCGGAGATACTGAACTCTATTGGGACACGACCAACAAGCGCCTCGGCATCGGCACCTCAACGCCGTATGTGACCTTTGCCGCATCCTCAACGACGGCGCTGCCTTTGGCGGTTCTTGATCAGCGCGGTACGGGAGGACTTTTGACTCTTCAGGCCTCGGGCGTCGACAAATTTGTTGTCGCCAATAACGGAGGTCTGACCATTAAAGCCGCCACACAAGACACCGTGAAAGACACGAGCGGAACGGGCGCCGCAACCGACTTCGATTACACAGGCGCGACCCTTACGAATGCGTCAACAACCGACGGATACATTGCAAGCGCAAACGGCACTATCTCGGGCGATGGTACGAATGCCGCCACCTCTACGACGGTGAGCGCAAACGTCGGCGCGGGAGCGATGGTTATTGCGCGCTCCGACGGAAAGTATGTCGTCATCCACGGCGGCGGTGCGGCGACGGCATCTCTCTGGGATGGAGTAAACGGAGGCGCCATGTCGGGGACCGCCGCGAATCCGACGACGGCAACTATCGGCAATGACGCGCTTGCACTGAAGCGCTTGAACGGCAGGTATCTTATCGTGAACGGTCAGGGAACGTCGGGTTCTACCGCCGTATTCGACCCGTACTCGCTGATTCCGACGGTCGCGGGCCCGACGGTGTGCGGCGGCGGCGCAATGGCGACCGGCACGAACGCATTTCAGCTTCCGAACGGGAAATACGTAATTCTCTGCGGCGGCTTGAACGCATGGGGGTTGTATGATCCGGCCGCAGGAGGCGCAACGGTAAGTCCCGCGGGAACAGGCAGCTACATTGCCGGCACCGCAACCGGTTCGACATGGGGCGCAGGTGCGCACGCGATTGCGCGCGACGACGGGACGTTCCTTGTGTTTTTGGGCGGCGGCACCAAAACGACATTCATCTATAACCCCGCGGCTCCCACAACCATGACCGCAAGCGGTCAGGCCGCCCCCGACAACGTGACGACGGGCGCCATCTCCATACGCCGCTCCGACGGCAAATTCCTCGTGATTCCCGGTGCGGCAAACCAGTCGTTCCTCTACGACCCGCAGGCGACCTCAACGGGCGGCAACGGCGCGTTCGGTTCCGATCTCGGTACCGGCCCCACGACGGCTTTGGGCACGACGACCGCGGCAATTCCTCGCCAAGACGGCAAGTTCACTTTGGTCGGCCTCCAAGGACAAACAATAAACGTTGTAGATGTGGCGACGCCGACCTTTACCGCAACCGCCGCAACCCTCTCAGCCGCCGCGGGAACGGGACTCACGACATTCCAGCTCCAAGACGGACGATGGGCGATTTTGCGCGGTTCGGGAAACGGTATGGACATTTATGACACCAACTTTATTACCGGCAGAAACTCAAACGGACTTGCGGGCAGTACCATAGGTCCCGCGACGTATGAATCGGAATGTATTTCAAACACTAACCTTTCGCCGCAATCAACCATCACCTGGAGTTGGAATCAGGTGGGAAGCGTGACGGCGCAGGTGAGGACCGCCACATCGCCGACTTTGTGTTCGACGGGAACATATCGCGACGTCAACAACGGCGATTTAATTGGAGCCACAACAACGGCAGACAATCAGGTTCAGTTCAAATTCACATTCCAGCGCGACCTCATGACGTTTGCTGATCAGGATTGGGGCGTACGCCGCGGTGGACAGACGCTGTATCGCAGAACCGACACGCGCCCCATTATCTACAACATCCGCGTCGACAACAGCACACTTCTCCATAAGACGCAGTTTGACTTCGGCAACGTCACTTCTTCAACGACCGCTCCGGTCTCGGGCCCCTTACTCTTGAACCTTACAGATGAAAGCGCTACCGGCAACATGAGCGCCGGATTATCCTTCAGCGGCGGACTCGGCGGCCAACTCAAGGGACTTGCGCTCGCGCGAAATTCGCAGTCCTTGCTCGGTACGTATAACGGAACGTTCCAAGCAGGTGAAATAACGGCAACGTCAACAGGCCTCGTTACCGCAACCGCTTCCTCAACGCTAGTTATCAAGCGTCCGAACGGCACATTCCTCGTCATCTCGGGCAACTCAACCGCAAACGCGCAGCTCTACAACCAGAGCACGGATACCTTTACCGCGAACACCGGTACCGGCGTTCCGACGGTCGCAGTCCGTTACGGCTTGGCGTTCAAGCGCCCAGACGGCAAGTTCCTCGTGGTGACCGGCAACGGTTCAAACGTCACCAACATCTACGACCCGCAGGCAAACACCTTTATCGCGGGTCCCAACCTGACCGGCACCGCAGGCCCCGGCTCGCAGGCGATAGCGCTCCCCAACGGCAGGGTCCTTATCATTCACGGCAACTTCCAGACCACCACATCGGTCTATGACCCGATAAACAACGTAATGATTACCGGCCCCGCCACCAAAACCGCGGTCGGCTACGGTTCGATTGTTATCCCGCGTCCTGACGGCACCTACCTATTGATCCCAGGATCATCTCAAAACTGTACTCCGACAACTGCCACAAACTTCTTCGATCCTTATTCAATGCAGTTCATAAACACTGGATCACCAGTTATGACGAACGGTACAGGTCCAGGTGCATATGGTTTGCAACGCCAAGATGGTAACTGGCTGATTATTAAGGGCGGAGCGACTACGCTTTCTTGTCAGCCACTCGCTTCAACAAACATTTACGACCCAATTACCAACCTCATGACGGTCGGCCCCGTCCCCGCAAACGGTCCGGGTCCGGGGTCTATGGTGTTGCAGCGCCCCGACGGCAAGTGGCACTTGTTTACCGGTGCAACCGGCGCAATATCCTCCACTTCTCCGTTGACCTACGTCTACGACGAACGCGCCGGCGCGGTCGTGACGAACACCTTCGGCAACATTGGCTCCCTTGCAGCCGCCCAAGCCGCAACTTCAACCGTGGACTCACTGGGTGCGGGCGCCGTCGCGTTCCAGAGAGATGACGGCAGGTTCGTTATCATCGCGGGTGCAAACGCCACCTCAACGACCGCCGCAACGACGACGATGATGCTCGATTTGGGTTGGGTTGCAACCGGCGTCTACAAGTCCGAGCAGTTTGATATGTCGCCGGTCGGAACCAAACTCGATTCAACAACCGCCTTGGTGTGGCAGTCCAACATGTACTCCACGCCGCAACTCGGCGGCATTACGGCGGAAGTCAAAACCGCCACTTCGCAGGCGGGCCTTCAAACCGCATCGTCGCGGCCGATTACCGTCTCGGGCGGGCTCATTAACCCCGGCACCACCGACACGTGGCTTTCGGTGCAGTTCAACTTCAAGCGAACGTTCCCGGGTTACAGCGGCATCTATTCCGACGTGTGGGGTTCCTCCGTGAACGCATACGTGTTCCGCAACATCCCGAACCCCGTTTTGTATAACTACAAAGTGACCAAAGACAAAGACCTCTTGAACCTCCAATCCGACGGATTATCGGTCCTTCGCGTTAACTCTTCGGGCGACATATTTGCGGCCGTCAACGGCACCATCAACACCTCGGGCGCCGACTTAGCCGAGCGCTACGGCTCGCAGGAGGCCTTGGATGCGGGTGATGTGGTGTCGATTGACCCGTTGAACACGCATTCGGTCAAACGCACGGTCTATCAGTATCAGCCCGACCTAATCGGCGTCGTCTCCACCGACCCGGGCTTCGTGACCGGCGCCTACACCGACAACTCGTTCCCGATAGCGATGATTGGGCGCGTACCCGTCCACGTCTCAACCGAAAACGGCATGATTCATGCGGGCGATTTCCTCGCGGCTTCAACCGTGAAAGGATACGCGATGAAGGCAACCTTGTCGGGCCGCGTCCTCGGCAAGGCACTTGAGTCAATCGATCCCGAGAAACTGACGGAGTGTCCTGAAAGCTCATATCAGATACCGGGCAGAAAATGTACGACCATCATGATGTTCGTGAACATGATTGACTACGGTGGTGAACCCGTTGATGTGGCATTCGCCGAGTGGAATGCGCAAAAGTCCCAAGAGGCGGCGGCATTTGCGGCGGAACACGGCCTCACCGTAATCGGACTGCCGGCTTCAGATACGACGCTTGCGACGTTCGGTTCGGTGCCGCTTTCACACGAAGTTGATATCCTAAACTTTTTGACCGCATTCCGCGATGCGCGCGCAAACGGCACCACCTTCGCATCGGAGCTGTTTACCGACAAAGTGAATGCCGTGACCTCGGTCATCAGCCCGACGGTGGTTGCAAATCTCGTGCGCGCGAATACCGTTGAGGGACTTTCAGTCACGGCCGAGTCCGTACGCGCCGGCACCGTCTCAGCGGAGAAGTTCACCGGCGCTACCGGTTCAGGCCCCACGCTTGAGATGGTTGACGGGAAGCTGATTGTAAGGAGGCACGCGCGGGCATTTGATTTGGGAACCACTACGCCGTCGGATTTGATTGCGGGCGCCTTCGGTGCGCTTGCCTCAACAACCGACGATACGGCATCGACGACGCCCGCCGATTTCGCGTCGTCAACGGAAACGCTTGCCCAAGCATCAACCACACCCGTTTTGGGAGCGCCCGAGGATTCCGATATCGTGGTCTCCTTTGACGAAGTCGGCAACGCGTATTTTGCGGGCGACGTGATGGCAAAGAGCGTGACTGCGGGCGCGCTGTCAATCACCGGAACCTCCACCTTTGCGGGCGGTCTTACCATCGGAAGCGAAAATGCCACCTCGTCCTTGGCGGTCTATGGCGATACATACTTCTTCGGCACGCCGTACTTTACCGAGGACACGGGCGGAACGGCGGTCGTCAAAAAGGGTGCGAAGGAGGTTGAGGTGACCTTCGGCAAAGAGTACATCTATGAGCCGATAATTTCCGCGACGCTCGCCTTTGGAACCACGACTGATGATGCGGCGATAGACGCGGTACTTTCAGGAAACATCTCCTACGCGGTTGTTAAGAAATCAGTGCACGGCTTCACGATACGGCTCGGTAAAAAGGCGCCTGAAGACATGAGCTTCAGCTGGATAGCGCTTGCGGTCAAAGATTCCAAAGTATTTACTTCAAAGACGGTGCCCGATGATACCGCCACCGACACGTCCGGGCTGCCGGTGCCGGAGGCGACGACCACGCCCGCCGAAAATGTTTCGACAACAACGCCGGAAGCGGCAGCCGCCTCCGATGCACCTCCGCCCAAGGAAAGCGGGGCAGGGGACGCGAGTTCGCCTCCTCCAAATACAGCCCCCCCTCAGGATCCGGCGCAACCGTCAGATGCGGCGCCCGTCGCTCAGCCCGAAATTCCGCCGGATGTTCCTTCCGCCGCCGGATCTGACTCTCCGCCTCCGGTAAGCGGTACTATATAAAAAACGCGGCAACTACCGCATTTTTTATTTGGCGTACTGACTCTCTACTTTTCCGTACACGAATCCTGAAACGGCGGCAATTGCCTTTTCAAGAGCGGGGATATCCGAGCCGCGCGTCATTACGCATAATAGGTACGGATGCTTGGGATAATAGATGATGCCGCAGTCATGCAGCTGTTCGCGGCCGCCGTCTATTGAGCGTTCCCCGAATTTATGCGCAATAGCAATGTTTCTCGGCACCCCCGCACGAAGCCCGCTGTTAAAGGCGCTTTCAGTCAGTATGGAGAGCGCCTTTTCAGAATATGCCTGCGAGAGGAAAGATGAATTAAAAAGGATGCGGAGAAATGATGAATATTGCCTCACGGTAATGGTTCCCGCCGGGTCTGTGATAATTGAAGGGTCGACCCCCATCATAGTGTAGAGCGAAATCTGGTTTTCTATAGGGAGCAATTTACTCAATAAGAAGACCGTCCGATTGTCGGAGTATTTAATCATGCGTTCGATGAGCTCCTCGACTGTGTACATTTCTCCTTCCCGGAGCTGATGTTCAGGAGCGACGAGCTGTACGACCCCATTACTATCGGGGAGGTTTTCCGCAAGGACTTCCTTATTTAATAAATTCGGATCAGTTTCCGCACTCTTAAAGTACGCCATCATAATAGGAACCTTCAGGAGGGAGGCGGGGATGAATCCAATATCTTCATGTATACCGAACGCGGGGCCGTTGTTAAGGTCCCGAAAGTAAACGGCGATTTCGTCAACCGAGCCGTTCCGGGAGATTCGTTGAGAAAAGTCCTCAAGGTCAGGGTCAAAGTTTATTTTCGGCGCGTTGATTATGCCCTGCGCGACGTTGCATTCAAGAAGCGGGTTAGTAAGTTTTCCGGTGCCCGAGCGTATTTCGCCGGCGAAGTCCGTGTTCCAACTCGCTATCCCGAATATATTGTTGTGCCCAAAAAATAGCCAGCCCGTGAGCAGTCCGCCCGCGATTCCGACGGCAACCCCGAGACCTGCAGTAGCCAGTTTGCCCATTGCCGTACGCATAGTAGCACCGCGCTTACTGCACATCCATCTATTTTAGATAGGATCAGTTACCGATGTGAGAGTAAATGGTTGACGAAATTTCCTGTACGGCCTTTTCAAGGGTGCTGAAATCGTTGCCCTGGGTCATCACGCAAAATGTGTAGGGGTTTTTGCCGCCCCGCGCATATACAATGCCGCAATCCAAGAGCTGACGAGAAACAACGGCACCCGAGGTGTTGACGTTCGTGCGTTCGCCGAATTTCTCAGCTATTGTCACATCTATCGGGAGCGCAACGCGGGCTCCGTTTGCGAAGTCCGTCTTCGTTAAAAGCTCAAGCGCTTTCTGCGACATATCACGCGAAAGGAACGACGCATTATAAAGGCCGCGGAAGACGCCCGTGTACGCCTTCGCGGTGATGAGAAGTTCTTTGTTTCCTTCCGGGGTTTCAATCTGGAGTCCGAGAGTCGAAAGCATCTTTGTCATGAATTCGTCCGGCAGCCGCGACAGCAGAATTCTCGTCGCCGCATTATCCGAGTAGACGATGGAACGGTAGAGCAAATCGGAGATCGTGTAGCTTTTTCCCCTCACTAAGGGATCTTTGACGGGAATATCCTGAATCGAGCCATCATCCAAAGACCCGTCATAGAGGGCGGTGTCGGTAAGAATAGCGGGGTCAATGTCGGCATATTTATAGTAGGCGATTAAAACAGGTACTTTGAGCAAGGACGCCATATCAAATACTTGGTCGTCATTGACGCCCGCGAAACGGCGGGTCTTGAGGTCGCGCACAAAGATCGCGACGCGGGAGATATCGTCGCGCGATTCGAAACGCGATACCTGAAGTTCAAGCACGCTTTGGAGTTCTTCGAGTTTGCTTGAGCGGTCGTCATAGGTATCACAGTCCGGTTCGGGGTTGAGGAGCGTGTAGCGCGACGCGCAAGAGTCCGTTTTGGGAGACAGCGCCAATACCGTACACACGGAGCCGATAACGGCGCCCGCCGCGACGCATATCGCAATACGCATGAGCGGACTCTTCATGACCTTCAGTATGCCACGGGCGTTCGTCCCGTGTGGACTGAAATGTTGCGTTGCGGTCGAGGCATGCTATGAATAGAGATGTCATGGAGGATACGCTTCAACGCCCACGCAAGTCATTTCTCGCACGAAACGGCGTCGTCATTGTACTCGTCGTTCTTCTCATTGCTGCAATCGGAGCAGGTGCATATTTCTATATGAAGGCAACCGCCGACCCTCAAGCGACCGCTCAAAAAGAGCTTGATAAAACCGTCGGGGCCGTGGGGAAGCTGATGGTTCTGCCGGAGGATGAGACACCGACATTGGCTACGGTGGAGGATCCCGCAAAACTGCAGGACCAACCGTTTTTTAAGAATGCGAAAAAAGGAGATAAGGTTTTAATTTATACCCGTTCACAGAAAGCGATACTCTACGACCCATCACTTAATAAAATTGTTGAAGTTGCTCCCGTCAACCTTGGAGAAACGGGCGCCCTCTAACGAGAAGGGAGACGAGAACCCCGTGGTACTATTTTTTTATCCCCATGCGGACAGTTTTTGCGATTATTGGTGTTTTGATTCTCATCGGCATCGGAGCGGTGGTGTATTACACGGTTCCAAGCGCGAAAGATGCGCTCACGCTTCCCGCCTTGGGCGGGGTCAAGCCATCGGAACTTTCGGGCACCGCGCCCATTGCCGAGCCGCTGTCCGGAGAATATAAGAACGAAAAGTACGCGTTTTCTCTGAAGGTTCCCGAAGGGTATACCGCGCAAGAGCTTCAGACCGAGGCAAACGGCGCCGACACCGTTATTATCCAGAACAACAAAGGGGAGGGGATACAAATACTGGTGACCCCGTACGGGGAGGATTTGGCGGTTCTGACCGCTGACATGATTCAGGCGGATATTCCCGATATGAAAATTTCAAACGTCGAAGCAGTGACTGTTGGACCGTCTAATAAAGGAGTGGCGTTCCTTTCAGACAGCGCTGCATTTCAAGGCAATTCGCGCGAAGTGTGGTTCGTATTTCGCGGAAATTTGTATCAGATATCAACCTATGCGCGGCTCGATCCCCTATTGAAAGCGATGTTTGCGACATGGAAATTCTTCTGACTATGTCGCGGCGCACGGCAGTTCTCGTTTTCTTAGCGTTTGTATTTTTGATGCCGACTTCGTCCTACGCGGTAGGCGGAAGCACTGCATCGACGCAACTCGCGACCTCAACCACCTCGTCGCGCGCCACATTAAACGGAACCATTAACGGGCTTATCGGAGGCAACGCGACGGTACGCGGCTTTGCCTACGGAACCAGCACGACATTAACGGGGGCCAATGTTTCGACGACCACGGAAAACGGTTCATTCGTGGCAGGTCCATATACCGCCTCGGTTTCCGGTCTCACACTTGGCACGTTCTATTATGCCCGAGCATACGCGACGAACCCCAACGGGACGTTCTTCGGAAACATTATTCGGTTTCGAACCGCCGCCCTGATTGCGCAACCCCCCAACAACCTCGGCTTGGTGGGCTACTGGCCTATGGATGAGGCAACCTCGACTATCGCAGGGGATTTTTCGGGAAACGGAAACAACGGCACGATGAATACATTTGCAAATCCTCCAACGGCTTCTTCCGGATGGAACCCCGGCAAAAGAGGAGCGGCGCTCGCCTTTGACGGTTCAAGTGATTATATTTCGGTGCCCACAATCTCAATCTCAAGCGATATGACCGTGTCAGCGTGGGTGAAGCTCAATTCAAACAGCGTGGGTGATTGGAGCCGCACCGTCATTGCAAAAAGTGCATGGGGTGCCGGCGCCGATGGGGACTTTTATTTGAATTTACGCACCAGCCCGATAGCTCAAACAGGAACGGGTCGATGGACGTTTTCTCTTCAGCAAGGCGGAACCACCTATAACGCGCAGCAGGCAAGTGATGCCGTTGTCGGTGTATGGACCCATGTCGTCGGAATAAAAAGCGGTAACAACACATATGTATATGTTAACGGGGTGCAAGCAGGCACAGACCCCTCATCAGGATCCTTTGCCAACAATTCCAACACAATTGATATTGGTGCATTTCCCGCAAATGAGGCAACAACTGCGCTCAACGGAACCATTGACGACGTTCGGCTTTATAACCGCGCGCTTACGGAGAGTGAGATAACCACACTCTATGAGAAAGGAGCGGGGCGCAACATTGCTTCGTCACAAACGCTTCAGCGGGGTTCTAACCTCGCAAGCGGGCTCATGGGGCACTGGACGTTTGACGGTCCTGATTTTACCACGATTGTGGCCGATGTCTCGGGAAACAACAATAACGGGTATGTGAACCTTGTCGCCACATCAACCGCGAAAACGAACGGCAAACTTGGGCAGGCGTTGAACCTAGACGGAAGTACGAGTTTCGTAAAGGTTGCGGACAACAGCACGCTTGATATGACCGGCTCCAGCGTAACTCAGGCGGCGTGGGTATATTGGAACGGAACGACCGCACAACCGGCGCAAAAGATTTTCTCAAAACAAGGTTCTTCGAATCCGTGGACTGGCCAGTATCTCCTCCAATTAGGAAACGGCGGAGGCGAAGGAATGGTTGTCACGCAAATCGGTACAAATACGACCATAGTAGGAGTCACCCGGATAGCGACAAGTACGTGGGCGCACGTCGCATCAGTGCATGATGCCGCGGCGGATACCACAGTCATTTACGTCAACGGCGCGGTCGATCAGACGAGTACCGGTCAAACAACGACCATCACAAACCAGGACGGACCTTTGGATATCGGGCGCGGCGACCCGTTTGCGAATGCACAGTTTAACGGCGCAATCGATGATGCACGACTTTACAACCGTGCGCTTTCGGCCGACGAGATAAAACAGCTTTATAATCTGGGAAGGACGACCATCCGGCAATAAGATATGCGACGAATCCTTTCTCCGCTTGCTTTCACTCTCGTGTTCGTCGCTTCATGCATCGGTTTTGCGGGGGACGCACATGCGGCGAGTTCGGTAAGCTTCCTTCAATTTACCTCCGACGCAACTGCTCTTTCGACACACACGTTTTCGGCACAAAACCTTGGAACGCCCGCGTCCGACCGCTATATATTCGTCATTGTGCACGGGGAAGAAAAGGCGACGCCTATCTCGAGCGTCACGGTCACCATAGGGGGCGTTTCTGCTACGACTGACGTGTTTGTGGATGATGCGGGAAACGGCGACATTGCAGCGATTGCGCGCGCGAGAGTGCCAATCGGCACGACGGGGGACATTGTGGTGACGACAAACGACAGCACGGGTATCGGCATCGGAGTGTATCGTGCAAGCGGTATCGGTACGCCTGTCTTGAAGCAGACCACGACCGATTTGGACGATGTTATTAATTTCTCGATTGATACAGCGGTCGGCGGTCTTGTGTTCGCGGGCGCTTCGTACCAATCGGACGGGTTTTCGGTCACCACTTCGGGTGTCACCGAAAATTATGACTCGGACATCGGCGTCGGCACCGACCGTTCCGTCGGTGGCTTTGCCTATCCCGCAACCAGCACTTCGCCCCTCTCCATTTCGTTTGACAGCGCTAGTAGCGGCAACGCCGGAGGCGTTGCCGCAAGTTACCAGATTCGCCCCGCAGTCAGTAAGCCGCCTAACAACCTTGGCTTGGTGGGCTACTGGCCCATGGATGAGGCAACCTCGACCATCGCGGGGGATTTTTCAGGGAACAGAAACAATGGAACGATGAATACGTTTGCCAGCCCACCAACATCATCTTCAGGTTGGACAAACGGCAAACGCGGCGGTGCACTCCGTTTTGACGGCACTAGCGATTACGTTCTCGTCACCGACCCCGGCGCAAACAGCGTATTTGATTTTACTACCGGTCAAACCATCACCATTTCCGCGTGGCTCAAGGCGAATGCGGATTATGGCACGGCGTTTGCGAGTGTGGTTCATAAGGCATTCGGCAGCGGCGACGTGAACTGGTACCTGCAGCTTCCGAGCGGACAAATTCAGGCGGGATATGGAGATGGCGCCGATGCCTCGTTTGAGAGTTATAGAACCACCAACACGCTTCCCACTGGAGGATGGCATCATGTCGTTGCCACGTGGACATTCGGTACCGCGTCCTCAATGAACATCTATCTTGACGGCGCGTTGCAGAGCGGGAGTTGGACTTCTGGCACCGGAAATGTCGCACCGGACGTAAATAACAATGCAGTTGCAATCGGTGATGACGGTTTTTCCGAGCAGTATGGCGGAGTTATCGATGAATTACGCATCTACAACCGCGGACTTTCCGCAACTGAAGTTGCCGCGCTCTATGCGGGCGGTACCGCAGGTGCCACCCGCGGAAATGCTTCGTCCCGTACGCTCGCGCAAGGTACGACCTTAAACACAGGACTTGTCGGCCACTGGACCATGGACGGCCGCGACGTTAGGTGGTTAAGCGGAACCGACGCGAATATCAACGACGTATCCCCAAGCGGGAACGTCGTTCAGTTATGCTGCAACATAACGACCGGTCAGTTAACTTCAATCGGCATCGGTAAAATCGGGCAGGCGATGAACTTTGACGGCGTTGATGATTATCTTGGCTGCAATGATTCTGCGTGTGGTCCGACCCTCGACATGGGTACCAGTAACTGGACGGTTACCGCCTGGGTGAAACCCGATACCGTGACCAACAACGGGCACGTAGTGACGAAACAGGACTTTTTCGGAGGCGGTAATCCTGCAGGGTGGTACTTGAATGTGAATGGCTCCGGAAGAGTTGCTTCGGGTTTACGTGACGTCAATACCAACGAAGTTCAATCCACAAATGACGGTACGGTGATGACGGCGGGGGTCTGGCAACATATTGCGGTTACGTTCAATCGCTCCGGTAATATGATTCGCTATTTGAACGGTGCTCAGACCGGTTCAGCCGACTCTATTACGACGGCGAGCGCATCGGTTGATAATACGAATAAATTCAGAATCGGCGCGCGCGACGCGGTGGGGGACGAGTTTCCGTTTGACGGAGCGATAGACGATGTGCGTGTATATAACCGAGTATTGTCTCCTGCCGAAATCAAACAACTCTATCTATTGGGTGGTTCCGTCATCAAGCCGTAGCGGCGTTATCCGCCCTAAGGGCGGATAACGCCGCCTTGCGTGTCTCATGTGAGGCGTTATAATTTCCTGATATGAAAATGAATATCGCAGGCCCGTTACTTTTAGTTGCTGTCGTCGTCCTGGGCGGCGCAGGCGTATACCTTTATCAATCGCAGGGACCGGTTGCCGGTTCTCCTGAGGCGAATGCGGCTCAGGTCGCTGCAACAGTTTCGGCAGTCGGGAAACTTATTGTTCTTCCGGAAGGGGAAACGCCCACAGTCGCGGAAGTGACCAGCACGGACGCATTGAAAGACCAGCCGTTTTTCCAGAAGGCGAAAATCGGAGACCAAGTGCTGATTTATCCGAACGCGCGGCGCGCGTATCTTTACGATCCGAAGGCGAACAAGGTGCTTGAAGTCGCTCCCGTTTCTTTTGACGAACCGGCGCCGGCTCCCGCTCAAGAAGCGGCTGCGGACACAAGTGCCGAATAAATTTTATCCGTTATCATAAAAGTTATGGCAGATGAAACACAAGCACCGCAAGTCCCCGCGGCGGAAATGAAAAAGAAAGGACTCCCGATGAAACTCATTATCGGCATCGTTGTTGTCGTGCTTCTTGCGGGCGGGTACTACCTGTGGCAGAACTCAAAGACCCCCGAACAGCGGAATGCGGAGGAGGCGAAGAAAGTGGTTGCGAAAGTCGAGCGACTTATTTCTCTCCCCGAAGGCGAAACGCCGACCTTGGCGACGGTTACGGACCCCGCGCTTTTGAAGGACCAGCCGTTTTTCACGAAAGCGGAAGCGGGTTTTCAGGTTCTTCTGTACCCTGTAGCCCAGAAAGCATTCCTCTACGACCCGAAAAAGAACATTATTGTCGAGGTGGCAACTCTGAACCTCGCCCCCGAACAGCAATAGTGGAATGTGGTGAAAAAACGCCCCGAAAGGGCGTTTTTTCGTGCGCTATTATGGAGGCATGACGCGCATTTTCGCCGCGGCTTTTCTTCTAGTATCGGTTTTTGTGCCGTTTCTGGCTTCGGCGGAAGACATGAGCAGCTCAAGTTTCATCATTCGCGCACCCATCATCAATAGCGGCGGAGGGTTCGCCACCTCTACAAGCTTCAAGCTTTATTCCGCCGGTGATCCCATAATCGGCAGTTCAACCGCGAGCACCTTCAGGGGCAGGTTCGGATTTCTGTATTTTCCGTACGTGACCGCCGTTTCGGGCCTCGCCGCGTCCGCAGGAAGCGGGCAAGTGGCGCTCACGTGGACCGCCTCCGGCGCCGGCTTGGGCTATAACGTGGGCTCCTATGCGGTGGGGCAGTCGACCGCGAGCGGAGGACCGTACACATTTACGAACGTAGGCAACGTCACTTCCTCGACGCGAACAGGGCTGACGAACGGCACGACCTACTATTTCGTGGTGCGAACGATTGACGGCGTGGGGAGCACCATTGCGACCTCCACCCAAGTATCAGGAACGCCATCGGCCCCCGCCTCGCCTCCCGCAGGAGGTGGCGGAGGTGGTGGAGGTGGAGGCGGAGGGGGAGGAGGAATAGGGCTCGGCGGCGGCGCATCGTCGGTGATTTTGAAAGGGCGCGCATACCCCGACAGCACTGTCGTCACACTGAAGGATTCGACGTTAGTTGCACAGCAACCCGTCGCAGAGAGTGCTGCGTTTACGGTGACCATCGGGAACCTTTCCGCAGGAACATATCTTTTCAACCTCTACGCGAAAGACAAGAACGGCTATCAGTCGGCCTCGACGCCGATTCCCGTCACTCTCGCCTCAAACGTGACGGTGACCGTGACGGGCATTTATCTCGCGCCGACGATTGACGTCGATAAAGAAGAAGTGGCTAAAGGAAACCCCATACGCGTTTTCGGCCACTCATCGCCCACCTCGACTGTTTCCATCATGGTCAACTCGGAGACCGAGCTCTACTTCGAAACGAATTCCGACGAAGACGGCGTGTATGCATACAGTTTTATCACCTCGCCCTTGGAGCTGGGCCAACACAGCACCCGTTCGCTTGCCTCCAAAACCGGCGAGGTGTCAAAAACCAGCAATTCTGTGGCGTTTAGAGTCGGCACGCGAGATATCCTGAAATCAAAAAGGCCGACTGCATGCGGTCCGCGGGGCGATTTGAACTGCGACGGGCGCGTGAACCTCGTGGACTTTTCCATTCAGGCGTTCTGGTATAAAAAGAAAGGATTTCCGGTCGCGTACGATTTGAACAATGACAAACAGATTACTTTAATCGACTTTTCCATCATGGCGTCTAACTGGACAGGGTAGTGAAGTGTATGAAAAAAATCCTTCTCATTTTATTCGTCACGATGCTTCTCCCGCTTCCGGCAGAGGCCGCAAGCGCGTATATCATTGCGCCCGCGTCGGTCAATGTCGACGGCAGTTTCACCGCGGAAGTATTTCTGGATACTGAAGGAGAGAATATTAATGCCGTCGAGGGTTCGATTACAGTGCCCGATGTGCTTTCGGTCGAGGATATTCGTTACGGGGGCTCGGTCGTTTCTCTGTGGCTTGAGGAACCGAAAGTGAGCGGGGCGGGCGTCATCCGTTTCGCGGGCGTCTTACCGGGCGGGTATCAGGCGAGTCCCGAGCGGAAAGGAAAGGGAAATCTTTTCAGCATCACCTTTCTCGCGAAACAAATCGGTACGGGGCGCATCGCCTTGGGCGAGGGCAGTCGCGCCTATAGAAACGACGGAGAGGGGAGCGCCCTCCCGCTTTCCCAAAGTTCGGCATCCGTCGCGGTCGTTGCTAGCGGCGCTCCCGAAGCCGTGAGCCAAACGCGCGACCAGTATCCGCCCGAGCCGTTTACTCCTATCGCCGTCCCGGGAGAGCCGTACGGGATTCAAGGCACCGTTCTGGTTTTTGCCGCTCAGGATAAGGATTCGGGAATTGACCGCTATGAATTCAGCTCCTCATACGCGCGTTTTATGCCCGAGTTTCTTCTGTCGTGGAAGACCGCGGAATCGCCGCTTCAGCTCTCCCGAGAAGAGATGGTGCAGTACCTTTTCGTGAGGGCACATGACCGCGCGGGGAATTCCAGAGTCGGCGTTGCTAAGCCCTCGGAATTCGGAATAGTCGCCGCACTGGTCACGTGGGGCGTGCCGCTTCTCATCCTGATTGCGGTTATCCTCGCGTTTCTTCGCCTCCCTCAGCGTCGTAAGGTATCCTTGAAGTAGCCACCATGCCCGGTAGTACAACTTGGAATAACCGCTTTTGGTATGTATACGTTCTCACCAGCTATCGCGACGGGAAACAATATGTCGGTTTTACCAGAGACCTGCGGGCGCGGTATAAGGCGCACAACGAGGGTAAAAGTTTCGCCACGGCTCCGCGACGGCCGCTTTCTCTCATATACTATGAAGCGTGTACCGAACGTTCAGATGCGGAGAGACGCGAACAATATCTTAAAACTACCGGCGGCCGTCGCTTTTTGGCAAAACGTATGAAAGATTATTTCCGCAATTCCAAGTTGTCCTAACCGGGTATGCGCCGAATCATTCTTCCGCTTCTTCTCCTTTTGAGTATTGCCCTCCCGGCGTACGCGTCCGCCGCGACTCTTTCCGTGAGCCCTTCGGGAGGAACGTACAAAGCGGGGGAGCGCGTCATTTTAAACGTAGTTGTCGGAAGCTCCGCCTCCATGAACGCCGCATCAGGAGTTCTTTCGTTTCCCACCGATATGCTCACCGTCGAATACGTGAACAAGGGTTCAGTATTGAATTTCTGGGTCACGGAGCCGTCATACTCAAACTCACAGGGACGCATCAGCTTCGAGGGCGTATCGCTTTCGGGTTTTCAAGGGAACGCGGGCACCATCCTCACCGTAGCTCTCCGCGCGAAAAAGAGCGGTTCGGCGAGCATTTCTTTCGTCTCGGGACAGGTGTTGGCGAACGACGGGCAGGGTACTGACATTACGCAAGGACTTACAGGAGGAACCTATACGTTTGAGGAGGGTAAGACCCCTCAGCCCACTCCGGTCTCCGAACCGGTCTCCGAACCGGTCTCCGAACCGGAACCCGTAGCGCCGCCTCAAAAAGCCGGTCTTGAAGCGCCCGTCATTCGCCTTGGACTCAAGGACGGCGAGGATGCGATTCTCGGCACATCGTTGTATCCAAAAGCCGACGTCGTCTTATCATATGTTTCCGCGCGCAGCTCGAAGATTTTCATAACCGGTACGGCCGATGCGGACGGCAATTTTGAACTGTTGGTGCCAACCGCGCTCAAAAACGGTCCGTATGCCGTGACCGCAACCATGCTGCTTGAATCAGGAGAACAGACGCCCGCCTCCGAACCTTTGACGGTCCAAGTGGGCGGCGTATTCGGCTTCTTGTCTTCGGAGTGGACCGCATTCCTGCTTCTTTTCGTTATCCTCGTTCTTTCGCTTACACTCGGGCATTTGTTGATGCGCGGTACCTTCGGCAAGCCCTTACGGCCGTTTGCGGCGGTTAAAAAGGAAATCCGCGAAGCGGAAGACGTGGTGCACAAGTCCTTCGCGCTTCTCAAGGAAGATCTTGCCGGACACGCGCGGGCAAGCAGAAGAGGTCCCGAAGGAGAAAAAACCGACATTCTCTCGATGAAAGAAGACATGATTGACGCCGAAAATCTCATTGTGAAAGAGCTCAAAGATATCGACTCGGCGGCGGGAAAAGGGAAGTAATAGATTATTAAACCTTTTTCAGCATTCCTCGGCTCGGAAATGGAAAAGAATGTTTTCCATTTCTCTCACTCGACGTCGGCTGTGACGTCGCTTTAGTGCCGTACAATTAGGCGAGCGCATATGCTACGCCGCCTTTTGTTTGCAGTGCTTCTTTCTGCGGTCGTCTGTTCTGCTTATTCGACGCACGCGGCAAGCGCCATCATTGACGCCTCAACCTTGGTTCCGAACGTCGAAGTGGCCTTTTCTCCGCGCTCAGGGAGTTTTGTCGAAGGTTCCACTTTTCAGGTTCCCGTCATTCTCGACACTAACGGTGCGTCGATAAACGGCATCGAGGTACGCATCAATTTCGACGCGTCTAAGCTTTCGATAGTGAACGCATCGGCCGGACAGTCCATCATCGGGGTATGGGTCGAGCCGCCCGCGTACGATAATACGCGCGGTACCGCGAGCTACGTGGGCGTCGTCCCGAACGGCATCGTGACCGACTCGGGCGTCGTCGGAACAATTACCTTCCGTGCGAAGTCAGTCGGCCGCGCCGTTCTGTCCGTTCGGGCGGATTCCAACATACTTTTAAATAACGGTTTAGGGAGCGCGGCGACCATGGAGCGCGGTCGCGCGGAATACACGATTATTCCGAAAGCCCCCGGCGGCGTTGCGGTCTATTCCGAGACGCACCCATCTCAGTCCGAGTGGTACAACAACGCGAGTCCCGTTGTGGCATGGGATACGGAGGAGGGGGTAACCGGTTTCAGCTATGTCCTCGATACGAAGCCTAATACGGTTCCCGACAACGCGATTACGGGAACCGCCACGGCTGCGGCGTACGAGAAACTCGCGGACGGGTTGTGGTACTTCCACATCAAACCGTATAAAAACGGAGTGTGGGGCGCCCCGACCCACTTTTTGATGCGCATTGACACAACGCCTCCCGCCGGTTTTAAGCCGGAAGTGAGCTACGTGCTGGCAGCAGCGGTTCTCGTGAATCGTACGTTTGTATCGTTCTTTACCACCGACAACCTTTCGGGTATAGACCATTATGAGGTCGGCATCATTGATAAAGCATCGCCTCTGACCGAGTCGCCGGCATTCGTCGATGCCGAGAGCCCGTTTCAGATACCTGTTTTGTCCGCTTCAGGCGTTCGGGTTGTGGTTCGTGCGTTGGATAAGGCGGGGAATGTTCGCGACGAATCCGTCGACGTTCGGCCTCCGTCCGCACTCGGTCAGTTTATTGAGGACTATCTGATGTGGGTCATTCTCGGTGTTCTTGTTCTTATTATCGTATTCATTGCGGCGAGGTATTTCTTCGGCCATCACTTTATTGCAAGCGTGAGACGAGCGTGGGCGCTGGCACGGCGCGACATAGCGCGCGAAGAAGCGACACAGGCCGAGAAGGACGCGCGGGAAGCGACCGCGCCCGTTCTTCCTGCGACGCGGCCACAGGATAAAGACGAGCCCGGGTTAGGCGGCTCCTGACTTTTCAGCCGTAATACTGCTGCCCGCCGCTCGCCTTCATAAGGCCGGGGTGAACGTCATACTCGCTTTTGGGGTCCATCGCGTAGCGGTAGCCGTCGTTTCTGATCTCAACCCCGAGCGCTTTTGCGGCTCGTTGCAGTTCCGCATCCTCAAGGCACGCATTACCGAGAAAGTGTTCCTTGCGGTGCGCCTTCCGTATCTGATGCTTCATGTAATTCTCAAAGTATTTACTCGGCGCTCCGTATATGGAGAGCATGACGTTTCTTTCGGGATTGTCGGGGAGACGCAAAAATGATGGAATAAGGTTTTCAATTGTCGGCGGCAATGACCAGCTCGGCGCAAAATTTGGACGCACCGAATATCCCGAATGGTGCGTTCGGACAGACCACAGGAGGAGGTCCCGCGGCATGGACGCGACATTAATAGAACGCTGTGGTTGTACGAGTTGCCAGAAACCTTTGAAATCTAACCGAATGAGGGACTTTGCGATTTTCTTTAGGACTTCCTTGACCGATTTGTTCGTAATACAAGGACGCAGATGAGAGCCGGGCCGAATTTTCAGTCCGCCGCTCCAGGCGGTGTGATCCTCAAGGTATACCCCCGTGTTGATGACGCCGTACTCCGTCTCGTAGTCGCCGTCCTCATTGACGGTATCGGTATGGAAAAAGCGGGTGCCGACCGGCAGCGGCTTGTCGTTCGTGCGCGTGAGCGAAAGCCCCGGGTAGTAGAGCCGTTCACCCAATAACGCATGGATAACCGCTACCACTTTCGGAGAGAGCATCCATTGCTTAAATTCCGACCTGCAGGTGGTGTCGCCTGCGGCGTTTCGCTCGCATCCCTTTCTGAAGGATTCGACTTCTTCGTCCGTGAAAAAATCCTTCAGTTGCAGGTAGCCGTTCTCCCTGTAAAAGCGTATTTGCTCGTCGGAAAGCATGATGGACTATGCTAGCACGGAAGCCAAAAGCTCCTTCGCATCCTTCCTGACGTCGCCACGAGCTATCGCCTCATTGACTTCGGCTTCAGAAACCCCGCTTCCCGCAATAGTTTCCTTTAGGAGTGAGAAAAAAAGCTTTTCTATCTCAGGGTTGGGATGTTTCTGGTAGTGCGTCGGGCGTCGGACCCAGAAGCGGGGGACGATGCCGAATAGTTTCGGAACAGGGTTAAAGGTGAAATCAATCGGCAGTCCCGTCTTCCACGGCTGGGTGAGGCGTGTCGTGGTGTGTATCATCTTTGTGTCCGAGGTCAGCGTGTCCAAGTTGTTCCAGATGCGCGGCAACTCCTTTATCCCGACCGTTTCCGAACGCAATGCGGCTATGTCTTCGTAGGTTCGTTTACCTGCCGCAATGTCCGCGAGCATGTCTCCGATTTTCCAATGCGTTAGTTTCGCATTTTCCAAAATCATAACGCTCGTGTCCCACGGGTTTTTTTTGCACGCGGCAATTGCAGCGCCACCCATGTCCATATCAAATAGGTCCGTGATGTTTGTGAGCGCAAAGATGTCGGGGTCAATCACGAGCGCGCGCCCCTCAAAACCCATCAGTTCCGGAGGCATGAAGCGGGTCAGGGTAAAAGATTGCAGGTCGTTGAAGTTGTAGGTCGCGTAGTTTCCTTTGCGGTAGGGCTTGCCGACGAATGATTGAAACGCGGGGATTTCCTCCACTTTCATGATGGTGACGGGTATTCCGCGCGCTTTGAGGCCACCTCTTGTTTCAAGCGCGTGTTTTGCAATTTTTGCGCCGAGAATCTGCTGGGTGTTTGATTGTATGAATGCTCCGAACTTCATTTTGTGGCGAGTTGTTTCAGTTTCCACAGTATCTCATGTATGCGGAATCTGACGAGTTCAAGCCGCGACAAGGGGTTATCGGGGCCGACCTTAAGGAGCCGCCCGCCAATAAAGGTTCCTTTCGCGCCGTAGCTTTTCCGCTGAGCGTCATGAAGGAGCGTGACCGCGGCAATTTCATTCGCTTCGGCGAGGCATTCGGTGCGATAGATACCGTCAACCAACGCAAGGTCGTATTTCCCGAATCCTCTTTCAGCGGCAACGGCGCGCGGTGTCCGTATATATGCGTCTTTCTCCTCTTTCGGAACATGGCGGTACACGACCGATTTGTCGTTTTTCACTTCCGAGTTGACATACGCGTGCCACTCGGGATTATGCTCGACGGAAACCCACAGATACGGGATGCCACGCGCCTTCAGCAGCCGCGTGAAATAGATGGTGGAGCGTCCGCTGCCCCATTCCGCAACCGTAAGCGTCCTGTCTTTCGGAAACGACAGCAAAACCTTCAGAAAGGCATTCACTTCATACTCCATCATCATCGGGTAGAAGGGGTCCTTTTTGCTCATAGCGACACGTTGAATTTCTTTGAAAGAATAGCAAGCGATAGGTACAAAAAGAAATATTTGCCGGTCCACGCTTCACTCTTTTCAGTTTCATTCTTGAGCCAAACCCAGTCAACGACGCCGCCCGTTGGGGCTTCTGAGAAAATATCGAAAAACAGTTTTTTGAACGAATCGTCGTACCACGGCCGCACGGGAGTCCGCCATCCCGTTTTCTTTTCGCGCTTCACGATGTAATCGGGCAGCACACCCTCGTAGAGTTTCCGCAAAAAACGCTTGTTGCCGCCTTCGGCGACATAGTCCTCGTTAGAAAGCCGTGAATCAAAAAATGCGCGCAACGGCTCGTAGGAAAGGGGAGAGCGCATTTCCAAGGACTGGCTCATGTAAAGCTTGTCGGAGCGGATAAAGTTTTCTCCCGACATCCAAAACGCGCGGTCGAGAAGCATTTGCGAGCGCACGGGGTCGCTCATAACAAACGCGCGTGTTTTTGCTATATCCGATAGGTAATCATTCACAAAACCCAAATCCCGGGGT
>FRDC01002965.1_pt1 | contig 23259 bp, 21 predicted proteins | sample 1106171 | NCBI WGS metagenome assembly FRDC01 (sample SAMEA3930566, study PRJEB13176) | freshwater metagenome | biome: Drinking water system; feature: drinking water; material: water | place: Singapore | collected 2014-12-20 | reverse complement strand
GCAAAGGTGTCTGTCAAATCCGGGCCACCTCAGGTCTTGCAATCAAATATCTCATGTCTCGCCGCTGGTGATCGTTCCGCCCTCGTCGACTCGACTGCGGTGCGTTCCATCATATGGTCATGCGGACCTCGATGCCCACGGCCGTGTCTGTACGATGTGAGGATATAGAGACTTAGAGAGAGCCGGCGTATTTCTTCATCTGTAGAAAAGCTTGAGGGCATTCGCTATTATGACGGAGGTTGGTTCTCCGGAGGCCTCGACGGATGGCGGATGTTCTTACATTTCCACCGGTCACAGACCACCTTCTCGTCGAAGTGGTCCGTCGCATTCTCACCATTGGCTCTCCCTTCAAGATCGTGCTGTTCGGCTCCCATGCCAAAGGCACCGCCCGTCCGGACAGCGATTTGGATCTGCTGATCATCGAAGAGTCCGATCTGCCTCGCTATCGGCGTTCGGGACGGTATCGACGGGTGCTCTGCGGGGTGTTTCCGGCCAAGGATATTATTGTGTGGACCCCACAGGAGGTCGAAGAATGGAAGGCTGTCCCCAATGCCTTCATTTCCACCGTGCTGGCCGAAGGCAAGTTGCTCTATGAAAGATAAGTCGGCCCTGGCTCAAGGGTGGTTTCGGAAGGCCGACAGCGACCTTGCGGATGCCCGGCGCACTGCTGCCAGTGAAGGTGTCCCGTCCGCGTGTCTGAGATGGGAAGGCGCAAACGATCAAGGCAGTTTTTCGATGAGTCCTCGGGCGATTCCGTTTCTTGACTCTCTTTCCGCCGCTTTGTTAGACTCCTCAATCCAATTCTAAGTTATTGATACTTCCATTATTTCTTGAATCCGGTCGGTCCTAGCAACATGAGGCACCACACGTGATGAAAGCCTGGCTTTTTGACGAACAGTTTCAGTTCGATCGGCTCCATCTGTATGCCGAGGGCATCCAGGGAGAATGGGGCGCCGGAGATTCGATTGCCGAGGAAGAGGAACTTCCTCCGTCGCCGCAGAATGTGCAGGCGAAATCCGGCAATGGACGAATCACCATTACATGGGATCCGGTTCCGGAAGCCATGTATTACAACCTGTACTTCCAGACGACCAAGGGCGTGCAGATCAAGTTCTCCGAATTGACCCGTCCGATTGCCGGCGCGGACGATTTCAAGAGCGTCATCGGCGTAAAAAAAGACAAAGCCACTTGCCTGGAAGGCTCGACCAGTCCGTTCGTTCATGACGATCTGGCCAACGGCACCTGTTATCACTACGTTGTCACCGTGGTCACACCCAAGGGCGAGAGTCTTGAGTCGCAGGAAGTCATGGCGATTCCTTCCCCCTATCTGTTGACCATGAGCATCGGCCAGGAAGGGGTGGGTGACGGCGAGTTCAGTTCTCCGACCGGCATTGCACTCGACACAGACGGCAACATCTACGTAGCCGATACCGATAACCACTCAATCCAAAAATTCGATAAGGCCGGCAAGTTTCTGGCACGCTGGGGCAGTGAGCCCAGTTCGCAGGAGGGGCAGTTCTACTATCCGCGCGGACTGGCAGTGGGGCCGGACAGTGTCATGTATGTGGCCGACAGCGGCAATAATCGTGTGCAGAAGTTCGACCTGGAAGGGAATGCCCAGAAAGCCTGGGGGAAGTTCGGGTTCGCCTGGCGCGGGGCCGAGATGGGCAAGTTCGATGTGCCGTGGGGACTCGCGACCGATCAGGACGGTAACGTGTATGTGTCCGATACCAGCAATGCCCGCATTCAGAAGTTTCAATCAGACGGACAGCCGCTCTTGAAGTGGGGACGGGACGGAAGCTTCGACGGCGCGTTCTTTTTCCCGCGCGGCGTGACGGTCGATTTCGTCGGCAACATCTATGTGGCCGATGAGAGCAATAACCGCGTGCAGAAATTCGACCAGCGCGGAAGCTTCTTGACGAAATGGGGGCGCGAAGGCAAGGGACCGGGACAGTTCAAATCGCCTTGGGGCATTGCCTGTGACGCGCTGGGCAATGTGTATGTGGTGGACAGCGGCAACCACCGGATTCAGAAATTCGACGGCAATGGCACCTTTCTCTGCTCATTCGGCAATCGCGGTAAGACGGAAGGGCAGTTGAATTATCCCTACGGCATTGCCGTGGATAAGGAAGGCTGCGTGTTCGTCGTCGATAGCGGGAATAACCGGGTGCTCAAGTATACGCCGACGGAAGAGGAAATGGCTCGCGGCAAGCAAGAAACGACTCAGGCCGTTGAGCCGGGGGCAGTTCAACCGCCGCGCGCGGTGGCCGTGAAGGCGGGCGATACGGAAATCTTCTTGAGTTGGCTGGAAGTGCCGGGTGCGATCGCCTACAACGTGTATTTCAGCACGGCTCCGCACGTGACCACTCAGGGTGCCACCAAGATAGAAGGCGTGAGCAACCCCTACATCCATACGGGCCTGACCAACGATACCCCGTACTTTTACGCCGTCACGGCATTGTTCGAGGATGAGGTCGAAAGCGGGCTGTCCGAAGAAGTCACCGCGATGCCGGTGTTGATCGATATTACCGCTCCGCAAAATCCCTATGCGGTGATCAACCACGGCGCATTCATGACGAATTCGCCGGAGGTGATGGTCACGATTTCCGCCACAGACGTCGATACCGGCGTGGGCGCCTATTTCGTGTCGGAAAGTCCGTTGACGCCGATGGCGGGTACGCCCGGATGGGTCGACGTGACGCCGGCGTTGAAGTTCGGCGCGACGATTCCGTTCATCCTGTCTCCGGCCGACGGGCAAAAGACGATTTATGTCTGGTTCAAAGATGTCGGCAACAACGTGTCCACGCCGGCCGGCGCAACGATTTTAGTCAACACGTCGGGCTATCTCTGTGTGTCGAAGTGGGGCAAGCCGGGCCGAGGCGCGTCGTTGCTGCACGGCGGCGAATTCATGGCGCCGATGTATGGCCTCTGCATCGATCAGCAGGGATCGCTGTTCGTGGCCGACAACGGCAACAATCGCATCCAGAAATTCGACAACGCGGGCAACTTCATTATTCTGTGGGGCAACTTCGGATCGGCGAACGCCAACTTCCATAACCCGACCGGCGTGGCCTGCGACGGCAAGGGCGATGTGTGGGTCGTGGATACGAATAACCACCGGGTTCAGAAGTTCGATGGAAAGTTGGGCGGATACCTGATGAAATTCGGTTCGCGCGGCAACGGCGAAGGTCAATTCAACGCGCCCTGGGGCATTGCGGTGGATCGGGTGCGCGGATTCGTCTATGTCGTCGATAGCGCGAATTTTCGTGTGCAGAAGTTCGATATGATGGGCGAGTTCATCATGGCGTGGGGCAGCTTCGGCACGGGCGACGGCCAGTTCTATTTTCCGCGCGGCGTTGCTGTCGATCAAAGTGATGGAGCCGTCTACATTGTCGACATGGGGAATCACCGTATCCAGAAGTTCGACACCAGCACCAATGTGCTGCCACAGTTGCTGGCCAAATGGGGCGGCAGTCCGGAAGCCGGCCATGCCAGCAGTCCGCTCGCACGGGAAGCCGGCCAGTTGCGATCGCCGTGGGGTATTGCAGTGGATGGGGCTGGGGATGTGTTTGTCACCGATACCGGGAACCATCGGGTTGAGAAGTTCGATCGCGAAGGGAACTTCATCACGCAATGGGGTGGCTTCGGCAACGGCGACGGCCAGTTCAACTTTCCCTACGGCATTGCCGTGGATGCGAAAGGCAGCGTGTTCGTCGTCGACAGCGGGAATACCCGTGTGCAGCAGTTTATGTCGGCCGAAGAGGGCAGCGAGCGGCTGCAGGATGAGGCCGAGGAAGATCTGAGCAGGGGAGCTGAAAGTCTCAAGTCGTAAGGCCTTCAATCGCGTCGATCGCCGGCATCCGGACGTTCGGACATTTCGGAGGAGCTATCATGTTGGATAAAGAACCGCGACAGGGGTTGACCTACGACGATGTCGTGCTGGTGCCCGCCATCTCGCGGGTGCTGCCGAGCGACGTCGATCCCGGCACATTCGTCTCGCGCAATATCCGCATCAATATTCCGATGGTCAGCGCGGCGATGGATACCGTGACTGAGGCGCGGCTGGCCATCGCGATGGCGCGCGAAGGCGGGATCGGCATCGTCCATCGGGTGTTGGCCCCGGCCGATCAGGCGACAGAGGTCGATAAGGTCAAGAAGTCCGAGAGCGGGATGATCCTCGATCCGGTCACAATTTCACCGGACCAAACCATCCGCGACGCGCACAATTTGATGGCCAAGTACCGGATCTCCGGCATTCCTGTGACCAAGGGACGCAAGCTCGTTGGGATTCTCACCAACCGCGACCTGCGATTCGAAGGCCGGATGGATCTCAAAGTCTCTCAGGTGATGAAGCGGGATAAATTGATCACGGCGCCTGAAGGCACCAGCCTTGAGAAGGCGCGGGACATTCTTCACGAGCACCGGATAGAAAAGCTGCCGGTCGTGAACAAACAGTTCGAACTCAAAGGCCTGATTACGATCAAGGATATCGAAAAGCGCATCAAGTATCCCAATGCCTGCAAGGATGCGCACGGCCGTTTGCGGGTGGGAGCGGCAGTGGGAGTCGGGCCAGAGACCGAGGAGCGTGTGCATCTGCTCAAGAAGGCCGGGGTAGACCTGGTCGTCGTCGACACCGCCCACGGCCATTCGCAGGCCGTGTTGGATACCGTGAAGATGATCAAGAAATTGTATCCGGATCTGGAGCTGATCGCGGGGAATATCGGAACGGCTGAAGCAGCCAAGGATCTTCTGAAGATGGGCGCCGATGCGGTGAAGGTAGGGGTCGGGCCCGGATCGATTTGCACGACACGGATCGTCTCCGGCGCCGGCATGCCGCAGCTGACGGCCATTGCCGATTGCGCCAAAGCGTTGAGCGGCAGCGGAGTGCCGATCATCGCCGACGGCGGCATCAAGTTCTCCGGTGATATCACCAAAGCGCTCGCGGCAGGGGCTTCGTCCGTCATGCTCGGGGGGCTTTTGGCGGGCACAGAGGAATCGCCCGGAGAAACTGTGCTGTATCAAGCCAGAACCTATAAGGTCTATCGCGGCATGGGCTCGATCGGCGCGATGGAACGAGGGGGCGGGGATCGATATGGACAGGGCGGGCGTCCGGCGCAGAAGCTGGTCCCTGAAGGAATCGAAGGACGGGTGCCCTATAAAGGACCGCTGGCTGCCGTCGTGTACCAATTGGTCGGCGGCGTCAAATCGGGGATGGGGTACTGCGGGTGCAAGACGATTGCGGATTTGCAACAGAACGCAACGTTCATTCGTCAAACAGTCGCCGGCCTCCGCGAGAGCCACGTGCATGACGTGATTATCACCAAGGAAGCGCCGAATTACCGGATGGATTGGGAGTGATGTTCCGTGAGGGGTTAGGCGTCAGGCGTTAGGCGTTAGGCGAGTAACGCTTAATTCCAAGCCATGACCCTCCAACTCACCTCACCCCTCACCCCTTACCCCTCACGGACTTTGATGGAACTTTGGCACAATAGAATTCTTGTCCTCGACTTCGGGTCGCAGTACACTCAATTAATCGCGCGCCGCATCCGCGAAGCGCAGGTTTATTCACAGATCCTCCCCTGCACGGCTTCGCTGGCCACGATCCTGGCCTATCGTCCGCAAGGCATCGTCCTGTCCGGGGGGCCCTCCAGCGTCTACGAGAAAAAAGCGCCGACTGTCGCGAAAGAATTGTTCGATCAGGGGATTCCGATCCTCGGCATCTGTTATGGCATGCAGCTGGTCACGCATCTGTCCGGCGGCGACGTCGCCAAGTCGAAACACCGGGAGTATGGCCGGGCCGATTTGACGATCGACGATTCCGGCGATCTGTTCAAAGGGGTCGGGCAGGGCGGTTCGACAACCGTGTGGATGTCGCACGGCGATCGCATCGAACGGATGCCGCCGGGATTCCGATCCATTGCGCATACGGGTAATTCTCCGATTGCGGCGATGAAGCGCGACGACCAGAAGCGACGCATCTATTGTCTGCAGTTCCACCCTGAAGTCGCCCATACTCCGGAAGGCGCGACCATCCTCCGCAACTTCGTCTATGAAATTTGCGGCTGCAAGCCGACATGGACGATGCAGTCGTATGTCGAGACGGCGGTGAAGCAGATTCGCGAACAGGTCGGTTCAGCACGCGTCATCTGCGCCTTGAGCGGCGGGGTCGATTCCTCGGTGGCGGCGGCGCTCACGCAACGCGCGATCGGCGATCAGCTCACCTGCATCTTCGTCGATAACGGCGTGTTGCGGTCCGGCGAACGCGATCAGGTTCAGAAAACGTTTGCGTCGCAGCTGCATCTGAATCTTCGCGTGCTCGACGGCACGAAAGCGTTTCTGGCCGGATTGAAGAACGTGACGGATCCTGAGCGAAAACGGAAGATCATCGGCCGGCAATTCATCAAGCATTTCGAATCGGAGTCCAAGAAGCTGAAGGGCGCGTCCTATCTGGTCCAAGGAACGCTGTATCCGGATGTGATCGAAAGCGTCAGCTTCAAAGGCCCTTCGGCCACGATCAAAACGCACCATAATGTCGGTGGCTTGCCGGCGCGGATGAAACTGAAACTCATCGAGCCGTTGCGGGAATTGTTCAAGGACGAAGTGCGCGTCTTGGGCAAGGAATTGGGTTTGCCGGACGAGATTGTTTGGCGCCAGCCGTTTCCAGGCCCGGGGCTCGCCATTCGGGTGCTGGGGTCGGTCACGCCGGAGCGATTGGCGATCTTGCGCGCCGCAGAAACGATCGTGGACCAGGAGATCAGAGGGGCGGGACTGTATCGGGAAATTTGGCAATTCTTTGCCGTCCTTCTGCCGATTCGCACCGTCGGTGTGATGGGCGATCAACGGACGTATGAAAACGTCGTGGCGATTCGTGCGGTGACCAGCGTCGACGGGATGACGGCCGACTGGGCCAGGATTCCGAATGACGTCCTTGGGCGCATGTCGAATCGGATTATCAACGAAGTGAAGGGCGTGAACCGGGTCGTCTACGACATCAGTTCCAAGCCGCCGAGCACGATAGAGTGGGAGTAAGACGTGAAACGTAAAAGGTGAGACGCGGGCCATCGTTTCACTTTTCACGTTTTACCGTTCACACAATATGGAAATCAGACTTCAAAAAATAATTGCCGGTTCCGGCCTCGCGTCGCGCCGAAAGGCAGAGACGCTGATTGCCGCCGGGCGGGTGACGGTCAACGGCAAGGTGGTGACGGAACTCGGGACGAAGGTCGACCCCGAGCGTGATCATGTCAAGGTCGACGGCAAACATCTGAGCCACGCGCAGCCGTTTGTCTATTTGATGCTGAATAAGCCGAAGCATGTCATGTCCACGCTGGACGATCCGGGCGGCAGGCCGACCGTGAAAGATTTTATTCGGGGAGTCTCGGTCCGGGTGTTTCCGGTCGGGCGTCTGGACTTCGAGAGTGAAGGCTTGATGTTGTTGACGAACAACGGAGACTTGGCGCAAGCGCTGCTGCATCCCCGCTACCATGTGCCCAAGACCTATTTGATCAAGGTCAAGCGCGTGTTGACGGATGAGGAGATCAGGCAATTGGAAGGTGGCGTGAAGCTCGAAGACGGCATGACCGGCCCGGCGCAGGTGAAGAAAATCAAGAAGGCCGAGCAGAATTCCTGGCTGGAGGTCACGATCCGCGAGGGGCGGAAACATCAAGTGCGGCGGATGTTGGAGTCGGTCGGCCATCCGGTCATTCGTTTAACGAGAGTGAAGATGGGACCGTTGTCGCTGGGGCGGCTGGAGTCGGGAGAGTTTCGGTTTTTGACCGACCGGGAAGCCAATGCGTTGCGGGAGTCGGTCGGAGAGCGCGTTGCCGCGATTGAGCGGGGCGAAGAGCCGGCGACGAAGCCGAAGCGTCCGGTCAGGCGTGAAGGCTGGGCTAGGCCGAAGAAAGCGAAAGTGGCGTGACCATGAAACTACGGACTCACAAATGCGGTGAATTGACCAAGCAGCAGGTGGGGCAATCGGTTGTGTTGAACGGGTGGGTGCAGCGGCGGCGCGATCACGGGACGGTGATGTTCATTGATTTGCGGGACCGAACGGGCCTGACCCAAGTGGTATTCAACTCAGAGCGCAATTTGTCCGTGCACAAGGCTGCGCATACGTTACGGAGCGAATGCGTGGTGTCGATTTCAGGCCAGGTCATGGCCCGCCCGGATGAATCCAGGAATCCAAATTTGCCCACCGGCGAGATCGAAGTGTTTGTGGACGATGTCGAGATCTTGAACGAAGCCAAGACGCCGCCGTTTCTCATTGAGGACGATGCGGAAGTCACCGAGTCCATTCGTCTGAAGTACCGCTATCTTGATCTCCGCCGGCCAAGAATGCAGAAACTATTGGGCATGCGGCATGCCATTGCTCAGGCTGCCAGAGGCTTTCTGCATTCGGAGGGGTTTCTGGAGGTTGAGACGCCGGTGTTGACGAAAAGCACGCCCGAAGGCGCCCGGGACTACCTGGTCCCCAGCCGGGTGAACGCCGGGCAGTTTTTTGCGCTGCCGCAATCGCCTCAGCTGTTCAAGCAGGTCTTAATGGTGAGCGGCGTCGATCGGTACTACCAGATTGCCCGCTGCTTCCGTGACGAAGATCTCCGGAACGATCGTCAACCGGAATTTACGCAGATCGATCTTGAACTGTCGTTCGTCGACCGTGAGCAAGTCATGGCGATGATGGAGCGGATGATCGTCACCATATTCCGTGACGCGGGAGGCGTGCAATTGCCGACGCCCTTCCCACGTATGACCTATGCGGAGGCAATGGGCCGATATGGGTCGGACAAGCCAGATCTGCGCTTTGACCTGCCGCTTCATGACGTGACGGCGTTCGCCGCTGCGAGCGAGTTCAAGGTGTTCAAGGATGCCGCGACCAAGGGCGGGATCGTCAAGGCGTTGATCGTCAAAGGCGGGGCCGCGACGCCACGAAGCCGCATCGACGCGCTGGGAGAAACAGCCAAGAGCTTCGGCGCCAAGGGGCTTGCGTGGCTCAAGATTACCGCTGACGGACAGCTTGAATCAGTGATCGCCAAGTTTCTCGATGCCAAGGCCTTTGCGGCGGCGTTGCCTGACGCCCAGCCCGGTGACCTGGTTCTTTTCGGGGCAGACAAGCCGGCTGTCGTGCACGACGTGCTGGGGCGTATTCGTCTGTTATTAGGCGAAGAGTTGAACTTGATTGATAAGAACGTCTGGAAGCCGCTCTGGGTGACTGAATTTCCCTTGTTGGACTATTCGCCGGAAGAGAAGCGGTATGTGTTCATGCACAATCCCTTTGCGGCGCCGATGGACGAAGATCTGAAGTTCCTGGACGCGGAGCCGCTCAAGGTCAGGGCCAAGGCCTACGACATGGTGCTGAACGGCAGCGAAATCGGCGGGGGCAGCATTCGCAACCACCGCAGCGAAATCCAACTCAAGATCCTTGATTTGCTCGGCATCAACAAAGAACAGGCCCAGGCCAAGTTCGGATTCTTGCTGGAAGCGTTGGACTACGGCGCGCCGCCGCATGGAGGCATCGCGTTCGGTCTCGACCGGCTCATCATGTTGCTGGGCGGGGCGGACTCGATCCGCGACGTGATCGCGTTCCCCAAGACGCAGCGCGCCCAATGCCCGCTGACCGATGCGCCGTCGACCGTCGGCGCCGAGCAGCTGAAAGAGCTACGCATCAAGCTGGATCTGGTCGAGTAGGGAGTCTTTGTCCTCATGGCCGGCAATACGTTCGGCAGAATCTTTACCGTCACATCCTTCGGCGAGAGCCACGGGCCGGCGATCGGCTGCGTGGTCGATGGTTGCCCGCCGGGTCTTTCACTGTCGTCTGAAGACATCCAGAAAGATCTCGACCGGCGCAAGCCCGGTACGTCGCGTCATGTGACTCAGCGGCAGGAGTCGGATACCGTTGAAATTCTTTCCGGGGTGTTCGAGGGGAAAACGACCGGCACGCCGATCGCGCTATTGATCCGCAATGAAGACCAGCGCAGCCGCGACTATGGAAATCTGATCGACACCTTTCGTCCGGGCCACGCCGACTACACGTACTGGCAGAAGTACGGCATCCGTGACCATCGGGGGGGAGGACGATCGTCCGCGCGAGAAACGGCCGTCCGCGTCGCCGCTGCGGCGATTGCCAGGAAGTGGCTTGCGGAGAAGCACGGCGTCGTCATCCGCGGCTATTTGAGCCGGCTTGGGCCGATCGACGTGCCGTTCCAGAGCTGGGACGGCGTCGGGTCCAATCCCTTCTTCGCCGCCAATACGGGGTTGATCGCGAAGCTCGAATCATTCATGGACGATCTGCGCAAGGCCGGTGATTCCGTCGGGGCCAAAATCACCACGATTGCTGAACAGGTGCCGGTCGGCTGGGGCGCACCGGTCTATGCCAGGCTGGATTCGGATTTGGCTGCGGCGATGATGAGCATCAATGCGGTGAAGGCGGTCGAGATCGGCTCAGGATTCGCGTCGGTTGCCCAGCGAGGGTCAGAACATGGCGACGAACTCACACCCGAAGGCTTTGTGACGAATCACGCCGGCGGGATTCTCGGGGGCATCTCGACAGGCCAAGACATCGTCGTGACGATCGGCATCAAGCCGACATCGAGCATTCGCATCCCGCGCAAGTCGATCGACAAGCAGGGCAATCCGGTCACGGTCGAAACAAACGGCCGCCACGATCCCTGCGTCGGTATCCGTGCCACGCCGATCGCCGAGGCCATGTTGGCGCTGGTCCTCATGGACCATGCGCTTCTCCATCGTGCCCAAAATGCGGATGTGATAACGAAGACTCCGAAAATCGCCGGCTCGGTCAAACGGGCTGTTGCATCTGGCGCGAAGAAACCTGCCTCGAAGCTCAATCCTGATCCAGCCGAAGCCTAACTCGGGCTCACCGGTCGATCTTCTGCTTCAATGAATCAGACGAAAGGCCGCATGATCGATATCTACACAGACGGTGCCTGCAGCGGAAATCCCGGGCCTGGTGGCTGGGGAGTCTTGGTGCGCGCGGGCAGTATTGAGACGGAACTTTGTGGCGGAGAGCCGGACACGACGAACAATCGCATGGAGTTGCTCGCGGTCATTGAGGCGTTGCAGTTGTTTACGGAGCCGGTGACGGCACGCGTCTATACCGATTCGCAGTATGTCCAAAAAGGCATCAGCGAATGGATTCACAGTTGGAAGGAGCGAGGCTGGAAAACTGCCGGGAAAGAACCGGTGAAAAACGAGGACCTCTGGCGTCGGCTCGATACGCTGGCTTCGGGGCACAAGCTTGAATGGCACTGGGTCAGGGGGCATAGCGGGCATCCGGAGAATGAACGTGTGGACGTATTGGCTCGTGCCGGTCTCGAACTATCGCGCAGCGCCGGCAAGAAAGTTGGTGGTCCTGTTGCTCCTGCTCCGTCCACCCCTCCGGTCAAAGAGAGAAGCGCGACAGTCCTCTCTCGTTCCATTCTCGATATCCAGCATGCGACGGTCTATCGGGGCGACACCTGCGTGTTTTCAGATTTCTCTTTTGCGCTGCACGAGGGGGAGCATGCGGCGATTGTCGGTCCGAACGGAGCCGGTAAATCGACCCTGCTCAAACTTTTAGCCGGCGGTGTCCATCCGTTACCCCTGGATGAGACCAGAATCAGCCTCTTCGGTGAGGAAGGCGGGAATGTCTGGGATGTACGAAAGCGGATCGGCATTGTGTCTCACGATCTTCAGCGGGACTATCTCATCTGTGCCGAAGGATTGAACGTCATTCTGTCCGGGTATTACGCGAGCAACGACACGTATGGCTATCAGGAGTTTACTGAGGCGCAGGTTGCACGGGCACATGAGGTGATGAAGGAGTTGGGCATCGAATCGCTGACAGGCCGCCGCTTTGGGCATCTCTCAACTGGCGAGCAGCGGAGGTTGTTGCTGGGGCGGGCGCTCGTTCATGACCCGCTGATGCTTGTGTTGGATGAACCGACGAGTGGTCTCGACGTGAAAGCCTGCTTTCAGTACCTCGATCTGTTGCGGGCTCAGATTAGCAAAGGGAAAACAGTTCTACTGGTGACGCATCATCTGCATGAAATCCCGCCGGAGATTGAGCGGGTGGTGTTGCTCAAGGAAGGGAAAATCGTTGCCGATGGACGTAAGTCTGATTTGCTGACAGATCAACGAATCAGCAGCCTTTTTGACTGCTCTGTTTCATTGGCTCAAGCCAACGGTTGGTATCAAGCTTTGCCTGGATGACGGCTTGCCGTGAGAGCGGTTCCAGTCTCTTACTTCTTCCGAAATCCGAACAGCATCCCGCCGGCTCCGGCGCCGGCTGACGGCAGATAGCCGGTCAGCACTGCTGTGAAGCCTTCGGCATTGCCTCGAACCCAATCAAACGTGCGAGACAGATCCGCTTCGATCAAGGTCCAATCCAGATGAATCCAGCCGGTGGTGTTCAGGATTGCGATGAGCGCGGCCAATGATGCGGTGATGACCAGCGCGATCATCAGGGTTTTTCTGAGGGCCCAGCCGATCAAGAAGCCTCCGACAAAACTGGCTCCGCCTCTGGCCATGGCAGGCGACATCATGTCATTGAGCCAGGCGCCGAGTCCTGCAACGGTCGTTGCGCCGGCGGCGAGGAAAGATTTGGCGGCCCAGGGAGGATCGGCCAGGATCCCGGCAAGTGCCTTGTTGAAGAGGCTACCCTGAGGTTCGCTTGCTGCGTCGCTCATAACTGGCCTGCTTCGAACGTGTTACAGGTGGATGGGTCTCCGGATTCGAGGCCGCGCTTGAGCCAGGTCATTCGCTGTTCAGACGAGCCGTGGGTCCAGCTTTCAGGCTGGACCTGGCCACGTGACATCTTCTGCAAGCGGTCGTCCCCGATGGCTGCTGCTGCGCGCAGCCCCTCTTCGAAATCGCCCGGTTCGATCACATTCCGTTCTCGTTTGGCATGGTAGCCCCAGACGCCGGCATAACAATCGGCCTGCAGCTCCATTCGGACCGACAGCGCATTGGCTTCCGCCTCGGGCACCTGTCGCCTGAGTCGGTGGACTTTTTCGGCGACGCCGAGGAGATTTTGCACATGGTGGCCGACTTCGTGGGCAATAACATAGGCCTGGGCGAAGTCACCCGATGCGCCGAGGCGACGTTCCATTTCGTCGAAGAAGGTCAGATCTAGATACACGCGATGGTCGCTCGGGCAATAGAAGGGCCCTACGGCTGACGAGGCCGTGCCGCAGGCAGACTGGACGGCACCGGTGAAGAGCACCATGCGCGGGTCTTCATAACGAGGGCCAAGCAGGGTACGCCAGGTGGTTTCTGTATCGGCAAGGACGATGGAGGCAAACTTGCCGAGTTGGTCGCGTGGAGGGCCGACCGGTCCCGGTTCAGACGGAACAGAGACCTCGGTCATGCCTTGGACCCCGGTGAGCAGATTCAGGACGGTCATGGGATCGGCTCCGGTGAAGTAACTGACAGCGAGCGCCAGAACAATGGTGCCGATGCCGAGGCGGCCTCTGCCTCCAATCCGGCCAGGGCCCCTGCCGCGACGATCTTCGACGTTGTCGCTTTCGCGCTGGCCCTCTATACGCATCGGCGTGCTCCTCCAGGCCGGACAATCAGTCCGACTCCTTCTCCATCGACTGAATGAATTTGTCGGCTTCGGCGATGGAACGATTCATATCTTTGACCAGCTGATCAACCTGCGCGTCCACTTTGACGAGCTCACCTTTGATGGCGGATAAGGCTCGTGCATTCAAATTGTGCTTCAGATAGAGGACTTGATCGCGCAGCGGTTTGAGGACCGGTTCAATCCGCTGCTCGGCCCGTTTCATCGCCCCAAGCATCTCTTTGTAGCGGACCTTGGTTTGGGTGAGCTTCGCCTGGCTCTTCCGCCGCAGGTCGGCGCTGGAGTATTGGCCGAGTTCTCGTTCCCACTCAGAGAAGAGCGCATCGGCCACGCTTTCGACGTCGGCGATCCGTTTCCGGACCGCTTTGGCGCTGTCCTCGCTCGTCTCGAGTTCGCCGTGCAGCTTCTTATAGGTGGCTTCGAGATCGCCGCCTTCGTAGGCGACGACGTTGCCGAATTGTTCCAGTGTGCTTTGAATTTCTTTCTTCGCGTCTTCCTGGGCGTCTCGCGCGGATTTGACCCGGTCGCTGAGAATGTCACGCTTGGCATAGCCCATTTTTTCCATGGCGGCCATGTAGGCGGTATCGCAGCCGGCTATGCTGAGGACAATGATGAGGAGCGCGAGTGACCGTGCAAGACATGGCATAGAGACCTCTCTTGTGAGCAATGCCGCATGAACCGGACAGGCGCACACGGGTATCTGAATACGCGAAGGAATTCTGCATCATACAGAACCTATCGACGGGGGGGAAGATGCTGGAAACCGAATGTGGTCCGTGCAAGGCTGATGCACCGCTAAAACAGGGTGGAAATTTTGGTGTGCCTGATGCGAAGTTCGATTTAGCCGGTATGCGTAAGAATCTGAGTTCCAGAAGCGAGGAATGGAAAGAAGTTAGCGGTCGAAGGTGGAGGGTTGTTTAACGCGATTGGTTAGAGCGTCGAGGATGTGAGTCCGATCGAGGCTTGGCCGGAGGCGCAGGTTGTACTGCCTGCGCCTCCGGTGGGTTGCTGTTCTCTTTCTACGGTGTGGCTGCGCTGGTCTTTGCCGGGGCGGCAATTTCGTTGAGATCCTTCGGGTAGAGGACGATCTCAATCCGTCGGTTGGCCGATCGCCCCTCTTCAGTGTCATTCGAGGCGTGCGGTTGCGTGTCTGCGTACCCGACTGCAGAGAGGTGCTGGCGGTCTACACTGCCTTGATCGATCAAATAGCGTACGACAGTGGTAGCCCGTGCCGTCGAGAGTTCCCAATTCGACTTGAAGCGGCCTTTCAGCTTTGCACTGATGGGCACATTATCGGTGTGGCCTTCGATTCGGATCTGTTTGTCCGAAACGGTTTTTAAAATATCGCTGACCTGCTTCAGCACATCCACGCCGGCGGATTTCACTTGCGCCTGGCCGGAGTCGAACAACACTCTGTCCACCATATTGATCGTGAGCCGGTCGCGCACTTGCTGGATGGTGATGTTGCCCTTGGAGATTTCGTCCTGGAGCGACTTCGATAATTCCTCCTGTGTTTTCGTCAGCCGTGCGATCTCTGCTTCCTTGGCTGCTTTGGCGGCCTGCTCTTGCTCAAGTTTCGCGGCCAATCGTGCCTGTTCCTGGCGCAGTTCCTCGCGCTCTTTCGCGATTGCGGTGGCCTCGGTTTCCATGGCTGCAGCCTGCTGCTGGAGTTTGCTGATTTCTTCCTGTGCGGATGCGCTGCCGCTTGCATGTTTCTGTTCAAGGTCCGTGATCTGTTTGCGCACGTTGGTGAGTTCGCCGTCCAATTGTGCGGAACGAGATTGGAGGGCTTCCCGTTCTTTCGCCAATGCAGCGACTTGTTCTTCAGCGGCTTTCCGTTGCGCGGCTTCCAGATCGAGCGACTCGCGCATCCCGGTGAGCTGGAGTTGCTGTTGCGCGGTCAGTTTCTTGGCCGCTTCGAGTTCAGCCAGCGCTTTCTTGTGCGTATCCGCGCTTACGCAGCCTCCGAGGGTTGCCGCGCAGAGCAGTGCCAACGCGGACATCCGGAATGCCACGGTTTGATGACGTAATCGGTATCGCATGGTCTCCTCCTATGAATGAGAGCAAATGGAACACATTGAGTAGAGCAAACTCGATGCCTGACGACTCATACATTCGCCTGAAAAGAACTGCTTAGTTCTCATTGTGTTGCCGAGGGAATGCCAGATTCGTCTGCGGCTACAACGAGAAACAGGGGTTCTTGTATGCCTCGACTGTAGGAGGCGTCATACAGCGATGATATAGTGGCTGTACTCTCTCTCTCTTGCTCGGTTGGCTGCTCCTGATATCGGCTTGCCGGCACGAGTGGGTATTTCAACCAATGCATGTGGAATGATTGCGCATGAATCGGGGAAGCAGAGTCGAGAGGCCAGTCGTGAAGGCGATGCCGGTGTGCCGCACGATCGCGTTCAACAAACCCTATGGCGTGTTGCCGTGCTTTACCGATTCAGGTGGGCGTCCGACCTTGGCGGACTATATCGATGTGTCGGGAGTGTATGCTGCGGGACGGCTTGATCAGGACAGTGAAGGGCTGATGATTCTGACGTCTGATGGCAGGCTCGCACATCGGATCACTGATCCCAGGCACAAGCTTGGGAAGATCTATCTGGCACAGGTCGAGCGTGAACCGACCGATGACGCCGTGAGTCGCTTGCAAAGCGGTGTGATGTTGAGCGGTCAACGAACAAGACCCGCGCAGGTCCGGGTACTCACCGATTCGCCATTGATGCCGGATCGCCCGGTGCCGATCAGGTTTCGGAAGAATGTGCCGACCGCGTGGATTGCAATCACGCTGTACGAAGGTATGAATCGGCAGGTCCGTCGCATGACGGCTGCGGTGGGGCATCCCACGCTGCGTTTGATTCGAATTGCCATCGGGCCGATTCAACTGGGCGATCTCCTCCCGGGCACGTGGCGAGATTTGGCGCCGGAGGAGATCTCGCAGATTGCTCGCAGGATGGAATGAGGAGCCTCTTTAGGGGCAACGACTCACGGTTCTCCGTGATCTCCGCCGGGAAGCACGGTTCCCCCTGTGCCGGTTCATCCGAAGTTTTGCTTGTCACCCCTTCTTTTTGGCCTAAAATAGTATCGTGGCTCCTGACGAACCAGCGGATCGAGGTTCCCGTCGCGGCTACACCGCGGTTTTGACGGCACTCTTACTGCTGTTCTGCTTTCGTGTGGGCGCCCAATTGCTCCAGACATGGTCTCCTGTCGGATTTCTTCCTCCGTTCGAGTCCTGGGAGAGCGGGGCTTTGCCCTACTGGTTGCTGGTGGTATCGCAAGCGATCATCATCCTGGTTTGTGCTGGTTTAATCTGGCGATTGCAGACGGCGCGGACCATGCCGTCGGCGAGAACGGGCATCGTACTCCTTGTCATAGGCTGGTGTTATTTCGGACTGATGTGCATGAGACTCATCATCGGTCTGACGGTGGCTCCTGATCACTATTGGTTTAGTGCGAGGTTGCCCACCGTATTTCATTTGGTGCTGGCAGGGTTCCTCTTGGTCTACGGAAGGTTTCATATGACAGCCGGCCGGGCCATCAGATCCACGAGCCTGGGAGACACGGCATGAAGAAAGTGATTCAGTATGGAACCTATCCTGCCGTGATGCTCGGCAGCATATGGGCTAATGTGAGTCTCATGGAAGCGGGAGCAGGGATTCTCTTGGCGACGTATCTGCCGGTGACCATCGGAACGCTGCTTATCATCTGGCTCGAGGTGCGGATGCCCTATCGGGTCTCCTGGAAGCCATCGGGAAAAGAAGTGGCTGAAGACTCGGCGTTTCTCGCACTCGTGCATGTCGTGTGGCCGAAACTGCTCTCGATCGGAGTCGCCTTTGCCCTCTTCGAGCTATGGACCGGGCGAGACTGGCTGAGCTATGCGATCTGGCCGAGGGAGTGGCCGATCCCACTGCAAGCCATCGCGATGGCGCTGGTGGTTGATAGCACGCGATACTGGTTGCATCGGATCAGCCACGAGTGGGAACCATTGTGGCGGTTCCATGCCGTCCACCATTCGCCTCACCGCTTGTACACGTTGAACGTCGGTCGGTTCCATCCGATCGACAAGAGTCTGCAATTTCTCCTCGATGCGCTGCCGTTTATTGTCATGGGTGTGCCTCCGGCTGTGCTCAGTCTGTATTTTGTGTTCTATGCGGTAAACGGGTTCTTTCAGCATTCCAATGTCGACGTGAAGCTGGGCTTGCTCAACTACTTGATGAGTGGACCCGAGCTGCATCGCTGGCACCACTCCATGATCAAGGAGGAGTCCAATCACAACTACGGGAATCATCTCATTGTCTGGGATTGGCTCTTTGGGACTCGCTATTTGCCATCGGATTGTGAGGTGGAGGAGCTGGGGCTCATCAACCGCCGGTACCCAACCGGCTTCACGCAACAGATGGCGGCGCCGTTCTATCCTGGGTTGGACAAAGCGGCTGTGTGACGATGTATGCCTGAGCACGTTGATCGCTCTACCATTGAGGCGGCCATGCGCCTCATTCGTGATCGGGAATGGTTGCCGTTGCTCGCGCACACCGAGCAACCTGAGGCCATTCAATGCCAACTTTTGTTGTCGATCCTCGCTTCACAACGGAACACTCAGTTTGGACGGCAACATGGATTCGCCTCGCTCCGATCTTATGAAGAATTTAGCCGGGCGGTCCCGGTGCTCGGGTTCGAGGATCTTCGCGAGCAGATTGAGGGTCAAGAACAAAGCGGGGAGTGTCTGCTGAATGCGGAACAGCCGGTCCATTATGTACAAACCAGTGGGACTACAGGAAAGCCTAAGCATCTGCCGATGGTCAGGTCGGCACTGGAATGGATCGACCAGTATCAACGGCTCTTTGCCTTCGCGCAATGGGCAGGTGTGCCAGGAATCTACGATGGACAGGTGTTGGTGATCGCTGGTCAAACGGTTGAAGGGCAGTTGCCCGGTGGTGCGCCGTATGGCTCGATGTCGGGGTTGATGAATGAAGCCTTGCCTCAGGCGATTCGGCGGAAGAGTGTGCTGCCGGAGGGTATTCTCTCTGTTGCCGATGTTCGGCTGAAATATCTAAGAATAGCGGCCTGTGCGGTGGCTGCCGAAGCACTGTCGGTTCTGGCGACGCCCAATCCATCGACTATCCTAAAATTGTTGGAGGTCATCCGTTCTGAATTTCCGCATCTGGTTGAAGCGCTGACTGTTGGGCCACGGCATCCAATTTTCTCACAGAGTGCTGTTTGGGCAGAACCAATTCCCGTCAGTGCCCATCGGCTCGCCTACCTGCAAACCTTGACGGAGCACGCATCGACGCTCGATCTCGCCACGCTCTGGCCGGGACTTCGCGCAGTTATCACCTGGACCGGTGGCAACTGTGGGGTCTTGATCCCAAAATTGCGCACGCTCTTGTCTCAAGAGACGGCGGTGATCGAGATGGGGTATCTGTCCAGCGAATGTTTGGGGAGTCTGAATGTGGATGTGCGTGAGAATCGGTGTATTCCCACATTTCAGGAACATGTTTTTGAATTCATCGAAGTGAAGGACGATGATGGTCACGCGCCAGGTCCCGTTTTGCTGGGAGATCTGCGTCAGGGACAGAAGTATCAGGTCTTGGTGACGACACGGAGTGGTCTCTACCGCTATGCCATGAACGATATTGTGGAAGTGACGGGCTGGTTCAATCGTGTCCCGACAATTCAATTTGTTCAAAAAGGTAAAGGTGTCACAAATATTACAGGAGAGAAGTTGTACGAGCATCAGGTGGTGGAGGCGGTGGATACAGTTCTCAAGGCCTCTGGCATTGCTTGCGAGTTCTACGTGATGCTCGCCGATGTTCACGCGGCGGGATACACGCTCTATCTTGAACAGGCTGCCGTGCCTAGTTCGTTCAGTTGCAAGGTCGATGAGCAGCTGACACGCATGAATGTGGAATACGAGGCCAAGCGAGAGAGCGGTCGGTTGCAGCCGCTTCGAGCAGTGCTGCTCCGTCCTGGTACTGCGGAGGCCTACCGCGCTCATTGTGTGGCCAGGGGGCAGCGGGACGCACAGTTCAAGTTGATTCGTTTGCAATACCCGCATGACTGTTCGTTCGATTTTTCGCAGCACCTCCGATAGAGGGCGTGATGGTTATGAAGAGCCTCGAAGTCCAATCGCTGAATATTCCCTTTAAGCAAGCCTTCGTTCATGCGTCGGCTGTCCGCGCCAAAACCGAGAGTGTAGTGGTGACAGTGGCTGATGATGCCGGCATGGTCGGGCTCGGCGAAGGTTGCCCGCGCTCCTATGTGACCGGAGAAACGGTTGCATCGATCAAGCGGTTTGTGGAATTGCATCGAAACCAGTGGATGAGATTCGCCACGATCCGTGACGTGCGAGCTTGGATTGGTGAGCATGGCGCGGTGATCGACGAGAATCCGGCCGGTTGGTGCGCCGTCGAGACGGCTGTTCTGGATCTGCTCGGCAGGGAAGCGGAACAATCGATTGACGCATTGCTTGATCTTCCGCCGCTTGCTGGAACCTTTCAGTATTCGGCTGTGCTGGGCACTGAAGATCTTGTGTCTTTTAAGAAGCAGCTCCAGCGATACCTGGCTGCCGGCTTTACCGACTTCAAAGTCAAAGTGACGGGCCGGCTTCAAGACGATCTCGACAAGCTCCAACAAATAGCTGAGGCAGGGCATCCGAGCATCCGGGTTCGGCTCGATGCAAACAATCTATGGAGCGATGCCGATGATGCTGTGGCCTATCTGAAGCAGCTTCCTGGTCGTATCACGGCGATCGAGGAACCGCTTAAGGCCGGCGATTACAATGGATGCCGGCGAGTGGCCCACGAGCTGAAGATCCCGATCATTCTGGATGAGAGTTTTCTGCGGGTGGAGCAGTTTGCGGCCATTGAAGCTGCGCCGTCAATGTGGATTATCAACCTTCGCGTTTCTAAAATGGGCGGGCTTCTGCGATCGCTCGCCGTCGCTCAGCGGGCCAAGGATGCCGGGATTCCGATCATCGTCGGGGCTCAGGTCGGCGAAACGAGCATATTGACCCGCGTGGCGCTCACGGTTGCGAACAGGTACCGGGATATCTTGATTGCTCAGGAAGGGGCGTTCGGGACGTTACTTTTGGAGCGAGACCTCTGCGAACCGTCACTGATGTTCGGAGCCGGAGGCCGGCTCGATGTGGTCGTGGTGAGCGGCGGCGCTGGATTGGGGCTGAGTTTGGTGTGACGAGGCAAGAGATGACGGATCTCCAATCGCCCAGTTGGTCGTTCGGCGATCCGACTGGGTGGGCGATCGCATGCGGAGTTTTTCTGATGCTTTCAATCGGGCTTGGATGGGCCGTCTATGGAATTTCTTATCGTCTTCTCACGATGGGGTCTCTCGATCGCAGGGACCAGGTAAGACGCTGGCCCAGCGCGATGGGTGGCTTCCTGGTCGCTCTCGTGATTTTTTCGATGTTGTACGCCACGTCCCTGAGCGGGTTTTTGCAGTTGGACTATCGGAATGGGCAGCTCGCCATTCACTATACACTTCCCAGTCGCACCGTCATGCTTCCGTTCATTGAAGTGATGAATGTACAAGAGGCGCCGGCCTTCAAAGGACGATGGCGCTTGGTGCTGACTACCGATACAAGTGGAACGCATGAAAGTGCCTTGGCATCGTATGATGAGGTGCGCCAGGCCGGAGCATGGATTCGTCGGCAGATGCGCCAGCCGTAAACGGGGTGGGCGAGATTTCTTGCGGCGCAGGGTGCGGCAGGCGTAGAATTTCGGCTATGGATAAATTGAAGCGTAGTGCGATGCTTGTTCTTTTGCTGCTGTCCTGTGTCGGGTGCGATCAAATTACAAAAGATGCGGCAAGAAATTATTTGGTCTCTGAGGCGCCCATCTCTTGGTTTCACGATACCATCCGGCTCGAATATGCCGAGAACGCGGGTGCCTTTCTAAGTTTTGGAGCCGGCTTTTCAGAGCAGCAGCGCGTGATACTGTTCCAAGCTCTGCCGGCTCTGGCGCTCGCTGGTCTGACAATGGTTCTCGTGGTCTCCAACGGCTTATCCACGATTGCGATCATTGCCTGGAGCCTTGTGCTAAGCGGGGGGGCGGGAACCTACTCGATCGAATGTTTCACGATGGGCGAGTCATCGACTTCATGAATCTCGGTATCGGCAGTTTTCGCACCGGCATCTTCAACGTAGCGGATGTGTGCATCACGGTAGGTGTGGTCTTGTTTTTTCTTGAATCCATTCGGCAACGAAACCAGTCCATTACGTCTTAGCCCGCATGATTCATGAACGATTTCTGATAAGGATTGTGTGTTTCCGTGTGGATTTGGAGGGGGGGCGTTAAGCCTAGGCTGGGAATTGGTCCCAGTGAAGGGGAAGAAGGACGAGTTAGATCTGGTCTATTTCCGTAATGATCGTATGGTAGCCGCTGGCACCGGCCGGCTGCGGCCGTACGATCTCGGCGATCTGCAGCTGGCCTTTGGTATCCGTGGCCCGGACGACGGTCTGGTATTTGCCGGGTTTCGGTGGTCTCCAGGCGTAGGTCCAGATGACCCAGGAGTAGGGCGACATCGGTGTTTCAATCCCGCATTCATTCCAGGTGCGGCCGGCATCGAAACTGATCTCCACTTTGCTGATGGAGTTCGGCCCGCCGAAGGCGATGCCGCGAAATTTCTGTTCCGGTCCGCGCAGCGTTTGGTAGTGCCCGGGTGAATCGATGCGTGAGAAAATTTTGATGGTCCCGTCGTCGGTCCAGCCTTTGCGCTGCCAGTAGCCTTTGTAGTCGCCGGGGTACACTTCGATTTCTGCGATCCACTTCACGTTCTTGATGCCGTAGAGTCCGGGCACGATGAGGCGTACCGGAAAGCCGTGTTCTCTCGTCAGCTTTTCTCCGTTCATGAGGAAAGCGAGCATCACATCGTTTTGCATCGCGCGCGTGAAGGGGATGCTGTCGTCGTAGCCGTCGATGCCGCGAAAGACGACGTCGCGGGCGGTGTCTTCATCGGCGCCGCATTCCAGCAACAGCTTCTTGAGCGAGATGCCGCGCCAGGTCGCGGTTCCCATGCTATCTCCGCCCGGTAACGTATCGATGCACATGAGCGTCGACACCTGATCGTACGAATCGCGGTTGAGCAAATCGCGCCAGCCCAATGCCATCGGGGTTTTGACGGCGCCTTTGATATTCAGTTTCCATTGTTCGATGTTCACGTCCCGTGATGCGGAGACTGCGCCGTCTGCATAGTTGACGACATAGAATTTTGATGTGGGTGTGAAATACGTTGTCTCGCGCGGAGGGACGGCAAACATCCGGCCGAAAATTCCACCGACCGCATCGCATCCTCCGCTCAGGCCGGCAAGAGTGCCGAGGCCCAGGCTCTTGAGGATCGTTCGACGCTGCAACGCAAGGAATGTAGAGCGAATCGACATGGCTATAATATACACGGAAATGATGCTTGACTCTCCTGATTTACCTTTGGTATCTTCCCACCTGTTCGATGGTTGTTTTGTTCCTGCCTGATGACCGCGCCTGACGGCGAGTCACGGTGCGGTGCCTGAGGGAAACTACCCGAATTTTTTTCGAGCGGGTCCCTTGACATGGGAGATTGTGCGCTGTATAGTGCACGGCTCGCATGGAGAGTGCGATCGTTCTTTGACAACTGAATAGAGGAAGTTGAGCAAGGTGTAAGGTGTATTGAAGTGGTGGCCCTTGGTCCAA